>Ga0210377_10003788_pt1 | contig 12898 bp, 7 predicted proteins | sample PLM4_65_b1redo_FD_155480 | JGI IMG/M metagenome (GOLD analysis project Ga0210377, IMG submission 155480) | Groundwater sediment microbial communities from an aquifer in East River, Colorado, USA - PLM4_65_b1 redo | ecosystem: Environmental > Terrestrial > Soil > Riparian zone | place: USA: East... | reverse complement strand
CGGCTAACCGGCACGGTCAGGCTGGTGGCTGTTGTCGGTAGGGTAAAGGCGCCAACTACTGGTACGGTGGTGTCGGCCGCCGGGGGTATTGTTACGGTCACGCTGGCGCTCTTGGCGAGCGAGACGTTGCCTGCCGCATCCCTGGCCCAGGCGTAGAAGGTGTTACTGCCAGCAACGGCGGTTACGCTGGTCGGCGCAGAAGCAAGCCAGCCGCTTGTGGGGGCTGTGGCGCTCTTGTTGATCAGGTAGCCGGTGACGCCGACGTTGTCGGTGGCGGTGAAGGTGGTTACCGGCACGGTCAGACTGGTGGCGGTTGCCGGCAGGGTGAAGCTGACTACGGGTACGGTGGTGTCAGGCAGCGTAACAGTTACGCTGGCGCTCTTGGCAAGCGAGACGTTGCCTGCCGCATCCCTGGCCCAGGCGTAGAAGGTGTTACTGCCAGCAACGGCGGTTACGCTGGTCTGTGCAGAAGCAAGCCAGCCGCTTGTGGGGGCTGTGGCGCTCGTGGTGATCAGGTAGCCCGTGACACCAACATTGTCAGTAGCGGTAAAGGTGGTTACCGGTACGTTCAGGCTGGTGGCGGTTGCAGGCAGCGTAAAGACGCCGACCACGGGTACGGTGGTGTCGGCCGCCGAGGCAACGGTAATGGAGACGTTGACGGATTTTTCGCTGTGCACATCACCGAATCCCGTGCCGTTTTCATTGCCCAAATAGGCAATTCTCCAGGTGTAGGTGCCAGCAGTGGCCGGCGCCGGGGCCGAGAGAACAGCCGGGTAGATGGTTGAACCGCCCATGCCGCTCTGGCTGCCGGTGGAACGTGCGATTTCGGCGCCACTCTGGTTATAGAGACGTGCGCCGATCCAGCCTGACCGTGCGCCTGAAGCGGTTAGGGTTACGGTTACCGTTTCGCCGGGGGTGTAGGAGGTCGTCTTATTCGTCGCTGCGGCAAGGGTTCCGCTGTGCTGGTGGCATCCGGCGCAGGTAGCAACTGTCGGGGCTGCATGGCAGTTAACGCAGCCTCTGCTTGTGAAATATGATGACTGTGCCGACGCTTCCGAAGTCCACAACTGGCCGACTCCCAGGGCGAAGGTTAAAAAGAATAGCGCTAATATTTTACTGGTAACATTCATATTGAAACTCCTTTTTGTTTGGTCTGCATCAGACCGTTTACTTGCTCATAAATTACTTTCCAGCCGTTGTGTTATGACTCCTTTCGTTGTTTGCTCGGAACATACCTTGTTCGTTGTGAGCAGTGCATGCTTTAACGCTCGTGAATTGCTTCCTGCTACTTGGGTAGTCACAGCCTGATTTTGTGCACAAAAAAGCCGGGACCGAATATCGGGGGATATTTCGGCAACCCGGCTGTCTTCTGGAGACCCTTTAGGCTTTCCGCCCCATCCTCGCGGATGGTTTAGTATTATCGTCTATCTGCTGCGAGCTACTCTTGCTCTTTTCTTAGGCATCCTACTATGTTTAATCTTCGTAGGTCAAGTAAAATCTGTATCTGTTTTGTTACAATTGTGTTATCTGGCTATCCTCACCTCAAAGGCGCGAGCGGACAATTGCGGTCGCGCTTTGTTGACTCCTTTCGTTGTTTGCTCGGAACATACCTTGTTCGTTGTGAGCACTACACGCTTTAACGTTGTGTATGGCTGCCTGTTACGTGGGTACATACAGGCTGATTTTGTGCACAAAAAAGCCGGGACCGCGAATATCTTGTGATATTTCGGCGACCCGGCTGTCTCCATGAGACCCTTTAGGCTTTCCGTCCCACCCTTGCGGATGGTTTAGTATTATCGTGTACCACAGCAGTTTTTGAAAATCTTGTTTTATTTATACCCTGGACAGTCGATAAAGTCAAAACAAAGTTTTCTAATAAAAAGGGGCGGCAGATTTTCGCTTGCTCCCCCTTTGCAATTTTTCCTTTGAACCTTAGAACAGCGCGTTAATATCCCGCACCACATCGTCCACGTTGAGGCCATGGGCGCCGCAGCCCTGCTCCAGCGATTCATTCTGGGCACCCATACAGCCGACGCAGCCAAGATTGTACTTGCCCAGCACCTTTACCACATCCTGGTGCATGCGCATAACCTGGGCAAACGTCATATCCTTCGTTACCTGTCCACTCATTGTCGTACCTCCGCTTTGTAAATTCAGTGAAAAGTGAGAAGTAAACTGGGTGAAATGCATTGTCACCGCTTACTACTTACTACTTACTACTTACTACTTACTACTTACTACTTACTACTTACTACTTACTACTTACTGCTTACAGTTTTCACTCGTATTTGATGTCTATTACTTCGTATTCCTTGGTGCCGGAGGGAACGATCACCTTGACCGTATCATCCAGCTTGTGGCCGATGAGGGCCTTGCCGACCGGCGAAGTGCACGACATCTTGCCGATCTTGATATCAGCCTCGTCCTCGCCGACAATCTTGTAGGTGACTTCTTCCTCGGTTGCGGTATCGTAGACGGTGACCGTCGCCCCGAAAACCACCTTGTCAGGCTTCAGGTTGGAAAGGTCAACCACATAAGCGCGGGCAAGTTTATCGGACAACTCCTGGATCCGCCCTTCAATAAACCCCTGGCGATGTTTGGCCGCATCATATTCGGCATTCTCGGAAAGGTCGCCGTGGGCCCTGGCTTCGGCAATATCCTGAATCACCTTTGGCCGTTCCTCCTTGATGAGACGCTTCAAATCCTCCTGGAGGAACTCATAGCTTTCTTTGGTCAACGGTACTGACTGGGACATCGTTATGTTACTCCTCTACGAACTTTACAGGGCAGCCGAACCGGCCGCCCCATTGGAATTTACAACATTGTGGTTACTACACGAGACGTTTGAAACACCACGTTACATCGGCGTTAGTTCAGGTAATCCTGGATCGGTTTGACCGAAAGCTCTTCATGACAGATGGCGATAATACCGTCAACCGCAGCCCGTGCCCCTGTAGCGGTGGTGTAGTAGGCGACATTGTTCACCAGTGCGTTGCGACGAATGGAAAATGAATCTGCCACTGCCTGGGCCCCTTGGGTAGTATTGATTACCATGCAGATTTCATTGTTCTTTATGGAGTCAACAATGTGGGGACGCCCTTCCAGCACCTTATTTACAACCTGGACCGGAATTCCCTTTTCCTGCAGATAGGCAGCGGTTCCGCGGGTTGCAACCAGTTTGAAACCCACATCATACAATTTTTTTGCAGCGCTGACAATATGTTTTTTATCGACATCACGCACACTTATAAACACGTTGCCGGAACGGGGGAGCTTGACCCCGGCTCCAAGCTGGGCCTTGGCATAGGCCTTGGCAAAATTGTCATCAATCCCCATCACCTCGCCGGTTGATTTCATTTCAGGACCAAGGATGGTGTCAACGCCGGGAAACTTGACAAAGGGAAAGACCGCTTCCTTGACCGACATATGGGCAGGCTCTATTTCATCAATAACACCTAGTTCCCTGAGGGTCTTGCCGGCCATGATCCTCGCCGCCAGCTTGGCCAGAGGCCTGCCTGTCGCTTTCGAAACAAAGGGAGCGGTGCGGGAAGCGCGGGGGTTCACTTCCAGTATGTAGATATCCGCGTCCTTTACCGCATACTGCACGTTCATCAGCCCCCTGACGTTCAGTTCCAGTGCCATCATTTTGGTCTGGCGCCGTATCTCGTCGGCAATCTCCCGGGAAAGAGAATAAGGGGGGAGTGAGCAGGCGGAATCGCCGGAATGGATGCCGGCCTCTTCGATATGCTCCATGATACCGCCAATCACCACTTCCTGACCGTCACAGAGCGCATCAACATCGATCTCAATCGCCTCATCAAGAAACTTGTCGATCAGGATCGGGTGCTCGGGTGACGCCTGCACGGCAGTATGCATGTAACGGCGCAGATTCTCCACATCATAGACGATTTCCATGGCACGCCCACCAAGGACATATGAGGGGCGGACCACTACCGGATAACCGATGCGGTCGGCGACCTTTTCCGCCTCCTCAAAGGAGCGGGCCGTGCCGTTCTCCGGTTGGCGCAGCCCGAGTTTGTGGAGCATCTCCTGGAAGCGCTCCCGGTCCTCGGCCCGGTCAATGGCATCGGGCGACGTGCCGATGATGGGAACTCCCGCTTTCTCCAGGGACACCGCCAGCTTGAGCGGCGTCTGGCCGCCGAACTGGACAATCACCCCCACGGGCTTTTCCAGCTCGACGATATTGAGGACATCCTCGTAGGTGAGCGGCTCAAAGTAAAGGCGGTCGGAGGTGTCGTAGTCGGTGGAAACCGTCTCCGGATTGCAGTTGACCATGATGGTTTCATAGCCGTCTTCGGCCAGGGCAAAAACCCCGTGGACACAGCAGTAGTCGAATTCTATTCCCTGACCGATCCGGTTCGGCCCGCCGCCAAGGATAATGATCTTCTTGCGGTCGGTCGGTTCCGCCTCGCACTCCTCTTCGTAGGTGGAATAGAGATAGGGGGTGTAGGCAAGGAATTCGGCGGCACAGGTATCCACCCTTTTGAAGACCGGCCTGATCCCCAGCGACAGGCGGAGGCTCCGGACCTCCTCCTCGGTTTTCCCCCAGAGGCGCCCGAGAAACTTGTCGGCGAAGCCGTACTCCTTGGCCTCGCGGATGATGTCCTTGAGCCGTTCTTTCGGCTCAATCCCAACCTTGACCTGCTTCAGTTCATCCTCTTTTTCGATGATCTGCCTGATGTTATGGAGGAACCAGGGGTCAATGGCAGTAACCCCATGGATCTCGTCCACCGTCATGCCGCTTCTCAAGGCATCCCCCACATACCAGAGCCGCTCCCAGTTCGGGACGCGCAGTTTATCCATGAGGAGCTGCTGCTCCTTGCCGGTCAATGCCCGCCGCGTTTCTGAATTAATGTCGAAAAGTCTGGATTCGAAACCGCAGGAGCCTATCTCCAGGGAACGGAGCGCCTTCTGCAGCGACTCCTTGAAGGTACGGCCGATGGCCATCACCTCCCCGACCGACTTCATCTGGGTGGTGAGTGTCGCGTCGGCAGCGGGAAACTTTTCAAAGGTAAACCGGGGAATTTTCGTCACCACGTAGTCGATGGTCGGCTCAAAGCAGGCCGGGGTCTCGCGGGTAATATCATTCGTGATCTCGTCGAGGGTATAGCCGACCGCCAGCTTGGCGGCGATCTTGGCGATGGGAAAACCGGTCGCCTTGGAGGCGAGGGCCGAACTGCGGGACACCCGCGGGTTCATCTCGATCACCACCAGTCGGCCATCGCGGGGATTGATGCCGAACTGGATATTGGAGCCGCCGGTATCGACGCCGATCTCTCGGATAATTTTCAGCGAAGCATCACGGAGGATCTGATACTCCTTGTCGGTAAGGGTCTGGGCAGGCGCCACCGTAAAGGAATCGCCGGTATGGACCCCCATCGGGTCAAAGTTCTCGATGGAGCAGATGATCACCACATTGTCGGCGGTGTCACGCATTACCTCAAGCTCGTACTCCTTCCAGCCGATCACCGACTCCTCAACGAGGATCTCGCAGGTTGGGGAAGCCTCAATCCCGGCCACGGCCATCTTTTCGTACTCTTCCATGTTGTAGGCGATTCCGCCGCCGGTGCCGCCAAGCGTGAAGGAAGGGCGGATGATGGTGGGAAAGCCGACGTCCTTGATGACTTCCATTGCCTCGTTATAATTATGGGCCAGCCCGGAACGGGGAACCGCCAGACCGATGCGACCCATCGCAGCCTTGAAGAGGGTGCGGTCTTCAGCCATTTTGATAGCGGGCAGTTTGGCGCCGATCAGCTCCACGCCGTACTTTTCCAGGACCCCGCTCTCGGCCACCGCTACCGCCGTATTGAGTGCGGTCTGCCCTCCGAGGGTCGGCAGGACCGCATCGGGGCGCTCCTTCTCGATGATCATGGTAAGGACTTCCGGGGTCACCGGTTCGATGTAGGTGCGGTCGGCGAAGTCCGGGTCGGTCATGATGGTGGCCGGGTTGCTGTTCAACAGCACCACCTCGTACCCCTCCTCCTTGAGCGCCTTGCACGCCTGGGTACCGGAGTAGTCGAACTCGCACGCCTGGCCGATGACGATCGGGCCGGCGCCGATGATGAGGATCTTGTGGATGTCGGTACGTTTGGGCATTAAAACTGTCTCCTTACACTGCTGTCAGATGTATTGTATGCCTCAAAATGCATTTCATGTATGCATTTGTCAAGGTTTGAATCCCGCATCACTTCCCGCAGCACTTCTTATATTTCGCGCCGCTGCCGCACGGACAAGGGTCATTGCGCCCGATCTTCTGTGGGGGGCCGAACATGCCGTGGTGTATGAAAGGGCCGGGGAGGTTCAGAAATCTCTTGAGATTGTTATAGTCACTGACATAGCTGTTGACAAAGGAACTCCGCTCGGACTGGCGCAGGTGGCACCAGACGATATTCGGGAGCTGGTCCACCCCTTTCTGGAGCGCAAGAAACTCCTTCCGATCGTCGCCGTCCAGCTCCGCCAGCCACGACAGCCCGTACCACCCCTCAATCAGCTTAGGATCTAGCCTGACCGCGGCTTCGTAACAGAGGCGCGCCCGGTCGTATCTCTTCACCGCGCGGTAGATGTTCCCCAGGCCGATATGATGCTCGCCTTTGCGCGGCTCCTCCCGGATCTGCTCACCGTAGAGGTCGATCCCCTCAGGTAGCCCCATTTCTCGTCCCATGACGGACAGTTTTGGCAGAAGATTGAGGGGTGAACGGTCAAGGGCTTCCCTCGCCTCATTCTTGTCCCTGATAGAGGTAATCCGCAGCAATTCCGCCGTAACGCCAAACGCGCCGAGTTTTGTCGGATCGAGGGTGTCTTTCCCGTCACAGGCGATGCAGCGCAGTTCATCGGCGACAAACGGTTTGTGCGAGGACTCGGTAATGTACACCGATTGAACGTCGTAACGGGCGATATCGCCGCAAGCCCGGCAGGCCATCTCCATGTGCAGCATGGCGGGGACCGACGCGGCAAGCTCCCCCGCATCGAACTGTTCCCGCCGCCGGGCCCTTTCCCGCTGCTGTTCATTGTAGGATGCCTCCAGGGCCGTCAGTTCGTCGGAACTGATGCCGTGTAGCCTGGCCAGTGTAAGATAGGTGGAATCCACGAGCTCCTGCCCCTTGCCGGTCAATGGCTTGAGACGTTCCATGAAACGGGGGGCGGCAACCGATTCAACCAGGTTCATCGCCGTTTCCTTGTCCTCTTTCACCAGTTCGTCGAAGTGGGCGTCCAGGTAAGCGCCAAGGCTTCGGCCCCCAATGCTCTCCAAGGCGCCCACAAGGTAGTGAAAGCGTCCTTCCGGCCCCTTTTCCAGGGCGTCGATGATATCCCCGGCAATGGTCTCGCCGTAGCGGATCAGTACATCCATTATCATCTCGCACAGCCTGTCGAAATCGGATGCCAGATGCTTCAAGAGAACCGGCACAAACTCACGGTAGCCCAGGAGTCCCATCAACTCCACAATCCGCAGGGCGCCAAAGCGGTCATTATGCTTTTCGAACGATTCGATCAGTCGCGCCGTTGCCTTTTCGCGGGGAAGCGCAGCGAACATCTCCGCGACACCATCGGGGAGATCGATGTCCGGCAGATCGACGGTCAGATGGGCCAGCGCGGCGTCGGGACCGCCGGCAGGCGCCTCGGGCTCGCCGATCCAGTGAACCGCGGCAATACAGGCCGGAAAGAGGGCGAACAGGGCGGCGGTGTTGTCATGGTCATCCAGGTCGGGAATGGCGCACCACTGCTCCCGCAGTAATCCCAGCGCGGTCACGGCGCGTTCGGGGAGGTCGCTCTTGCGGCGCTCGAAGAGCTCCAGGGCAGTCAGGTGCTGCAGGTTGCCGAGCGCATCGGCCACACTGTCCAGCTCGGCGGCAAGGGATGCGTCCGGCAAAAAAGCGGCAAGCTCTGAGAAAGCGGGGACGGAATACCCTTCCAAGCGGTCGGTTATCAGGTCGCACGGGGTGCATTCCCCGGTGAAAATCCCGGCAAGAGCGAGAATTGCACTGTCAACATCCCTGGTTTCTCCGTCGGGGAGGGCCTTGGCGATGACGGAAAGAAGCTCCGGACATTGGGGGTGATTGACGCGCCAGGCAAGCCTGTAGACCGGAAGGGTCATGATCGGGTCATAGGCAGGAGTTCTGCCATTACTGAAGGCAAGCTCCATGATCGCATTCGTCACGGTCCTCCGTTGCGGCTCCGGCAGATCGATCGCGGTCGCGAGAATCGCGTACATTCTGTCGGAAATTCTTTTGTCGCCCTGGAGATAGGCAACAAAGAGCTCCACGGCGCGACCGGGGAGATGTCTCACCAGCAGTTGCGCCGACGGGAAGGCGCACAGGCTCGGGAGCCCGGTCCAGGCATCAGCGAGGCAGGGGAGATGGGGAACGACGAGGTCTTCCGGCAAATCCCTGATGAGCCTCACCATCAGGATGTCGTCATCGAACGTCGTGAGCAGGGAGCGCACCGTCAGTTCAGGGAACAGGACACGGGCTATCGCATCCGCACCGTTCTCCCCGCGTTCCTTCAAATTCTTGATGCGGTCAAGCGCCCAATGCGCCACAAAAGGGTCGCGGGTATTTATCTGTTCGAGTGGTATTGACGCCAGGTTCATTTACGCTCCTCACGTTTCTGCGGCATATCGGCTTTCTTCAGCATTTCATTTTAGTGGCGGGAATCTTCTTTGGGAATGAGCAGCGCCTTGTTTCTCAGTCCATTTCACTGTGTTAAATCCGGCATTTTTGGTTCAAATGCATGGCATTTGAAGTTCTTTTCGCCACTCTGGTCACTACGGGTTAAAGTGCAAAGGATCTTCTCCATGCCTCCCGCATTGTCTTTCCCGCATGTTAAGCACAAAGTTGGTTTTGGAACCAATTCCGGATCAATTTTGCTCCCGTCATCATTATAGAAGCCTGATAATTCGTCGGTCATTGAGATTCCTTTCTTTTGATGGCAATGGCTGAGAGTACACCGGCGGCGCTTTTTGCCGACCGGTGCTGCACTTAGTTGGAAAGTCGGTTTCTTGATTCTACTGGGGTTGACTTGCATAAACAATTTGTTTATAATTGGTCCATGATTACTTCGTTCGCAAACAAGGAAACGGAAAAAATCTTTGCGACAGGGAAGTCCAAGAAACTTCCCCCGGAAATCATCAATCGCGCAGTCATGCGACTGACGCAGTTGGACAGCGCACGTGAGGTTACGGACTTGTTGATGCCACCATCAAACCGCCTTGAGTCGCTTTCCGGCAACAGGGCCGGACAGTGGAGCATCAGAATTAATGACCAGTGGCGTATATGTTTTTCATTCGCCAACGGCGAAGCAACTGAAGTAGAAATAACCGACTACCATTAAGGAGAAATTTCATGGCGACTAAAAACGGTCTTCCTCCTGTACACCCAGGGGTGTTCTTGAAGGAAATACTTGATGAACTTGGCATCTCGCAGAATGCCTTTGCTCAAGCAATCGGCGTTTCGCCGATGCGAGTTTCGCATGTTATCAAGGGCACACGTCCTGTTACTGCAGAGTTGGCATTGCTGTTCGGCAAGGTGTTTGGCCAAACTCCAACTTACTGGATGAATCTGCAAACAAGCTATGACCTTAAAACTGCTGAAAAAGCGTTGGTGCAGAAGGTGCGGCAAGTTCAACCATTTTCGCAGGCTGCGTAGAATTGCTCACCAGGATATTTCCCTGTACTCAAGATCAATGACTAATCTCGCTGTAGAATCTACCGTTCCATCAGGTCTCAATTTCTTCTCGCAGATGCACGCTTCACCGACACCTACTCTGTTCGGTGGAATATAATTGCCTTGTAGGAATCCTTGCCTTTTCGCCTCTCTATTACATTTCCATTGATTGATTTGGACTCCGCCGAAAACAATTAATAGAGCACCTCCAAACAGCGGTAGGAAGATCCATTTCAACAGCCACGGTGTCACAGGATCGTCAGATTTTGGAGTTTCGGGTGTCATCCTTTTTTCTTCCAACGTCAAGCTCATCTTCTACAGTAGATTTTTGAAAGCTGTTTGATATCAGTATATTACAAGGCGCTATTCTGGCCTTGGCACTACACCTTCTGCTCTTTGAAACTTGAATTTCGTTATTGCTGTACGACTCTGATCGTCGGCGGCACCGCAACACCTGTTGCCTTGAACACCTTGCCGCAGACACCCTGGCATTCTGTTCTGACTGCCAGCGTAGAGCTGTTTTCTTCCAGGATAACTTCCTGAAGTGCTTTCAGATCTTGCTTGATATCGGCCCACTCAAACTGGAGGCCCTGGCTGACCAGTCTATCATCCAGCTCCTTTTTCAGCACCAAGGCCAGGAAGCTGCAGAAGACATGCCCCCTGATGGTCTCATCCCGCTTGTGATAGATTGGACGGGTGTCAATCACAGACTTCATATCCCGGAAGGTATGTTCCACCATCCAGAGTTCCTTGTACTTGAGCGCCACTTCCCGTGCCTTGAGCTTCGTGTTGGTGGTCAACACCCAGATGCCGTCGTACTTGGCATCGGCTTTAATCTTCTCTTCATCCAAGGCCACGCTCTTGTTCGTAATGGTGAGGAAACCACGGTATCCCTTGTTACTGATAAGCGATGACGGTGCTTTCTTGATCTTCTCTTTCAGCGATTCGACGATGGTGTGTCGATCAGCTTCGTCCCGTCTGGCCTGACGCTCGTTCTTGCATACGATGTAACGGGTGCCGCCCACCATTACCTCTTTCACCTTGAGCGGAGAAGGGTCTTTGCTGTGTATCCCTTCCAGGTAGACCTCCTCGTACGGCGCATTATCAAGGAGAACCTCGGTCTTCACTTCTTTAACCAGGCGCATGCGGACGCCGAGGATATAGGAAAGAGTTTCCTTTTCAAGGGCCAACATGGTGGCTTTACTGATCATTCCCCGATCAGCGACGATGCAAAACTGATTGGCGCCAAATCGTTTTTTGAGTCGCATTACAACAGGAATAGTACTGGTTACGTCCGCCGTGTTGCCTGGCCACATCTCGCAGGCAATAGGTCTGCCACGGTCATCGAGCAAAGCGCCAACCACCATCTGGTTCAAGTCGGGGCGATGATCTTTTGAATGCCCCCGCTCTCCAATGGTCTTGCCACCTTCGCCCTCGAAGTAAAGCGCGGTGGTATCCAGAAACACCAAGTCAAGATCAGTGAAGAGATTCTTGCGGTGGTCGAACATCCGCTCCTCGATCACGTCTTTCGTACAGCGGGGAGCATGAGTACGATCCTTCTGGTCAGAAACCTCCTCGCCCAGAAACGCCATGGCGCGATACAGTTGGTGAAGGGCAATATCTTCTGCTCCAGTAATCCGGTAGTCACGGCGCCACTTCTCGCAGCCACGATCTGAACCGGAAACGAAGAGGCGATGGAGCACGGTCAGAAACAGGGCACGTTCCACGGGGAAGCCGAACTTTCGCTCCGCAATGAGGGAGGAGACGATGGAACCGATGCCAAGTTCTTTCCAGAGACGCTCGAAGATCAAAGCCGGACCGATCTTCTTCGCGGAAGCAGACACCTTGCTCTTGTCGGACAGTATCAGCAGAGTCCTCTCGGAAAAGCGGGAAAGAGAGCGGATCAGGGATTCGACTTCTCCCTTTTCGGTCATCTGATCCAGACGGCCGAGAGTAGAGATAACTCGTTGTACGACCTTACCCTTCTCGCGACGGTTTTCGACGATCTGGAGATACTGGTTGTTCCCTGACTTCTTGACTCGTGCAAACATGGTGGCCTCCTTTGAAGACACCACCATTGTAAGCAACAATAGACGGAAATCAAGCTGATTCAGCAGTAATTTAGGACACCACGCTTTTCGACTTTTTTAGATTTTCTCAAAGAGCAATAACGTAATTTCAACTAGTTACAAAACCACTGCAGCCAAAACTAGGCAGGAAGTGTAGAAGAAAAGTCAAGGGTAACCGGACCCGCGCGCATTTTGCGCGGGGACCGGTTGACCCGTATGTTAGACGCCATACACGTTGCCATACTGAAGCATTTTCATGTTCACAAGTGAACTCGCCAGCTTTCTAGAAATTACTTCAAACCGGGAGATATAGTTTCTATGCTCCACGTTCCTTTGGAAAGCAACGGATTTCGTCCCGTTAACAGTTATTACTGCCGATGGTAGGTCAGGCTCGACCAGCGCAATAACATTTGGATTATCGCAGCTTGCGTGAGAAACAAAGTCTCTGATCAGTTTTACACGTTTCTTATCTGCGCGGATTGATGCATCGAGGGTACTTTGAAACTCATCCCAAAGTTCTTCAATTATCAGGTATTGCCTTCGAAGTTGCTCTTCTACGTAGTCACTTAGCTTGTTAGTTTCAACCCATATGCCTACCCATCGCCCTGCCTCTAGTGGAACTTCAGGCATAACTATTGGCACTTCTCTCGGTTCTACTTGGGTTATTATTCTGTCAATAAGGTCTAATGACTCGGATATATTTAGTATATCTTCTTCATTTGCAAATGACGGCGGATAAACATTAGTGACTCTTGATACAAGCTCGTGCCCATAGGCCCACTCTATTGACAAAATGAGACGCCGAAGTTTTTCTTTTGCTTGAACAACGGCGGAGTGCAATTTTTCTGGTGAGTCTATATTACATTCCCATATTTCTAAGTGGGCTGTTAGATTTTCATTCATCGAGAACTTACATTTATCCCATTGCGCAGGTTCTTTGTATAGAACCCGGTCGAAGCCTCTTATTTCAACAACAAGACGAAGTTCATCTTCCATTGTAAACTCCTACTGGTAGGCCGCTGGTGTCTAACTCGTTATTGACCGGAATTCCGGCCATCAGCGGAGGATAGCGGCGAGTTTGAAGGGCTCTTGCCACCAAGCCTTGACGAATCTACACCTTCTCCAGCAGCTTCATCAAATTTCGCTTCG
>Ga0210377_10003787_pt1 | contig 12904 bp, 26 predicted proteins | sample PLM4_65_b1redo_FD_155480 | JGI IMG/M metagenome (GOLD analysis project Ga0210377, IMG submission 155480) | Groundwater sediment microbial communities from an aquifer in East River, Colorado, USA - PLM4_65_b1 redo | ecosystem: Environmental > Terrestrial > Soil > Riparian zone | place: USA: East... | reverse complement strand
AATATAGGTCAGCGCGATCTCGACCCTCTTCGCCTGCGGCAGATCGACGCCTGATATGCGGGCCACGAATCTCCTCCTATCCCTGGCGCTGCTTGTGCTTGGGGTTGTCGCAGATGACGCGGACCACGCCGCGCCTCTTGATCACCTTGCACTTGTCGCAGATTTTTCTGACCGACGCCCGGACTTTCATGAGTGTACCGTCTCCACGCCTACTTGAACCGGTAGACGATGCGGCCGCGCGACAGGTCGTACGGGGACAGCTCGACGAGAACCCGATCCCCCGTCAGGATGCGGATGAAGTTCTTCCGCATCTTTCCCGAGATGTGCGCGAGCACCTCGTGCTTGTTGTCCAGCGCCAGCCGGAACATGGCGTTCGGCAGCGGCTCGATCACCACCGCCTCGACCTGGATGGCCTCTTCCTTCGACACCTAGATGACCTCCGCGTCCCCGCCGAGAAGGCGGGGGCCCTGCGCTGTGATGGCGATGGTCCGCTCGAAGTGGGCGGACAACGATCCATCCACCGTCGAGGCGGTCCAGCCATCATCGTGAATGCGCACCGCCGGCCCGCCCACGTTCACCATCGGCTCGATGGCGAGCACGAGCCCCTCGCGGAGCACCGGCCCGTTCCCCGCCGGTCCGTAATTCGGTACTTGAGGATCCTCGTGCAGCGCCGTCCCGATGCCGTGCCCGACGAAATCGCGCACCACCGAGAAACCGTCCGCCTCGACCCGGCGCTGCACCGCGGCCGAGATGTCCGACAGACGCCCCCCGGTCCGCGCCGCCGCGATCCCGGCGTACAGGGCTTCCCGGGTCGCCAGCATCAACGATTCTGCCTCGGGCGACACCTTCCCGACCGGAACCGTGACCGCGCTGTCGCCATAGTATCCATCAAGAACGACCCCGAAATCGAGCCCCACGATGTCCCCGTCCCGCAGGACCTTCCGGGCCGAGGGGATGCCGTGCACCACCTCGTCGTTCACCGAGACGCACAGGACGCACGGGTAGCCCCGGTAGCCTTTGAAGGCGGGCCTTGCCCCCAGGTCGCCGATCATCCGCTCGGCGGTCGCCTCCAGGTCCATGGTGGTCACCCCGGGCTCGACCTGCTGGACGAGCGCGGCGAGGATCCGGGTGACCACCCGGTTGCTCCTGTCCATCGTCTCGATCTCTTCCGGTGACTTGTAAATGATCATCGACCCGGCGCCGCAATCAGCGCGACAATGCGACCCGTGACATCCTCGGGCCGTCCCACTCCATCCACGTCCCGCAGCAACCCGCGACGCCGGTAGTACTCGAGCACCGGCGCCGTCTGGCGCGCGTACACCTCGAGGCGCCCCCGGATGACGTCGCTGGCGTCGTCCGCGCGCTGCTCAAGCCTCCCGCCGCAGGCATCGCAGCGACCCTCCACCATCGACGGGTGGAAGCGCACGTGATAGCTCGCTCCGCAGGACGGGCACACCCGGCGTCCACCCAGGCGCTCGATGATCTCGGTCTCAGGCACCGTGATGTTGATCACGGCATCGAGCGACCGGCCGCCCGCCTCGAGCGTCCGGTCGAGGTATTCCGCCTGCCCGACCGTGCGCGGGAAGCCGTCGAGGATGAACCCCTCCTGGACGTCCTCCCGCTCCAGCCGCGCCCCGATCAGGGCGCTGATCAGGGCATCCGGCACCAACTCGCCGCGCTCCACGATGGCGCGCGCCTGCTGGCCTTCAGCCGTCCCCTCGCGAATCGCCGCCCTCAGCATGTCGCCGGTCGAGATGTGGGGCAGATCCAGCCGCTCCTCGAGGGTGCCGGCCTGCGTCCCCTTCCCGACCCCCGGCGCTCCGAAGAGCGCCAGGCGGACCACCCTCTTGATCGCTGGCCCGGACATGGGATCGTCACCCACGCCGCCCGCGTATCCTCGCCCCCTTCAGGAACCCGTCGTAGTGGCGCATGATCAGCTGCGACTCCACCTGCTGGATGGTGTCCATGGCCACACCCACCACGATCAGGAGCGATGTCCCGCCGAAAAAGAACTTCAGCCCCAGCCCCTGGGTCAGGAAGGCCGGCATGACCCGGTCGAGCGTTCCGCCGACCCATGGCAGGACCTGCACGTTGAGCCCGCTGATCAGCAGCTGCGGCAGGAGCGCGATCAACCCCAGGTAGATCGCCCCGACGAAGGTCAGGCGGGTGAGAATCGTATCGAGATACTCCGCCGTCCTGCGGCCGGGCCGGATGCCGGGGATGAACCCCCCGTACTTCTTCATGTTGTCGGCCACGTCCATCGGGTTGAAGATGATGGAGATGTAGAAGTAGCAGAAGAAGATGATGCCCACCAGGTAGAACAGGTTGTGCAGCGGCGCGGTGTAGTCGATCTGGCGATAAACCGCCCCCCAGCCCGGGCTCGACTGCACGCCGGCCCACTGCATCAGGGTGAGCGGGAACGCCAGGAGCGACGAGGCGAAGATGACCGGGATGACGCCGCCGGTGTTCAGGCGCAGCGGCATGTGCGTCTGCATCCCGCCATACATCCGGCGCCCGACGACGCGCCGGGCGTACTGCACCGGAACCTTGCGCTGCGCCCGCTCGACGTAGACGATGGCCGCGACGACCAGGACCATCATCACCAGCAGGAGGAGCACGACGAAGGGGTGCAGGCTGCCGGTGGTGATGTCCTGCCACAGCGTGCCGATCGCCGACGGCAGGCCGGCGACGATGCCGACGTAGATGATGAGCGAGATGCCGTTGCCGATGCCGCGCTCGGAGATCTGCTCGCCCACCCACATGATGAACGCCGTGCCGGTGGTGAGCGTCAGGATGGTCATCGCCCGGAACGCCCAGCCCGGATTCGGGATGATCGGCGAGCCGCCGCCGGCCTGGTTCAGGCTCTCGACCCAGAAGGCGATGCCGAGCCCCTGGATGAGCGACAGGACCACGGTGCCGTAGCGGGTGTACTGGACGATCTTCTTGCGCCCGACCTCGCCCTCCTTCGAGAGCTTCTCGAGGTACGGCCAGATCACGGTCAGGAGCTGCAGGATGATCGACGCCGAGATGTACGGCATGATGCCGAGGGCGAAGATCGTCAGCCGCCTGAGGTTACCGCCCGAGAACAGGTCGAGGAAGCCAAGCAGGCCGCCCCCCTGCTGCCGGAAGAGCGCTTCAAGGGCCTGGAAATTGACCCCGGGCACGGGGATGTGCCCGCCGACCCGGTACACCGCCAGCATCAGGAAAGTGAAGACGACCCGCCGGCGCAGGTCGGGGATGCTGAAGATGTTCTTGAAGGCGTCGATCATGTTCGTTTGGCTGCGGGCGCCCTGGCCGGGATGAGTTCGGCGCGTCCGCCGGCGGCGGCGATCTTCTCGCGCGCGGATCGGCTGAAGCGGTGCGCGTGGACGACGAGAGCCCGGGAAACCTCGCCGTCGCCGAGCACCTTGAGACCGGCGAGCATCTTGCGCACCACGCCCGCCTCGAGAAGCCGCTCGGGGGTGATCTCGCCCTCGAACCGGGCCAGGTCACCGACATTCACGATCGCGTACTCGGTCTTGAAGATGTTGGTGAAGCCGCGCTTCGGGATGCGCCGGTGCAGCGGCATCTGGCCGCCCTCGAACCCGAAGTACTGCGCGGTGGAGCCGCTGCGCGACCGCTGTCCCTTGTTGCCGCGTGTCGCGGTCTTGCCGTGCCCCGACCCGGGACCGCGGCCGATCCTCTTGACCTTGCGGCGCGACCCCGGCGCCGGCGCGAGGCGCGACAGATCGACCCTGCGCTCCGCCATCTCAAACCTCCACGATCCGCACCAGGTGCGGAATGGTCTCGACCATGCCCCTAACGGCCGGGTTGTCCGGCCGCTCCACCTTCTGCCACATGCGGCGGAACCCCAGGGACCGCAGCACGCGCTTGTGGGTGATGTTGCAGCAGATGCCGCTGCGGTACTGCTCGATGACGATCATCTTCTTGCCGGCCGCGGCGCGCCGCTTGCGACCGGTCTTCGCGGTCTCAGACATCGGTCGCCTCCGGGCTCGTCACACCGCGCCGCCGGCGCAACTCGGCCGCCGGATCCTTGAGCCGCATCAGGCCATCGAAGGTCGCCTTGACGACATTCTGCGGGTTGGTGGTTCCGAGCGACTTGGTCAGGATATCCTGGATCCCCGCCGACTCCACGACCGCCCTGACGGCGCCGCCGGCGATGACGCCGGTGCCCGGTGCCGCCGGCTTGAGCATCACCCGGCCGGCGCCGAAAATGCCGAGCACCTGGTGCGGGATCGTCGATCCCCGCAGCGGGATCCGGATCAGGTTGCGCTTGGCGCGCTCGACACCCTTGGCGATCGCCTGCGGGACTTCCTTCGCCTTGCCGGCCCCGTAGCCGACGTGGCCGCGTCCGTCCCCCACCACCACGAGGGCGGCGAAACGGAAGTTCTTTCCGCCCTTGACGACCTTCGTCACGCGGTTGATGTGGACCACATGGTCCTTGAGATCGAGATCGTCCGCCTTGATCCTGCTCACCGTCTCACCTTCAACCCCGACGCCACGCCTGCGCGCCTGTCAGAACTTCAAGCCGGCCGCGCGCGCCGCATCGGCCACGGCCTTGACCCGGCCGTGGTAGAGGTAGCCGCCGCGGTCGAAGACCGCCTTTTCCAATCCCTTCGCCTTGAGGCGCTCGGCGATGAGGGTCCCGACCCTCTTCGCCGCCTCGATGTTGCCCGTGACCGCGCCCGCCTTGCGCAACTCGAGCGTCGAGGCCTGCGCCAGCGTGACGCCGGCCTGGTCGTCGACCGCCTGCACGTAGATGTGCGCCAGGCTGCGGAACACGCACAGGCGCGGCCGCGCCCCGTCGCCGGAGACCCGGGCGCGGACGCGTGCGTGGCGCTTCTCGCGCGAATGGATTTTGTCGACCTCGTTCACCATGCCTAGCCACCCGCCGCGGCGCCGGTCTTGCCGGCCTTGCCCGCTTTCTTCTTGATGACCTCGTCCACGTACTTGACGCCCTTGCCTTTGTAGGGTTCCGGCGGCCGCAGGGCGCGGATCTCAGCCGCCACCTGCCCGACGAGCTGCCGGTCGGCGCCGGCGACGCTCAGCCGGGTCTGCTTCTCGACCTTGATCTCAATGCCGTCCGGGATCGCGTAGTCCACCGGGTGCGAGTAGCCGAGCGCCATCTGCAGCACGCGGCCGTTCACCTGGGCCTTGTAGCCGATGCCGACGATGTCCAGGTCGCGTGTGAAGCCCACGCTCACGCCGCGCACCGCGTTCGCGACCAGCGCCCGGGTCAGGCCGTGCAGCGCGCGCGAGCGGCGATCGTCGCTCTCGCGCGCGAAGGTCACGACACCGCCCTCGATCTTGCAGTTGATGCCGCCGGGGAGCGCGTGGGTCAGCGACATCTTGCCCTTCTCGACGGTCACCGAACGCGCCGCGGTCTTGACGCTCACCCCCGCGGGGATCGGGATCGGCATTCTGCCAATTCTCGACACGGTAGTCCCCTCACCAGACCGAGCAGACGACTTCGCCGCCCACGCCAGCCTTGCGGGCTTTGCGCCCGCTCATCATTCCCTTCGGGGTCGACACGATCGTCACGCCGAGCCCGCCAAGCACCTTGGGAATCTCCTGGTGCCCGCTGTAGACGCGCTTCCCCTGCTTGCTGACGCGCTCGATCCCGGACAGGAAGGAGCGACCGTCGCCGTCGTAGCGCAGAGTCACGCGGATCCACTTGAATCCGCCCTTCTCGATGGTCGCGACATCGGCGACGAACCCCTCCTCTTTGAGGATGGCTGCGATCGCCAGCTTCACCTTCGAGTGCGGAATGTCCGTCCGCCGGTGGCGCGCGCTCACGGCGTTGCGAATCCGGGTCAGCAAGTCGGAAATCGGGTCGTTCATCCTGTCCTCCCGTGGCGGCCCTTTCGGGGGGCCGCCCCGGCTACCAGCTCGACTTCGTCACCCCCGGAACCAAACCCATCAGGGCCAGGTTCCGGAAGCAGATGCGGCACATCTGGAAGCGGCGCATGTAGGATCGCGGCCGCCCGCAGCGTTTGCAGCGGTTGCGGTGGCGGATCGCGAACTTCGGCTGCTTCCGGTTCGCCGCCCTCCAGGCCTTGGTCGCCATCGGTCCTCTCCCTATCCCTGGTCGCGGCGGAAGGGCACGCCGAGGAGGGCCAGTAGATTCCTGGCCTCCTCGTCGGTCTTCGCCGTGGTCACCATCGTGATGTTCATGCCACGCGCCTTGTCGACCTTGGCGTAATTGATCTCCAGGAACACCAGCTGGTCCTTGAGACCGAGCGTGTAATTCCCGCGGCCGTCGAACGACTTGGTCGGAACGCCGCGGAAGTCGCGGACGCGCGGCAGGACGATCGACACGAGCCGGTCGAGAAAGTCGTACATCCGGTCGCCGCGCAGGGTCACGGTGCAGCCGATCGGCATGCCCTCGCGGATCTTGAAATTGGCGATCGACTTGCGGGCCCGCCGGATGATCGGCTTCTGGCCGGCGATGGCGCCGAGCTGGTCGGCCGCCGCGTCGAGGAGCTTGATGTTCTGGTTCGCCTCGCCCACGCCCATGTTCACGACGATCTTCCGCAGGCGCGGAACGGCCATGTGATTCTTGTAGCCGTACCGCTCCATCATCTGCGGGACCATCTCGCCGTGGTAGGCCGCCTTCAACCGGGGGACGTAGCGCTCCCCGCCTTTGGTCACCGCCGCGTTCTGAGCCATGCCTTCGCCCCTACTTGTCCAGAATGCCGTTGCAGCGCCGGCAGATGCGCACCTTCTTGCCGTCGTCCAGCCGCCGGTGCCCGAGACGGGCCGGCTTGCCGCACTCGCCGCATACAACCATGAGGTTGCTCGCGTCGACCGAGGCCTCGCGCTCGAGAATCCCGCCCTTGATGTTGCGCTGCGGATTCGGACGCGTGTGCTTGCGGATGAAATTGACCCCCTCGACGATCGCCCGCCCCTTGACCGGGAACACCCGGAGGACGCGGGCCCGGCGCCCGCGGTCCTTGCCCGCGAGAACCACGACCGTGTCGTTCTTCTTGACATGCACGCCGCGGCGCGCGACCTCGCTCATGACTACAGCACCTCCGGGGCAAGCGAGACGATCTTCATGAAGTTCTTCTCGCGCAGCTCGCGCGCCACCGGGCCGAAGATGCGGGTCCCGATCGGCTCGCCGGCATCGTTGATCAAAACCGCGGCGTTGGTGTCGAAGCGTATGTACGTCCCGTCACGACGACGGTGCGGCTTGTTCATCCGGACGATCACCGCCTTGACCACCTGCCCCTTCTTGACGCCGCCATCGGGAATCGCTTCCTTGACGTTGGCGGTGATCACGTCGCCGAGCGTCCCGTAGAAATTGACCGAGCGGCCGCGCGTATGGATGCACGAGATCCTCTTGGCGCCGGAATTGTCGGCGACATCGAGGATGGTACGCATCTGGATCATGACTCACTCCTCCGCGCGGTACCCGCCGCGCGCTGCCCGGCCTAGTCGGCGGCCGCCCGTTCCACGATCGACTTGACGATCCACCGCTTGTGCCGCGACAGCGGCCGCGTTTCTTCGATTTGGACGCGGTCACCGACCTTGCAGTCGTTCTTCTCGTCGTGCGCCATGAAACGCGACCGCCGGCGCAGGTACTTCTGGTAGAGCGGGTGCATCACGAGCCGCTCGACCTCGACGACGATCGTCTTCTGCATCTTGTTGCTGACGACGACGCCGATTTTCCCCTGGCGCCGCCGGCGGACCGACACGCCGCTCCCGGTTTCCTGCTGCTCCATCACGCTCCCCCGGGCCTCAGCGGGCCTCGGCCGACTTCTCCCGAATCACCGTCAGAACCCGTGCCAGCTGCTTGCGGACCATGACGATGCGCTGCGGGTTCTCCGCCTGCCCTGTCGCCTTCTGGAACCGCAGCTTGAAGATCTGCTCGCGCAGGTCGTTCTCCTGCTGGCGTAGCTCATCGACGTTCTTGTCACGCAGCTGCTGCGCCTTCACCTGAGGCACGTCACACCCCCCGCTTCACGAAGACCGTCTTGAGCCCGATCTTGTGGGACGCCAGGCGCAGCGCAGCCTTCGCGTCCTCCAGGCTGACCCCCTCCATTTCGTAGAGGATGCGCCCCGGCTTGATCACGGCCACCCAGCCTGCGGGCGGACCTTTGCCCTTGCCCATGCGGGTCTCGGCCGGCTTCTTGGTGATCGGCTTGTCCGGGAACACCCGGACCCAGATCTTGCCGCCGCGCTTGACGAAGCGGGTGACGGCCACGCGGGCCGCCTCGATCTGCTTGTCGGACAGCCAGCCCGCCTCGAGGGCCTTCAGGCCGTACTGCCCGAAGGAAACCGTCGAACCGCGCCAGGCTTTGCCCGTGCGCCGGCCGCGCTGCTGTTTCCTGTATTTGACCTTCTTGGGCATCAACATCGTGCGTTCCCTGCTCCGGCGCGCGCGGCGCTCAGATCTGTGCCAGACCCAGCCTGTCTTGAGGTCGCGTCAGCCCCTTCATCTCGCCCTTGTAGATCCAGCACTTCACGCCGATGCGGCCGTAGGTGGTGCTGGCCTCGGCAAACCCGTAGTCGATGTCGGCCCGCAGCGTATGCAGCGGCAGCTGGCCCTCGAGGTACCACTCCGAACGGGCGATCTCCGCCCCGCCGAGGCGTCCCGAGCAGCGCAGCTTGATGCCCTTGGCGCCGAACCGGGTCGCCGACTCGATCGCCTTCTTCATGGCGCGCCGGAACGCCACCCGGCGCTCGATCTGCAGGGCGACCGATTCGGCGACCAGCTGGGCCTCGAGCTCCGGCTTGTGAATCTCCATGATGTTGATGAAGATCTCGCGCCCCGTCTTCTTCTGGAGGTCGTCGCGCAGCTTGTCGACCTCGGCCCCCTTGCGTCCGATGATGATCCCGGGGCGCGAGGTGTGGACCGTCAACTTGAGCTTGTTCGCCGCCCGTTCCATGTCGATCTTCGCCACCCCGGCGTGCGACAGCCGCTTCTTGAGTTCGACTCGGAGATCGAGGTCCTCGTGCAGCATGGTGGCGTAGTTGCGCTCGCCGTACCAGCGCGACTGCCACGTCCGGTTGAAGCCGAGACGGAACCCGTAGGGATGGACTTTCTGACCCACTGGCTGACCTCCGGCGCTTCCGCGCCTTCTCCTAGCCCTTGCGGGCTCCCTTGGCCTTCGCCGCCGGCTTCTTCCCGGCCGCGGGCTTGCGTGCCGCCGCGCTCTTCGCCGCCGCCCGCTTCGGCTTCGCCGGCGCTGCGGCGCTTCCGGGACCCTCCGTTCCCGCCGGCGCCGCGGACCCGCCCGCCGTCTCCGCCGGGCCCCGCGGCGTCGCCCGTCTGTATGGCGTCTCACCCAGGCCGAGGGTGACGTGGCACATCCGCTTCTGGATCTTGAAGGCTCGCCCCATCGGGGCCGGCCGGATGCGCTTGAGCGACGGTCCCCCATCGACGAAAGCCGTCTTGACGAACAGCCGGTCGACGTCGATGTCCGGCTTCTTCTGCCGGGCGTTCGCCACCGCCGATTCGAGGGCCTTCAGCACGTCGCGCGCGACTGCCTTGTGCGTCAGGCCGAGCGTGGCCAACGCCTCCCCGACCTGCCGGCCGCGGACCAGGTCGACCACCAGGCGCGCCTTCTGCGCCGAGGTGCCGACGTACCGCAACCGCACATGACCGACCAGACCCGCTGGCAACATGACCCGATTCCCCCGCCTACTTCGCCGGCTGGACGACGGCAGCGGCCGGCGCACCGCCGGCCGACGGCGCCGCCGCGGCGTCCGAGCGCGAATGCCCGCGGAAGGTGCGGGTCGACGCGAACTCGCCGAGCTTGTGACCGACCATGTTCTCTGAGATGTACACCGGGATGAACTTCTTCCCGTTGTGCACGGCGATCGTGTGCCCGACCATCTCGGGGACGATCGTCGAGCGCCGCGACCAGGTCTTCATGACCTTCTTGTCGTTGCGCCGGTTCATCTCCTCGACCCGTCGACGCAGCACGGGGTCGACGAAAGGCCCCTTCCGGATGCTTCTCGCCATGGCCTCTCCCTACTTCCGCCGGCGGACGATGTACTTGTCCGTCCGCTTGTTGTTGCGTGTCTTTTTCTCGCGCACGCCCCATGGCGTGCACGGGTGCCGGCCGCCCGAGGTCTTGCCCTCGCCGCCACCCAGCGGGTGATCGACCGGGTTCATGGCGACGCCGCGGACCGTCGGCCGGATACCCATCCACCGTCGGCGCCCGGCCTTGCCGATCGAGACGTTCTCGTGGTCGATGTTGCCCACCTGCCCGATCGTGGCCCGGCACACCTCGAGCACCTTGCGGATCTCCCCGGAGGGGAGCTTCACCTGCGCCCACCCCCCGTCGCGCGCCATCAGCTGGGCGACCGCGCCGGCGCTGCGGACCATCTGGGCGCCGCGCCCCGGCTTGAGCTCGACGTTGTGGATTTCGGTCCCCAGCGGGATGCTCTTCAGCGGCAGGACATTCCCGGGCAGGATATCGGCCTTCGGGCTGGCGATCACCGTCTGTCCCACGACCAGGCCGACCGGCGCGATGATGTAGCGCTTGTCGCCGTCGACATAGCTGATCAGGGCGATGCGCGCCGAGCGGTTGGGATCGTACTCGAGCTGCACCACCTTGCCCGGGATGTTCTCCTTGTCCCGGCGGAAGTCGATGGTGCGCAGGAGCCGGCGGTGTCCCCCGCCCTTGTGGCGCACCGCGATGCGCCCGAGGTTGTTGCGGCCGCCTTTGCGGCGCTTGCCGACCGTGAGGCTCTTCAACGGGCGGGCGTCCGCGAGGTCCTTGAACGAAAGGACCGAGTAGTAGCGCCGGCTCGGTGTCGTCGGTCTGCTGTTCTTGATCGCCATGTCGCCTGAACCGTCCCTAGACGGCCTCGAAGTACTCGATTGTCTTCTCGCCGGGCTTGAGCGTCACGTACGCCTTCTTCCAGTCGGAACGGCGTCCCGCGAAGCGCCCGACGCGCTTGAATTTCCCATGCATGTTCTCGGTGCGGACGGAGGCCACCTTGACCTTGAACAGGGCCTCGACGGCCTTGCGCACCTGCACCTTGTTGGCCCGCGGGTCCACCTTGAAGGCGAGCACATTGCCCTTCTCCTTCATGATCGTGCTCTTCTCCGTGATCAGCGGTCCGAGAATCACATCCTGAGGCCGGTTCATGCCTGCAGCACCTCCGCGACCTTCTGCAACGCCGCCGTCGTGAGAACCAGGGTGTCGTAGCGCAGCAGGTCGACCACGTTGAGCGCCGTGCTCCGCGCCGTCTTGTAGGCGGGCACGTTGCGGGCCGAGAGTTCGAGGTTGCGGTTCACCGGTTCGTCAACGAGGAGCGCCGAGCCGGCGATGCCGAGACCCCTGACGGTCTTGATGAGGTCCTTCGACTTCGGTCCCTCGAGAACGAGCGCATCGACCACCACCAGCTTGCCGTCGCGCATCTTGGCCGACAGCACCGAACGCAGCGCCCCCTGGCGCTTGCGGCGCGGCAGCCCCTGCGTGTAGTCGCGCGGGTGCGGCCCGAACACGGTTCCCCCGCCCTTCCAGATCGGCGAGCGGATCGAGGCGGCGCGGGCGCGCCCGGTCTTCTTCTGCTTCCAGGGCTTCTTGCCGCCACCGCGGACGTCGGTGCGCGTCTTGGTCGCGTGCGTGCCGGCGCGGCCTGCGGCCTGGTACGCCACCACCGCCTCGTGGACCAGGTAGGTGTTCACCGGGACCGCGTAGATGGCGTCGGGCAGCTCGATGCTCTTGCCGGCGCCGCCGCTCGTGCTCTTGATGGCAATCTTCGGCATCGCGCTAGTCCTTCTTCCTGCCGGACTTCGGCGGCGTCTGCACCTTCGGGATCCGCAAGGGCGCCCTGCTCTTGCGCACCGCCAGGTAGGCACCGGTCGCCCCCGGGACGGCACCCCGCACCACCAGGAGGTTGTTCTCCTCGTCGATCCGGACGACGGTCATGTTCTTCGACGTCACCCGGTCGCCGCCCATCCGCCCGCCCATCCGCATGCCTTTGAAGACCCGCGACGGATAGGCCGATGAGCCGATCGAACCCGGGGCGCGATGGAACATCGACCCGTGGCTGGCGGCCCCGCCGCGGAAGTGGTGCCGCTTCATGACCCCCTGGAACCCCTTGCCCTTGGAGGTGCCGACGATGTCGACCCGGTCGTTGAGCTTGAAGTGGTTCACCAGGATCGTCCCGCCCACCGCCGGATCGTCCCCGCCGGCGATCAGCCGGAACTCCTTGAGCCTGCGTGTCGGCGGCACGTTGGCCTTCTTGAAGTGCCCCTCGAGGGGCTTGCCGCGCGGCTTCACCTTGACCGCCTCGACCAGGCCCAGCTGCACCGCCTCGTAGCCATCGCGCCCCTTCTCGCGGCGCTGCACGACCACGCAAGGGCCGACCTGCAGGACGGTGCATGGAACGACGCGCCCGTCCTCCTCGAACACCTGCGTCATGGCGATTTTCCGGCCGATCAGTCCTTCGACCACGATCCCCTCACCGTCGATCCTTCTCGAAGGCCTTGATCTCGACCTCGACCCCCGCCGGCAGATCGAGCTTCATCAGCGCGTCGACCGTCTGCGAGGTCGGATCGAGAATGTCCAGGAGCCTCTTGTGGGTGCGTATCTCGAACTGCTCCCGCGATTTCTTGTCGACGTGCGGAGAGCGGTTCACGGTGTACTTGTTGATCCGCGTCGGCAGGGGGATCGGACCGGAGACCCGCGCCCCGGTGCGCTTCGCCGTCGCCACAATCTCGGTCGTCGACTGATCGAGGACACGGTGATCGTAGGCCTTCAGGCTGATGCGGATTTTCTCATTGAGCATGCTGCGACCCCTCGCTGCCAGTTTCCCTAGGCGATGATCTCGGTGACGGTGCCGGCGCCGACGGTGCGGCCGCCCTCGCGGATGGCGAAGCGCAGCCCCTTGTCCATCGCGATCGGCGTGATCAGCTCGATATCGAGACCGATGTTGTCCC
>Ga0210377_10003786_pt1 | contig 12907 bp, 8 predicted proteins | sample PLM4_65_b1redo_FD_155480 | JGI IMG/M metagenome (GOLD analysis project Ga0210377, IMG submission 155480) | Groundwater sediment microbial communities from an aquifer in East River, Colorado, USA - PLM4_65_b1 redo | ecosystem: Environmental > Terrestrial > Soil > Riparian zone | place: USA: East... | reverse complement strand
TTCTGCATCTACGTATGCTGCCACCCCGCCCATTTTCTGGACTTCTGCGACAAGATGTAGTGCAAGAGTCGTCTTTCCCGAACTTTCCGGGCCGTATACTTCTACCACACGCCCGCGGGGAATGCCCCCTACTCCCAAAGCGATGTCTAAAGAGATTGAGCCGGTTGGAATCACATCCACGTCAACCCGGCGCGCATCACCGAGTTTCATGATAGAGCCGTCGCCATACTTTTCTTGAATCTCTTTTACTGCGATATCGATGTTCCGTGATTCTTTTGAATCTGTAGTTTTCTTAGCCATGAAAAACCCTCCTGTTAATTTTATACCCTATCATTTTCCGCTTCTGGCGTGTCGGCATTAACGCCCGTTGCACCGTATTCCTGTCGCACCAGTGAAGCATCTCCTGCTTTTACATATACATCACGGGGTTTTGCTCCATCTCCGGGGCCGATAATTCCCCGCTCCTCTAAAATATCCAAGAGGCGTGCTGCTCGAGCATATCCCACTCGTAGCCGGCGCTGCAAGAGGGAGGCAGACGCTTTCCCCGCATCAACAACAACACGGCGTGCATCTTCATACATGTCATCTTCCGTTCCTCCGTCCATTCCGGATCCAACCAGTGAAACAGGTGCATCAAAATTTATCTGCATTTCGTGACCATCAGTAGTTACTTCCAACGTGCTTGCCTGCTCTCGTATGAAATCAACCACCTCTTTTACTTCCTTTTCAGTCACGAACGGCCCCTGCACGCGGCGCGGCTTTGAGGAATCGCCGGACACAAATAACATATCGCCCTTTCCCAACAATTTTTCAGCACCTGCCATATCCAAAATTGTGCGAGAATCAACCTGACTCGCCACCTGCAAGGCAACGCGGGTAGTAATATTGGCCTTGATCAGACCGGTAATGACTTCCACGGATGGCCGCTGTGTAGAAAGAATAAGGTGTATACCTACCGCACGTGACATTTGCGCCAAGCGAACGATAGCAGCCTCGACATCGCGCCCATAGGAAGACATCAGGTCGGCCATTTCATCAATGACGATGACAATAAACGGCATGATGGGTTCGTCTTTTGCCGTGATTTTTGCGTTATAGGAAAAGATATCACGTGATGCAGCTCGGGACAGCAGATCGTACCGGCGATCCATTTCTCCTACAGCCCACTTTAGAGCACCTAATACTCTTTTGTTGTCGGTAATAACCGGCGTAATAAGATGTGGGATGTCATTGTATAGAGTGAGTTCTACACGTTTAGGGTCTACGAGCATCAATTTCAAGATATCTGGAGAGTGGCGATACAACAATGAGAGCAGTAAAGAGTTAATGACTACCGATTTACCGGTCCCCGTAGCACCGGCTATTAATATATGGGGCATTTTATCCAAACCCCCGAACACTGATGATCCGGCAACATCTCTGCCGATCGCCAGTGGCATAAACCATTTCGACTTTTGAAAATCCTCTTCTTCCAGCATGGTACGAAGCCCGACAATTGCCGCTTTCGTATTGGGAACTTCTATTCCCACCAATGATTTACCCGGGATGGGAGCTTCGATACGGATGGGGTGTGCAGCAAGGGCTAAAGCCAAGTCCGGATTGAGCACCGTAATACGGGACAGCTTTACACCCACTGCCGGCCGCATGGTGTATTGTGTAACCGTAGGTCCAATAGCAACCTCCCCCATTTCCACGTCAATTCCAAAGTTTGAAAGCGTCCGTTTAATAATCGTCGCATTGGCGTTAATATCTCCCGTGGCTGCCTGATCTTTGTCCTCGTTGAGCAAATCCAGCGGGGGAAGCGCCCACTTTCCTAATTTCAAGTTTCTGATAACAAATTCTTTGTCCGTGAGCTCGGCTTTTACGGGTGGGGAATCCCCCTTGCCCGTTGGTTTGGGAACCAGGGTATCTCCTTTTTTGATGACCAGATCCTGAACTTCATTCTTTGCCTCCCGCACCTCTTCTTTCACTAATTGATATATAGGCACATTCAAGGTGAGAAGAACTGATATCACCATGGTCGCAATTAGGATAATCAGCGAAGCAGTAAATCCAACCATATTTTGCAGAGGGAAACCGAGCACGACGCCCAGATACCCGCCTTGCGTCAGGCGAGTGTCAAAATCCCCTCCACCGATAATGAAGAACAGGGCAAGAGATGCGAGTACAAACAAGGCAGTCCCTACGATTGCGCTGCGGGCAATATCCCGGTTGATAGATTTGATGAAAGCAACACCAAACATCACAAATGCCACAGGAATAATGAAAAAACCCCATCCAAAGAGGGACCGTGCTGTTACATTAAAATAACTTCCAGCGGAGCCGGCAGCACCGACGAACGCCAGAACACTTACAATCGCGGTGATGAAGCTTGAAATACCCCAAATACTATTGCGGGTCTCCTGAGAGATATCAAACCATGGCGCACCATCACCTTTGGAGGTATTTTTCTCTTTCTTCTTGAGACGACCCATACCCACCTATTGTAACAAACCATGTCGCCTAATCAACCCCACTGTACCATCAAAAAACCGGGCTTTTCCAGGCGAAGGTTCAAATGCGTAGCATTGGAATCGCCTCAGCCGGCTTTTTGTTACGCCTGTGCTTCTTCCCGCGCTTTGAGTCCCGTACCTGCGGGAATGAGTCGTCCGATGATGACATTTTCCTTGAGACCTCGGAGGTAGTCTTCTTTACCCGCAACAGCAGAATCAATAAGGACCTTCGCAGTTTCCTGGAATGAAGATGCTGATAAGAAACTTTCTGTGGTCAACGATACCTTGGTAATACCCAAGAGCAGCTGTTCATAGGTAGACTCAATCTTTTTTGCGGTTTTTGCTTTGTCATTTTCAAACAATACTTTGCGCTTTTCAAGAATATCACCCGAAAGGAGTTCGGTTTCACCCGGATCAATCACCTTAATACGTGAGAACATCTGCCGAACGATGAGTTCAACGTGCTTATCATTAATGGTATCACCGGTTGGAAAGTAAATTGATTGCACTTCGCGGATAATGTAGCGTGCGACCAAGTGTATATCGCCTGTTGTCTTAAAGAGTTCTTTCAAATCGACGTGACCTTCTGATAATTGCTGGCCAAGGGATACCAAATCACCCGGATTTACCGCGATAGCTATATTTGGAGCAACAAGATATTCCCGTTTTTCGCCACCCTCATTGGTTTCGATCATAATCGCCTTTTGCTTGCCTCGGTCTTCTACTGCAACAACCCGTCCATCAGCATCGGCAATAAGGGCCTTGAATTGCGGCGGGCGGGCTTCAAAGATTTCATCAACACGAGGAAGACCCATCGTGATGTCGGCGCCGCCTGCGACACCTCCCGTATGGAAAGTTCTCATGGTCAGCTGGGTACCCGGTTCACCGATAGCTTGTGCGGTGATGATTCCAACTGCTTCACCTCGCTCAACAAGCTTGTTCTTGGACAAGTCATAGCCGTAGCACATTCGGCACACGCCTGAGAGTGCTTTACACGTAACCAATGACCGGATTTTTAGTTCAGATAACCCAAGCTGATCGATTTTTCGGGCCATTTCCTTATCTACAAGTTTTCCTTTCTTCAATATCACATCACCATTGGAAGCGACAACGTCTTGCAACACAACTCGTCCCTTCAGGCGTCTCCCAAGAGATTCTCCGCTGAATTTACCATCCGCGGTATGTACCATATATCCTTCTTTATCCTTACAGTCTTCTTCAAGAACTACAACATCCTGAGCAACATCTACCAGACGTCGTGTAAGGTACCCTGCAGATGCCGTTTTCAACGCGGTATCTACCAACCCTTTTCGAGCGCCGTGCGTAGAAATAAAGTATTCCAGCGGAGCCAAACCTTCTTTCAGGGAGTCTTTTACCGGCAACTCAATCAATTCCCCTTTTGGATTGGCGAAAATGCCCCGCATTCCCATCATCTGGTCGAGTGTTGACCAGTTACCGCGGGACTTGGACTCTACCATCATATATGCAGGATCTTCGGCGCTCAGCTGCTGCTTTACCAATACCGAAAGTTTTGCCTTTGCACCGTTCCAAATTTCAATAGCTTTCGCCCTGCGTTCGTATTCCGTGAGTAATCCGTCATCGAATAGCTGTCGATTAGATTCAACCATCTTTTCTGCATCCGCAATAATGCCGGGTTTCTCTTTCGGTAGCCGGAGGTCATTCATGCCCCACGAAATTCCGGAGACGGTAGCGTACAGGAATCCGAGGTCTTTAATCGTATCCAAAAATTTTACGGTTACCTCTTCCCCGCGCTCTTCCCAGATATCGCCTTCGATGGCTTTCAGGTCCGGCTTGGTGAGCGTTTTATTTACAAAACCATACCCTTTTGGCATTGCCTTGTTGAAAATGATACGTCCTACCGTGGTTTCGATCATTCCCGGCTTTGCCATGGAACCCATGAGCACTTCGCTTTCAATAGTTTCCTCGGTTGGACGGTACATGACTTTAATCATTGCCCGCAGATCGACAAAACCATTTTCAAACGCAAGTGCTACTTCTTCAAAAGATGAAAATATCTTACCTTCGCCCCGCGCTCCCGCCAAGGTGCTCGTGAGGTAATAGCATCCGAGGGATACGTCATGGCTTGCAATAGCAACAGGTTCGCCGGTAGCCGGCTTTAAGATACCGTGCGTTGAATACATCAACTCGCGGGCTTCTTTTTGTGCTTCATTGGTCAATGGAAGGTGGACGGCCATCTGGTCGCCGTCAAAGTCCGCATTGAAAGCATGCGTAGGCATTGCGGGCAACTGAATTGCCTTACCCTCGATCAGTGTCGGCTTAAATGCCTGCACGGAAAGTCTATGCAGTGTAGGAGCACGGTTTAGAAGTACGAGCTTATCTTTAATCGCCTCTTCAAGCGCTGCCCATACATCAGGTGTTTCCTGTTCAATCAACCGGCTTGCCGATTTAATGTTGTGCGCCAGACTGTTTCGGATAAGAATACCGATGACGAACGGCTTAAACAGTTCCAAAGCAACATGTTTTGGCAAACCGCAGTCTCCCAAGCCCAACTTGGGACCGATAACAATAACGGAGCGTCCTGAGTAATCAACGCGCTTACCAAGCAAGTTTTGCCGGAATCGTCCTTGCTTTCCCTTTAACATATCGGCAAGTGAACGCAGGGCACGCTTTTGTCCGGTAGATGCAGCGGTTGTCGTCTGACCACGGCGCATCGAATTATCGATGAGTGCATCAACAGCTTCCTGCAACATACGTTTTTCATTTTTGGTGATAACTTCAGGAGCTTTGAGTTCAACGAGATGTTTCAACCGGTTGTTACGGTTGATGACCCGCCGATAGAGATCATTTAAATCAGAGGTTGCAAAACGGCCCCCATCCAGCGGAACCATAGGACGCAGCGCTGGTGGGATCACCGGAAGCGTGGTCATGATCATCCATTCAGGTCGGATTCCTGCTTTGATCATGCTGCGCACCAATTTTAATCGGCGTGCTACCTTCCTGATTTCAAGTGGGTTGGTTTCCTGCTGGTACTGACGGGCGATCTCATTGCCCAGTTCTTCAAGATTTATTTCTTCAAGAAGTCTGCGGATAGCTTCAGCACCAATACTTGCTTCAAATGCCTCGCCATATTTTACGGAAAGGTCACGGTATTCAAGTTCGGAAAGAATTTGGTATTTCTTGAGGTTTTTGAGACTGATGCGCTCGCGGTCTTTTACTTCTTTGAGTCGTTCTTCTTCTTCGCCCTGAGCATTCTTGATCCGCGACTTGAACTCCGCCTCAATTCGTTTCATGGCTTCAGTCTTCAGATCATCATTTACCTTGGTCACCACATAACTTGCAAAGTAGATTACTTTTTCAAGTTCAGGAAGTGAAACGTTGAGAATCGATGCAATCTTGGAAGGCACACCACGGAGAAACCAGATGTGCGCAACAGGTGCAGCCAGCTTAATGTGGCCCATGCGTTCTCGACGAACAATAGAACGGGTTACCTCAACACCACAACGGTCGCAGATAATTCCCTTGTACCGGATCCGTTTATATTTTCCGCAATAACATTCCCAGTCTCGCACTGGACCGAAAATTGCTTCTGAGAACAATCCTTCGCGCTCCGCTTTTTGCGTGCGATAGTTGATCGTCTCAGGTTTTGTCACCTCGCCGTATGACCACGACAGGATATCGTCGGGGGAGGCTAATTTTAGTCGAATAAATGAAAGGTCCATCCCGTTAGAAGTTGCTGCTGCGCAGTCCGGGAACCACCGGTTGATGCGTACCACAACTATTGTTATTTATTCTATATTTCATGTGTTTAACCCGTTAGGGCGACTTCTAACGGGATCCATCACCTCTCGATTAGTTCTACATTAAGGCCAAGGCCTTTGATTTCAGACAGCAACACTTTAAATGACTCCGGCAAGTGCGGTGCGGTAATTTCTTCTCCATTCACGATTGACTCATAGGTCTTGGCACGCCCCAGCACGTCATCTGATTTGATCGTCAACATTTCCTGCAGCGTGTGCGCAGCGCCGTAGCCCTCCAATGCCCATACTTCCATTTCCCCAAAACGCTGTCCGCCAAATTGGGCTTTACCTCCCAACGGCTGCTGCGTGATGAGCGAGTATGGTCCGATTGATCGCATGTGGATTTTATCTTCCACCATGTGGATCAGTTTCATGAAATAGGTCAGCCCAACGTGACACTTTTGTTCGTAGGCTAACCCGGTTTTTCCATCATAGAGCTGTACCTTTCCATCGACAGGGAATCCTGCCTTTTGGAGTTCTTCCATAATGACTTCTTCGCGCGGGCCGGCCATTGAAGGCGTCGCGACCTTGTATCCTAATTTCTTTGCAGCAATTCCTAAGTGGGATTCTAGTACCTGACCAATATTCATACGGGAAATGATACCAAGCGGCGAAAGCACGATATCCACGGGTGTGCCATCTTCTAAGAATGGCATGTCTTCCTCGGGCAAGATGACAGAAATGACACCTTTGTTTCCGTGCCGTCCCGCGAGCTTGTCGCCTACCTGAATCTTGCGGAGCTGCGCTACCGATACCTGAATCTTCTTCATAACACCGGCATCAAGCTTATCGCCCGCTTCACGCGAGAACAATTTTACACCAACAACACGGCCGACTTTTCCATAATCCAACCGAAGAGATGTATCTTTTACATCGCGAGACTTATCGCCGAAGATTGCACGGAGCAATCGTTCTTCCGCGGTAAGATCAGATTCACCCTTTGGCGAAATTTTACCGACAAGGATATCCTGCGACCGGACTTCAGCACCAATGCGGACCGTTCCGTCGCCATCCAAATCAGCCAATCGTTCCATGGCAACATTCGGAATATCATACGTAATGACTTCCGGTCCGAGCTTGGTTTCACGAACATCCGTTGTGTAGTCTTCTATATGTATAGATGAAAAGACGTCTTCTTTGACCAGCCGTTCGGAAATAACAATAGCGTCTTCATAGTTGGCACCCTCAAATGACATATACGCAACCACGAGATTTTTTCCAAGCGCCAATTCCCCCTGCTCAGTGGAAGGACCATCTGCCAGCACCTGCCCCTTTTTTATTTTTTGGCCCTTGGCGACAATGGGGCGCTGATTCAAGCAGGTAAACGCATTCGATCGGGCAAATTTAAGTACTTGGAATTCATATTCCTTTCCTTTTTCTGATTTCAAAACAATATGTGAAGCATCAACTTCAGTAATAGTTCCGGACTCAGGAGCGACGATGACCAACCCAGAATCAACGGCAACTTTTGCTTCAAGGCCGGTTCCGACATACGGAGATTCGGGCATAATCAACGGAACAGCTTGTCGCTGCATATTCGAGCCCATCAACGCACGGTTGGCGTCGTTGTGTTCGAGAAACGGAATGAGGGATGTGGCCACAGAGAACTGCTGCCGTGGTGAGACGTCGATAAAATCAATTTCATCAGGCGACGTTGTGCCGGGTTCCCCCCGTAAGCGGGCAACGACTTTGTCGCCTGTTAATCTTCCATTCTTATCAACTTCCGCACCTGCCTGTGCAATAACATACCGTTCCTCTTCTACCGCATCCATATAGAGTACCTCGTCGGTAACCCTACCTTTTGTGACTTTCACATACGGTGTCAGAATAAATCCGAGCGGAGAGACTTTGGCGTAGAGCGCCAGGTGCCCTACCAAACCAATGTTCGGACCTTCAGGAGTAGCAATCGGACAAATACGGCCGTAGTGAGATGGGTGAACGTCGCGTACCTCAAAGCTTGCGCGTTCGCGGGTTAAACCGCCGGGACCCATCGCCGATAAACGTCGCTTGTGTTCCAATTCGGCCAGCGGGTTATGCTGGTCCATGAACTGTGAAAGCTGACCGGACGAGAAGAATTCTTTCAATGCTGCTACCAGCGGACGGGCATTGATAAGCTGTGCTGGCATGACTACTTCCACATCGGATGTAGACATACGATCTTTGATGATACGCTCCATTCGCGCAAACGCGATGCGAAGCCGGTCCTGGAGCAATTCGCCCAACGTTTTCACGCGCCGGTTGCCTAAGTGGTCAATGTTATCAGCCTCGGACTGCGGGTCATTGTTTAAACGGATAATCTCTTTGATGATACTGACTACATCCTCCAAGCGAAGTACGCGGTTCTCTTTGTTTTCCAAATCAAGTTCCTCCGCAAACCGCTTATTCAAACGAAAACGGCCAACCTTGGAAAGGTCATACCGGGCGGAATTAAAGAAGAGGTTGTTGATCATCTGCCGGGCCGTATCAGCCGTGGCTGGATCTCCGGGCCGGATGCGCTTGTACATTTCAATCAATCCTTCTTCCTCATTTGAAGACGGATCTTGCAAAATTGTTGAGAGAATATACTTGGTGTTTGGGTCAGTATCGACATCTTCAAAAAGTTTTTTAATGTCCTCATCATTGCCTACGCCAAAAGCCCGCAGTAATGCCGTTGCGGGAACCTTTCTCTTGCGATCGATACGGACCGAAATAACACCGTTAAATTCTGTCTCAAATTCAAGCCACGCTCCCCGTGCCGGAATTAATTTGGCACCAAAGAACCGCTTATAGCGGCTTGATCGGGACATTGAAAAGAAAGCACCGGGACTTCGAATGAGCTGTGAAATAACAACACGTTCCACCCCGTTAATGATGAACGTGCCACGTGGAGTCATTAACGGCAGATCTGCCATAAACAATTCCTGTTCCTTGGTTGCTCCGGTACGCTTATTCTTGAGACTGACGGTCACTTTCAACGGAGCCTCATAGGAGATATTCTTTTCGATTGCGGTCCGCTCATCATACTTTGCTTCGTCGAGCCGAAAATCAATAAACGAAAGTTCCAACTCTTTGTTGGTCCAGTCTTCAATAGGAGACACATCCTTTAAAAGTTCTTCAAGTCCGAAATCAAGAAACCATTTATACGAATCAAGCTGTACCTGTACGAGGTTGGGAGCCTCAAACTGGTCGACATTGTATTTTGAGAAAATTTTTCGCGTGCTCATAGTGGTGAGACGTTACTGCACCCCCTTTCTCCCAAAAACCGAGACAGACAACAATAAAGCACGGCTTTCCCAGTCGTGCCAGACGATTATATCTTGGTTTAACTAATTCTCGTAATCAAAACGGGCGGGCCTCAAGACATGGGGGTGGTCCACGTCTTGAAATTGAAACTTGTTGTATACCCAGAGTCGGCGCTCCGGTCAGACAATAAGGTTCAATTCTCGCTATTTTTAAAGGTTTTTACCGCCTCGATCCACGTTTGAGCAATCTTGTATGCGGAGCTGTTGGGATCGATGTCTCCAATAATCTTGACCTCCTGTAAAGACGATGTGGTTATTGTATTCTTTTTTAAAAGTTTGTCAACGTTTTCGATCAACAGGGTATCTAAGTTGCTGTCAAATGAGAAATCCACAGCATCGGTCGATGCGCCGTTTGTACGTAGCTCAAGGCGGACCTGTTTAAAGCCGGTAAAATTAATAAGGAGAGAATTACCCATATCGTTTGATACTCTGCACGAGACCGATTCCGATCATAAGAGAAACCATATGACTTCCCCCATAACTGAGAAATGGAAATGGAATTCCCGTAATTGGCATGAGACCTACGTTTACCGCGGAACTGATAATAGCATGCGTAAGGATAAAAAGCATTAATCCGATTGAAAAAAGTTTCGCAAAGTTATTATCACTCCTCTCTCCTATTTGCAAAATGCGGGAGAGGATAAACATAAGCATAGCGAGCAGCACGACCACACCCACAAATCCAAATTGCTCTGCATACGCAGCAAACGCAAAATCATTGTATGGCTCCGGTAAAAATCCCAGTGTCGTTTGAGATCCTTTTCCTAAACCAGTACCCAGCCAGTGACCCGAACCAATGGCAATTTTTGATTGGATAATATTATATCCGATACCGGTTGGATCTTCATACGGGTTAATGAATGCAGATAGTCGTTCCTTTTGATACGGCTTGAGCACAAATACCCATGAAAGATATGCCAGCACGATGCCTGCACTCAACAACAGAAAAAGATGTCGCTTGTTGATGCCGGATGCCAGAAGCATACCGCCCCAGATGACAAGTAACGTGAAGGCGGATCCTAGGTCCGGCTGCAGAAGGATAATGCCTAACGGGATCGCCAAATATAAGCCGGAGACGACAATGTGTCGAAACTGATTGATAAGGATATGTCGCTGCGAAAAATATTTTGCCATAAGGATAATCACCGCAAGCTTTATCAGTTCGGCCGGTTCAAATGTATAACTCCCTAACGTAATCCACGCTCGTGTCCCGCGGATAGGCGTTGATGTGAGTGTAATAAGCAGCAGCACAACACCAAGCCCATAAAACAGCAGTACCGGAAAGGAATAATTTTTTAAATAGCGGTACGTAAAAAATGAGGCTGCAATCGCGAGTGCGGTACCAAGCACCGCAAATACCGCTTGTCGAACTACAAACGGACTTTCGGTTCCACCGATCCCATACAGATTCACTACGCTCAAAATACAAATCGCCACAGTCGTGGCGAACAGCGGGAGATCGATACTCCGGAAATAACTTTTCAGACCTCTTGTGAAGCGGCTTATCGTCACGAAATGTGTAGTTTTGGAGCGAGACGAAAAGAAAATTTTGAGACAGAGCGGTGCTCTGTCAAAGAATTTTCTCAAAGTCGCAGCCCAAAACTACATATTGCAGTAGAGAGGGCCGCTTCGCAAGAGGTCAATCATACCTCTGAAACTCCTCTTGAGTTCCATATCGACGAATAAAATTCGAATTACGAAATACGTTGGTACTCGCCTGCACATACGGCGTCAGGGAATCTTCCGGAATCGTCGTCGGCCAGGTCACTTTGAAATATCGTTCAGTGTCTGAAATAAATGTATTTATTGTTGTCGTGGTAACAGCCGCGATAGAATTGGCGGCATTTTCTAATATCACAACGACATCAACGGTGTCGAAATCAAAATCTGAACGGTTTTCAATCACCCCTTCAATTTGATACCGTACCCCCGGCAGCGCGACTGTCCCATGCTGCTCTCGAATGAGGGGGAAGTCAATCTTCAAATCGGCAACACCTACCTTATTCCATACTGCATCCTTAATTACCATGTCTACCGCTGTTGCGCCCTCATTTTTTAGTGGTGTTTTTACCACGTACTTGGTCTGAACCGGTAACATATAGAATGATCCGTTAATTCGCTGTACCTCAGATCCATCTGCAGCCCTCAGTATTAATTCATACGAAACGTTTGATGCTCCGTGAATCGTATTCGGATTGCGCACGCGTCCGACGAAATCGAAATCTCCGTCGCCCTGAGAAATTAATTCAGCAGATAGAACTTCCAACGGTACAATATCGGGTTCGCAACTGTTGTTGCATACCGCTCCGCAATCAATTCCTTCTTCATTCTGGTTTTGCTGCTGATCATAGCATGTCGGATCTTCAGTAAATACTTCCCCGACGCTGTACGATATTCCGATAACAAGAATTATAAAGACAAATGCTATCGTGAGCTGTTTGATAACCCGCTCATTCATATCAGTAAGTATAGCATGGTACCAAAAGAGTTGAGGAGCCATACTGATGGCTCCTCATGCACACTTCTGCCGCCTAATTCCTTCAAGCGCAGCAATATAGACATCCAGATGCTGACTGTCCCAACCCGTATACAGCCCGCTCACTACTCTCTCCAGCACCGCGATATGCTCGCAATACTGATGAACTGCACCAAGCGTATCCAACAGATGAAGCACTCGCGCCAGTTTGAACTCCTCGACAGGATAGACGATGCCCATATATCCTCCTAGAACTGTTCCATCCTAACAAATGTATCCCTGAGAAAAAAGGAGGGGGCGCTGGGCGCCCCCGAGGAGATCAAGTGCGTGGCGCCGATGCAGCTGTCTCGTACTGCTCGGGGTCGCGCAGCGGAGAATCATCGGAAAACCCGTCCTGTATCTTCTTGACCTTCCGATGGTGATCCTGGGCTTGCCGGCGCAGGTTTCTGAGCTCGTCAGCCCTCATCCGGTAGTGCATAACAAGGTGCACCGTCTCGGGACGTGCGGGTTCCATCGAACCAATCGCAAGCTCGAGATTGTACGCCTCACCAATCTGTTCATCGTATGAACAGATTTCGTCATGCAAACGTTTTACTTCCGCATCGATTGCCCTTTTCGCAAACGGAAGATGCATTCTCACCTCCCTTCTGCAAATAGTCTACTCTCATTTGCATCAATTAAAAACAGCCCGTAAGGTGGGCCAGTCCGCTCTTACGAGCTTTCCCATAGAGAACCATTAGATCCGTGGAGATTGGCGGTGGTAACGACGCCGCGCCGTTCTCGATCCGCATCGGCACGGATCTGATTGAACGTGCGTCGTGCATGCCACTTGGCCTCCTCGTCGCTTTCCCGTGTAAATCTCTCTTCGATCAAACGACT
>Ga0210377_10003785_pt1 | contig 12909 bp, 12 predicted proteins | sample PLM4_65_b1redo_FD_155480 | JGI IMG/M metagenome (GOLD analysis project Ga0210377, IMG submission 155480) | Groundwater sediment microbial communities from an aquifer in East River, Colorado, USA - PLM4_65_b1 redo | ecosystem: Environmental > Terrestrial > Soil > Riparian zone | place: USA: East... | reverse complement strand
TGTTACGGGCCGCAAGCTATCACGTAGCCAGCATCGGCTCAAGCTTTCCGGCCGTTTTGACCCGAGTTGCGGCGGAGAATCAGGCCGGTGCGCTGCTCGAGACGACGCGCAGATTCGGCGCGCCGGAGCGCGGGGACAGCTCTGCCGGCACCGGTCGAGCCGTGTCTACGGGCGCCCGGAAGTCGAGCCCATAGCGCGCAAAGATCGGCTGCAGCACGTCCGCCGAGTCGAGCAGTGTCTTCCGCACCGACTCGAGCCCGTGCTCCACCGCGTCCGCCCGTCGCCAGAACTCGAGCGGATTCAGGTCGAAGAACTTCTCGTCCGTCTCGCGCGCCTCGATCACGACGATGTCGCCGCGAAAGTGCTCGTCGTGCATGTAGCCGCGCAGGCCCATCGCGAGGCGGGTGTGGAGCATCGTGCGCAGAACCTGGTTCATGACGGTCTGCAACCCGCGGTCGGCCAGGTAGCGGCCGCCGACGCGGCCCGCCGCGTGCGGGTCGTTCAGGTAGGGGCGGAACGGGTTGTAACAGATGATCAGGTCGGCGCCCTGCTCCACCGCCACGTCGATGTTCGCCGTCCTGCGCACACCCCCGTCGACGTAGTCCACGCCGTTGAAACGAGCGGGCTTGAAAAAGCCCGGCAGCGCGCTCGAAGCCTGCACGGCCTCGGAGATCGTGAGGCCATGGTCGTCTTCGGGACCGAACACGACGCGCTCCGCGCTGTCGAGGTTGGTGGCGGTGATGTAGAGCTTGCGGCCCGTCTCGCGGTAGAAGTCGGCGAAGTAGTTCGGCACGCCGACCTTGGCCATGTTCGTGGCGAGCCAGCGCTCGAGCGGCGCGTTGTCGAACGCGCCCGCCGGCAGGAGCGCCCCGAGCGGCGGGAACTCTCGCTTCGGCGAGACTTCCTGGTAGAGCTCCATCAGGAACGCCTCGAGGTGCGTGTAGCTCGGCTCGTCGACCAGCCGCCGCAGGTAGGGTCCGACACGCTCGGGCAGGTCGGGCAGAACGGAGAGCAGATCGAGCAGCAAGCCCGGGAGGTAGGCCGCCAGGCGCGCGCCGAAGACCGTCGCTCGCCCGATCACCTCACCGATGTTCGGGCTGTAGAAGTCGATCGGGCGAAGCTGATCGATGCGCCGGGAGGTGCCCTCGAGCGCCTCGATCATCTCGTCGGGGGTGATCCCGGCGGCCAGCGAGGTGGCGAGAAAGGCGCCCGCGGACAGGCCGACGTAGGTGTCGAGCTCGGTGACCTTGCGCCCGACCAGGAACTCATCCAGCGCCTTCAGCCCGCCGACCTTGAACGCGCCGCCCGAGACAGCACCGCCAGCGAGGACGAGTGCGATCTTTGGGTTCTTGGGCGGCCGAAGGCCAGAGCTGCGCTGGATCAGGGTGAGGCCCACTCGGCCCCCTTCGCGCTGCGCTCCCGAACGTGAGCTTCGTCACCCTCCATCTCGAGGCAATCGGCCCTCGAAAAGGGAAACTCGAGCCGCTCGGGGTCCAAGCCGTCCACAGACATACGACTGCGTGCGACTTTACGCAGCGCGTCACCCTTGTCAACCAAGGCCGGCGGCCGTCTCAAGCGCGCAACTTCGCGGGCCGATTCGAAAGTAGAGCAGCCACGCGAGCGCCGGCCGGTCGCCTGCCTGCGCGACGGGCTAGAATTCAGGATGGTTGCGTTTCGTCGCACATCGAGGGCGGAGACTCGGCGGGAAGCGTACAGTCGCCGGAGAGAGATCAGATGAAGCGCAAGCGAAGCAGAGATGCCGCGACCCTCCTTCTGACCGGCACGCTCTGCTTCTCGCTCGCGTGTGCCACCTCGCACGCGCCGACACCGGCGCCCGAGCCTGCTGCCGAACCCGCTGCGACCGCCGGTGCCGGCGATCCCGCGGACGAACCGCCGCCGCCGGAGCCGACCGCAAGCCCGGATGCGGTTGTGAACAGCGATCCCGCGCCTGACGGCGACCCGGCTGCGAGTGACGATCCGGCCGAGTCGGCGGAGCCGAAGAAATCACCGCGAACACAGGCTCAGCGCAAGCGACAGAACGGCATCGCGCGGCGCGCCGAAGCAGGGCTCGAGAGCATGATCATCGGCACCGTGATCGGGGCCCAGGTCGGCGCCGGCGTGGGCGCCCTGGTCGGTGCCGCGACCTTCGGCCTCTACGGAATCATCACTGGCGACGTGCCCTTCGAGTCGGGGCGCCGCTCGTCTCCAGCCGGGCCGCCCGATGGTGGCGCCGATGACCAGATGGAGAGCGAGGTCGAAGAAGAGGTCCAGAAGCAGCAGGACCTCGAGGCCGAGATCGAAGCCGAGCTCAAGCGCCAGGAAGACCTGCTGGCCGCGATCAACAAGCAGGAAGACATGAACCAGACGCTCGAGGAAGAGGCCCGCGACTGCGCCGGCGCCGTGAATCCGAGCGACCCGACGGCGGCTCCCGCGCGGCCGTGTCAGCGCGAGATTCCCGACTCGATCTTCGAGACCTCGACCACGAAGAACGGCAAGCAGGAGCAGGTCCAGAAGACGCTCGACGCGGATCGCGACGGGCGGCCCGAGATCGTGATCGTGATCGACGAGAAGACTGGACAGACCACCTCGCGCTCGGAGGACACGGACTACGACGGCACGCTCGACGCGAAGAACGCCTACCTGGCCGACGGTCGGCTCGCCTCTCGCGAAGAGGACACCAACCAGGACGGCAAACCCGATCGCTGGCTCGTGTACGACGGAAGCGAAACGGCGACGCGGGTCGAGGTCGATCGCAACTTCGACGGCACGCGCGACGGCTTCTACCAGTACCAGGTGGGGGTGCTCGCGTACGAAGAGCACGACACCAACGGCGACGGCAAGCCGGATCGGCGCGTCGAGTACGTCGCGGGCAAGCGCAACGTCGAGATCGAGGACGCGAACCTCGATGGTGTGATGGACGCGCGTACCTACTTCGACGCGAGCGGCGTGCCGACTCGCATCGAGCGCGACAAGAATCAGGACGGCAAGACGGACGCGTGGGAGTTCTTCGAGGGAAGCGATCCGGCCAAGGTCGTGATCGTGCGCAAGGAAGAGGACAGCAACGGCGACGGCGCCGTCGACATCACGTCCTACTACGAGAAGGGCAAGCTCGTCCGCAAAGAGGTCTCCGATCCCACCGTGCTGAACTGAGCCGGGATCAGGGCGCGGGCTTCTTCGCGTCCTCGGGTTTGTCCACGCCGATCTCGAGCACGCGCTCGCGTTCCTGCTTGCGGAAGGCGTTCTGACGCTCGCGCTCGAGCCTGAGCTGGATTTCCTTGTTGCGCTGCCGGATGCGATCCCGCTCGGCCGAGAGCTCGAGATCCGTCATCCCCTGCTGCGCGAAGTTCAGATCGAACTCCGTCGAGCCGCGGCTCCCGTCCGAAGCGAGCGCGGAGACGCGGATCCGATTCATGCCCGCTCGCACGGGCACGAAGCCCTGGAACGAGCCATCCGGCGCGAGCAGGATGTCGTTCGGGCCCGCCCATTCCATCAGCGTCAGGTTCACCGCAACCACGTCTTCGACGTTCGCAAACGAGACCCCCGAGAGCAGCGCGACGATGTCGCCGGGGGTACGCACGGGCGTGTAGAGCCCGCCGGTCGCCTTCGCCATCTCCGTCGCGGCGACCGGGTAGTCGATCGCCGATGGACCGAGCCCGTAGACGTTCATCGTCACGCCCGCGACCTTGGCGAGCTGCGCGGCGTCGATCGCGGCGAGCATGTCCTCCTTGTCTTCGACGTTCGCGAGGCCGAAGGGCAGCGACGGCTTTCCGTCGGTGAGGAAGAGGATCACCTTCTTCGCCTGCGGCCGGGGCCGCGAGACTGCGCCCGGGAGCCCGGCCAGCTCGCGGAGCGCGAGCTTGACGCCCGCCTGCATGTTCGTGCCGCCGTTCGGGCCGCGCAGCAGCACGGCTTCGAGCGCGCGACGCACGGCGGTGTAGTCGGGCGTCAACCCCTGCTCGAGCAGCGCATCGTCACCGCGCGCCAGGCGGCGTTGAGTCACCGGATCGACCTCGCCGGAGAAGGACACGACCCCGATGTGCACGCGCGCGGGGTCGAGGCCGTCGAGCAGTGCCTTGGCGGCGGCGATCTCGGCGGCCAGGACGGAGTCCTCGGGATCGCTGTTCGGCGTCTCGGGGGAGCTCGCGATCGGCGAACGCTGCGTCTCTCCGAGCACACCGTCGCCGTCCACGTCGATCCCGCTCGGATAGGCCGTCGACCCCGAGACATCGATCACGACGACCAGATCGAAGCTCGTCGGCCGCGCGCCCGCGATCGCGAGCCCGGCGAGCGGCGCCATGTCGGTCTTGTTGCGGATCGTCTCCCCGAGACGGGGAGAGCGGATCTCGATCTGCACCGGCATCGCGTCCTGCGCCTGCGCGATCGGCACCAGCATGAAACCGAGCGCGCTCGAGACGAGCGAGCGCGACAGGGTCGCAAGCGGCCGAGAGGAGCAGGCATGCACGGCTCGAACGCTACTGCGGCGCGCTGCCGCTCTGCATCACTTCCTCGTCGGGCCGGATCTCGATCTCGACACGGCGATTCTGCTGGCGGCCTTCGGCCGTGGTGTTGTTCGAGACCGGCATCTTCGAGCCGAAGCCGATCGCGGTGATGCGCGTGGGCGCTACGCCCTCCGACACAAGGTACGTGCGCACGTTGTTCGCGCGTTCCTCGGAGAGTGTCTGGTTGTAGCGATCATCGCCCTGCGAATCCGTGTGGCCCTTGATGATCAAGCGCTGCTTCGGGTAGCCGGCAACCGTCTGCGCGAGCGTGCGCAGGCGGTCGTAGCCGCCGGGAGAGAGAGAGGAGGAGTTCGTGTCGAAGAGGATTCCGCCCGCGAAGTTCACCATCAGCGAGTCGTTGCGCCGCTCGACGTCGGCGCCCGGAATCGCGTCGAGCTCCTTCGCCTGCTTGTCGAGGTAGTTGCCGACCAGGCCGCCCGCGATCGCGCCGGTCGCTGCGCCGATCAGAGCGCCCCCCGCGCGGTGCTTCTTGCCGCCGATCGCCGCCCCCGCCGCGGCGCCCGCGAGCGTGCCGACGACCGCCCCCTGCTTGGTCTTGGTGTCGAGCAGCTGCCCCTCGGCACAGCCTAGCGTGGAAGAGAAGCAGAGCAGCGCGAGGGCTGCAGTCATTCCCGGGAAAATTCGCATCGCTGAAATCCTTTCTTGCGCAAGCAAGCGGCGCACAGAGTAGGGCGGCTAGTTGAGCTGCGCACGGGGTGGCGCGGCATCGCGCCAGTGCTCCGCGATCGCTCGAACGGCTTCGACCAAAACGCCGCCGAAGCCATTCAGGCTTGCCGCCGAGACCGCGCTGAGATTGTCCCCGGCGGTGTGCCAGAGTGGCCCGGGGGAGACGCGCGCGCCGAACTGGAAGTCGATCAGCGCGAGCACGTGCGCGACGCCGCGGGTCGAGAACGGTGAGTGGTCGTCGATCACGCCCATGATCGCCGCATCGTCGACGAGCCCGCCCTGGCCGAGCTTCCGCGCCTCGCGCGCGAAGAGCTCGCGCAGGAGCGGCGAGGAACCCAGATCGACGACCAGATTCAAATCCTTGTCCCCGACCATGTCGACCAGAATCACGCTGCGCACTTGCGCGAGGCTGCCGTCCTGTTTCATGCGCTCGGCAAGCGCTGTGCTGCCGTACAGGCCGTCCTGCTGCGTGATCGATGGGCCGAACGCCTCTTCTCCATCGGCGAAGACGAGCTCGATCGCGAGCGGCAGCTCGCGTCCACCGAACACGCGCGCGAGCTCGAGCAGGACGGCCGTGCCGGACGCCCCGTCGTTCGCGCCGACGAAGTCGATGCCGGGAATCTCCTTCGTATCGTAGTGCGTGATCAGCAGCACCCGCTCCGGACGCGCGCCTTCACGCCGGGCGATCAGATTCACCATTGGAACCGGCTTGCCATCCGGCGGTTGCGCGTCGAAGGCGTGCTCCTCGACCAGCCAGCCCGCCTGGCGCAGGCGCTCGCGGATCAACGCCCGCACGCGCGTCGCACCCGGCGATCCAGCCGGCCGCGGACCGATGCGCACGAGCGCCTCGAGGTCAGCGAACGCGCGCGCGCCGTCGAACTGGCTGGCCGCCGCCGCGGGCGGAGACGCGGCCTCCTGCTCGCCGCATGCGAACGCGAGCGCGCTGGCGAGAAGAGTCAACGCTCTGGCGAGTCGGTGGCGCGTGTTCACGTCGGAAGAGAGGCCCGTTCGGGCGGAGCCCAGAAGCGATTCAGTTCGGCCCGTCTCCAACGACCCGATCCTACACCGACGCGGGTATTTCGGCGCCGCGCGCCACGTACGCGCGCCGAGCGCAACAAGGGAGGAGCGTGTCTCTCGGTCCCGCGCGAGGTCGGCGTGCTGGTGCGTGTGTTCGGTGCGACGCTGCATGTGCTCGACGGCATCCGCGTCGCAGTCGAGGTGGAAGCAGGCTCGGGGTTGCCGGCATTTCACATCGTCGGCCAGGCGGACCGCGTGGTGAACGAGAGCCGCGATCGGATTCGCGCCGCGTTCCGGCACTCCGGCCTCGAGTTTCCGCCCGGCCGCGTGACGGTGAATCTCGCGCCGACGGGTCTGCCGAAGGTCGGCTCGGCGCTCGACCTGCCGATCGCCGTCGGCATTGCGGGAACGCGGGTCGAGCTGCCGGAAGCGCAGCTGCGCACGACGCTGTTCATGGGCGAGCTCGGCCTCGACGGCGGCTTGCGGCCCGTGCGCGGTGCGCTCGCCATGCTGGGCGCCGCGGAGGGCGGGCTGATCCGCGACGTCGTCGTGCCGTGCGAGAATCTGACCGAGGCTGCGCTCTGTCCCGGAGTCGAAGCGCGCGGGGCGAGCGACCTGGGCTCGGTGCTGCGCTGGCTGCGCGAAGGCGAGTCGCTCGAAGCGCCCGGCGCGACGGCGCGACCTGCCGAGCGCGCGCTCGACGCCCCGGATCTGGCCGATGTGCACGGGCAGGAGAGCGCGAAGCGCGCGCTCGAGATCGCCGCTGCCGGCGCGCACAACCTGCTGCTCGTCGGCCCGCCGGGCAGCGGCAAGACGCTGCTCGCGCGCCGCCTGCCCGGAATCCTGCCGGCGCTCGAGCCGGACGCGGCGCTCGAGGCGACGCGCATCCACAGCGCGGCAGGCGTGCTCGGCCGCGCGGGTCTGCTGGATCGGCCGCCCTTCCGCGCGCCGCACCACAGCACGTCGGATGCGGGCATGGCGGGCGGTGGCCGTCCGCTTCGGCCCGGCGAGATCTCGCTCGCGCACCGCGGCGTGCTCTTCCTCGACGAGCTGCCCGAGTTCCGACGGCCGGTGCTCGAGGCGCTGCGACAGCCACTCGAGGAAGGTGAGATCCGGCTCGCGCGCTCGCACGGCAGCGTGCGCCTGCCCGCGCGCTTTCAGCTCGTGGCGGCGATGAACCCGTGCCCGTGCGGCTGGCGTGGCTCCGCGGCGCGCGAGTGTCGCTGTCTCGAGCCCGAGATCGCGCGCTACCGCGCAAAGCTCTCGGGGCCGCTGCTCGACCGGATCGATCTGCACGTCGCGGTGGCAGCCGTACCGTGGCGCGACATGCTGCGCGAACGCCGCGACGGCGAAGCCAGCGAGCGCGTGCTGGCGCGCGTACACGCCGCGCGCGAACGTCAGCTCGCGCGCTTCCGCGGCGAACCCTGGCGAACGAACGCCGAGCTTCCCGCCAATGCCCTGCCTCGCTTCTGCGCGCTCGGCACGCCGGCTCGCGTATTGCTCGAACGCGCGGTCGGCGCGCTCGGCCTGTCGATGCGCGCGTTCGTGCGCAGCCTGCGCGTCGCGCGCACGATCGCGGATCTCGCGGGCGCCGACGCGGTCGAGGTCGCGCACATCGCCGAGGCGATCACCTACCGCGAGGCCGAGAAGCCGCGCTAGCTCGCCACCGGGACCTGGCAAGCGAAGCGCGCAGTGAACCGCAGGCGAACGAAGTACGGGTGGCGCGCGGGCGTCCGCGCGCCGGGACCCGTCAAGGCTTGTAGCGGATCACGACGCGCGTCCCGTCGGCGTAGCTCGACTCGAAGCGCGGCTTCCACTTGGCCCACTCATCGGGGTATTTGACGGCATAGGCGGCCAGCAGCCGGTCGAAAACTGCTCGGTCCGTGTCGAGGCGCGCGCTCGCCACGAAGCTCGGCGCGGTCTTCACTTTCTCGGGCGCCTTCTGGTACGGACCGAAGTCGCCGACCCAGACGCGCGCGCGATCGCGACCCAGCCCGAGCGCCTGCGCCTTCCAGGTCTTGGTCGCGGTCGCCAGCACGACGTCGCCCCCGTCGACGAAGAACCAGACTTCGCCGTGGCAGCGGCTCTCGCTGCCGTCTTTCAGCAGCGGCGAGACGTATACGAGCGGGCTCGTCCTGGCGGCCGCGAGCCAGGCGGGCTCGCCGGCGGCCCAGCTGCGCCGCGGCCAGAACGCGGCCGCGCCGAGCGCGCAGGCGCCGGCGATCAGCAGCTCGCGGCGCGAGAGCTCAGGCGAGGTTCGCGCGCAGGAAATCGAGCGTTCGCGTCCAGGCATCGCCAGCGGCCTCCCGGTTGTAGACGTCCGGACGCGTGTCGTTGAAGAACGCGTGATCGGCGTCGGGGTAGATGTGGAAGTCCGCGCGCTTGCCGGCGGAGTGAAGCGCACGCTCGAGCTTGCGCACGACGTCGGGGGTCACGAACGCGTCGCGCTCCGCGAAGATCCCGAGCACGGGCGCCGCGAGCTTCGCGAAGTCGAGCGTCACATTCGGGTGTACCCCATAGAAGTCGACGACGGCCGCGATGCTCGCGCTCTGGCAACCGGCGGCGAGCGCGAGCTGTCCACCCATGCAGAAGCCGACCGCACCGACCTTCTTCGGCGTGACGCCGGGACGCGCGAGCAGGTAGCGCACGGCTCCGTCGAGCTCCCGGACCGCGTGCGCGATGTCGAGCGCCATGAAGAGTCGCCCGGCTTCATCGGGGCTCTGCGTCGACTCACCGTGGTAGAGATCCGGCGCGAGCGCGACGAAGCCCGCCGAAGCGAAGCGGTCCGCCACCGCCTTGATATGCGCGACGAGCCCCCACCACTCCTGGATCACGATCACGGCCGGGCCTTCGCCGGACGCGGGCGTCGCGAGGTAGCCCTGCGCCTTCGACCCGTTGCTCGTGAACTCGACCCGTTCGCCGGGCATCAGCCGCTCGTGCCGCGATTGCGCGTGCGCCGACCGATTCGCTCAGCGACCAGCACGAGATACCGCGGTGCCGGCTGCTCGCACGTCGTCGCCGCCACGCCGGAACCCGGCTCGACCGCATCCACGAGGCGCAAGCCCGCGCTGCGAAGCGCGCCGAGCAGCGCAGGCAGGGTCGCGAGCGCGGAATGAGGCGTCGCGCCGTCGGTCGGAGGGCGCCAAGGGTGCCCGAGCGCGAGCACAACCCGCCCGCGCGGGTGCAAGAGCTTCGCCGCCACGCGCAGCGCGGCCTCGGGATCCGCGCTGTCGTCGATGCAGTGGGCGGCGGTGATCACGTCGAAGGGCCCGCGCAGCGGCGACGCGGGCTCGAGCAGATCCTGCGTGGCGACGACGTCGGCGCCCTGCTGCGCGAGCAGCCGCGCGAGAGCGCTCGATTCCGGGCCGACGTCGAGCACGCGCCGGCCCTGGATCCGTCCTGCGAGCTCGAGCACGGCCTGCTGCACGCGCTGGCGCTCGGTCGGCAACGCCTCGCGCAAGTGCGCCGATTCACGCAGGCGCGCGGTCACGTGATTCCAAGAGCCGGCGCTCGGGGGCGGCGTGCGTCGTCGCGTCATCGCGCGCACAGCATAGCCAGGCCGCGCGCTCAGGTCTCGTCCGCGAGCTCCATCTCGACCATGCGCGCCTCGACCTCCTCGCGCGGATGGGTGCCGCCCTGCCCCACACCCTCGCAGAGCTTGTGTGCATCCGCGGTCCAACGTCCGTCCGCGACCAGGTCGCGCCAGAACGGGAAGGTGCGGCACTGCGTCGGTCGCGCACCGTAGACCGTGCAGCGATTCGTACCGGGCTCGAGAAAGACGCAAGCCTCGCTCTCGAAGCGGAGCTGGGTCCAGCCGTATTCGTCGACGAACGTGTAGCGGCGGCGGAACTCCGCGAGGCCGAGCCCGAGCTCCTCGGCCAGCGCACACGCCTCGTCGCCGTTCAGGTACACGTGCGCGTACTCGCCGCGCGAAGTGCAGCAGCCGCCGCACTTCGTGCACTCGAAGCGCAAGCCCGCCGCCGGGCTCACGCGCGCACCTCGCGCATGATCGCGAGCGCAGCGTCGATGTCGGCGGAGCTGACATCGAGATGTGTCACCGCTCGCAACGCGTTGCTCGCGACCGGATTCGCGAGCACGCCGCGCGCGCGCAGTGCGGCGCTCCAGGCTGCGGCATTCGCGCGGCGGAAGATCACGATGTTCGTCTCTGGCGCTGCAGGCACGACCATGCCCGGGATCTCGGCGAGCCCCGCGGCGAGCCGCCGCGCGTGCGTGTGGTCGTCGCCGAGGCGCTTCACGTTCTGCTCGAGCGCGAACAAGCCGGCCGCGGCGAGGATGCCGGCCTGGCGCATGCCGCCGCCCTGCTGCTTGCGGAAACGGTGCGCGCGCTCGATCAGCGCGCGCGAGCCGGCGACGAGCGAGCCGACCGGGGCGCCGAGCCCCTTCGACAGACAGAAGCTGACGGTGTCGAACAGCTCGGCCCAGCGCGCCGCCGCGATTCCCGTCGCCGCCTCGGCGTTGAAGAGGCGTGCGCCGTCCATGTGCATGCGCAGGCCGAGCGCTCGCGCCGCCTCGGCAACAAGCGCGAGCTGGGCGAACGGAAAGACGCGCCCGCCCGAACGGTTGTGCGTGTTCTCGACGAGCAGCACGCGCGTGCGCGGGAAGTGATCGTCCGCCGGGTACACCGCAGCGCGTAGCTCTTCGGGGCTGAAGCTGCCGTCCGCGCCGATCTCCACCAGCTGCACGCCGGCGAGCGCCGCGGCACCGCCCGATTCGTACAGCACCATGTGCGCGTCCCGCGCCGCGATCGCGGCGTCGCCGGGCTCGGAGAGGGCGCGCAGCGCGATCTGATTCGCCATCGTGCCCGAGGGCACGAAGAGCGCCGCTTCCTTGCCGAGCAGTTCCGCAGCGCGCGCCTGCAGGCGATTGACGGTCGGATCCTCGCCATAGACGTCGTCACCGACCTCGGCGTGAGCCATGGCCTCGCGCATCGCCGTGCTTGGCCTGGTGACGGTGTCGCTGCGCAGGTCGATCGGCATCACGGGGGCGAGTATAGCGGCGGAACGCTCGCCGGATTGCGCAGCTCGAGCACGCGCGCACCACCGTCGAGCTGGAGCTCGACGCGTCCGGACGGAAACGCGACCTCGACGGCCTCGGCCGCGCGCGGCGCGTAGAAGCCGTAGCGAATTGCGCAGCGGCCCGCGCGCAAGGCGGCCCAGAGCGGCGCCGGCGCGAGCGGCCCGTCGGGGCAGATCGTCTGGACGCCTCGAAACATCTGCCGGTACGGGTCGAGCTGCCAGCCGAGCAGCGACACATTGTTGTGCGCGTCGGCGCCGGCAAAGCCTGGAACGCGCCGGCCCGCAGCTAGCAGCTCGTCCCACTTCGCGAGCTCGCGCGTCGGCCTCACCCACAGATCCGCGAGCTGCGCCGACGGGGCGAAGGCGAAGCGCAGCACGCGGACCGGTAGCAACGGGCCGTAGAGGCGCGTGAAGTCCGAGGCGTTGTTCTGCACCTCCATGCCGTCGAAGTCGGCATCCCAGTCGCGCCAGCCACCGTGCGAGAACGGATGCGGAACGACCGCGAAGCCGCCCTGGGCGTGGATCTCTGCGATCACCTCGCGCCCCGGGCGGCCGATCGCGGGAACGCTCTGCTCGATGTCGAGCCCGAGCAGGTGGCCGTCCTGCGAGGCGAACTCGGCGCCGACCAGAACGAGCACGCGCCGCCCGTTCGGCGCGGTATGAAAGCCGGCGTGCTCGCTGCCCGGCAGCGGCCCCGGCAGGTCGACATCCACGTGGTCGGTGAGTACGACGAAGTCGAGCTCCGCCTCGCCCGCCGCCGCGAGCACGGCTTCGAACGGGGCGCCACTGTCGTGTGACGGCGCGTGGTGGACGTGAATGACGCCGACGAGCGCCGCGAGCGCGAGCGCCTTCACCGGCGCCGCCGGCTCAGTGGCTCGCGTTCATGCGCGCCGCGACCGCTGCGGCTTCCTCGGCCTCGGGGATCCGCCCCTGCCGCTGCAGGAAACGCGACAGGCTGGTGTGGAAGAGCGCTTCGTCCGGATCGCATTCGATCGCCTTCTTGATCGTCGCGATCGCATCGTCCAAGCGGTTCTGCCGACTGTAGACCTCGGCCAGACCCTGATAGGCGAGGCCGAAGCGTGGATCGCGCTCGATCACGCGCTGATACGCCGCGACCGACGCGTCGTAGTCGCCTTTCACGAACGCGTCGAAGGCCTGCTGGTAGATCGCGCGAAGCTCGGACATGCGCTCCTCCCTGTGCGAGTCTAGCAAGCCGATGAGAACCGCCATGACGACGCTCGCGATCACTGAGCTGCTTGGCGACGGCATCGGGCCCGAGCTGTGCGCCGCAGTGCACGCGATTGCCGCGACCCTGCCACTCGACATCGCGTTCGAGCCGGTCGACCTCTCGCTCGAGCGCCGTCGCCGCGAGGCGGGCGCCGCCTACGACCAGGTCGTCGCGTCGCTCGGGCGCACCAAGCTCGGCATCAAGTACCCGACCGTGACTGCGGGCGAGAGCCCCAACGCCGTGCTGCGCACGCGCCTCGGTCTGTCGGTGATCCACCGACCGGTTCACTCGATTCCCGGTATCGCCTCCAAGTTCAAGGAGAAGCTCGACCTCGAGATCGTGCGCGTGGCGACTGGCGGCACCTACGACGATCCCGGCCAGCGCATCGGCCCCGACGTGGCCGTCTCGCTGCGCATCGTCGAGCGCCGGCCGTGCACGGAGG
>Ga0210377_10003784_pt1 | contig 12910 bp, 5 predicted proteins | sample PLM4_65_b1redo_FD_155480 | JGI IMG/M metagenome (GOLD analysis project Ga0210377, IMG submission 155480) | Groundwater sediment microbial communities from an aquifer in East River, Colorado, USA - PLM4_65_b1 redo | ecosystem: Environmental > Terrestrial > Soil > Riparian zone | place: USA: East... | reverse complement strand
GCTGGGCGAAGCGGTCCTCACCGGCGCGAACCGGTTCGACGTCACCGAGGTGCGCGTCGGCGGGGCTGTGACGACGCGATGGACGTCCACCAAGGATCAGTTCGCACGCGCGCAGTTCGCGAACCTGTCGGACGCCGAGAAGCTCTCGATTCCCTCATTCGAGCCGATGGACGCCGGCATCGAGTTCGGGAGCGACGCCGTCGCCGCCGGCGCCGGCCTCACCGCTACGCTCACTTACGAGACACGGATTGTCGACTTCCCGTACGACGGCCGGATGGCGCCGAACTACCAGTTGCCGCGCGCCCATCTCCTGGCGATGCTGGGATCGGGCGCCATCTCGCAGGCACCGATCAAAACCAAGGGAGGCAAGAAGTTCGCTCCGGAGAACGGCCGGGTGGTCGGCACTGACTTTGCGGACGAGACATATGTGATCGCTTCCACGACCGACCTGACCGTTCGCAGCGATCTCGCGGCTCCATCCGGCAAGGGGGACTCGCAGGCGGCGCTTCGGGCCCATTTGGCCGCCCATCCCGGCGACCGCGATCGACTGCAGGTCATCGCGCTTCACGAGGCCGCATAAGGCGGGTGCGACGTGCCGACTCCAACCATCGCGACCTATGCATTTCTTCCCTGGCTGCGACGTGGTCTTGCCAGCCAGATCGCCCGGCGAGACGGCGAAACGAGTCCCGACATTCACGTCCGCGTGCCGCTCAGCCTGACGCTCAATGCCAATCTGTCGGTGACGGTGCCGCTGGCGCTCAAAGGTCCCGGCGAAGTGGCGGCGCTCGATCAGGACGTCATCGCTCGTGTCTACCCGAAGCCCAACGCGTTCGACGTCGAGAGCAACTACTTTCCGCTGCTCGAACTCGAGCAGCCGGATCTTCCCTGGAGATACACGCCAGCCCGCGAGAATCCGGCAAACCGCCTGCGGCCATGGCTGGTCCTGATCACGCTCGCCGACGATGAAGTCGGCAGCTTTGCGGAAAAAGGCGGGGGCGGGCTGCCTCCCGTCGTCACCGTCAGCAGCGGCGCGATCCTCCCGGACCTGTCGCAGAGCTGGGCATGGGCGCACGTGCAGATCGCTGGCGAGGACGCCGCCGATCTCGATGATGCCGCGCTGAACGCACTGTTCTCGGCGCATCCCGAGCGCGTCGTCTCGCGACTCGTGTGCCCACGCCGGCTTACACCGAACACGATGTATCGCGCATTCCTTGTTCCGGCCTTCGAGCGAGGGCGCGTCGCGGGGCTGGGCGAGGAGCCACAGGACGATGGCCTGGCGCCCGCTTGGACCAGCGAGTCGATCGACGTCCGGCTTCCTGTCTACTATCACTGGCGATTCGGAACGGGCGTCGCCGGAGACTTCGAATACCTCGCCCGGCAACTGCAGGCGCGCCCGCTTCCCGAAGGCGTCGGCACGAGGCCGATCGACGTCGCAGCTCCCGGCCTCGGCCTGCCGCCCGCAGCGGATGCGCCGATGCTCCTCGAAGGCGCGTTGACGCCGCCGCAATTCACACGACCGTCGTGGACCGGCGCGACGGCCCAGCAGTTTCGCACGGCACTCTCCGCTCTGCTCGATGTGCCGGCACTGCGTCTGGCACAGGCGAACCTGTCACGAATTATCGGACCGCCTCTCTACGGCCGCTGGCACGCGCGACGAGAGCGCTTGTTGCCACAGCCGCCGTGGTTTTCGACGCTGAACATCGACCCGCGCAACCGGGTGATGTCGGGAGTTGCGACGCGCGTCGTGCAGATCCTGCAGCGCCAGCTCATGGCCAGCGCGTGGCAGCAGGTGGCCGGCGTCCGTGAAGCCAACGAGCGGCTGCGCTTCGCACAGCTCGCGCGAGCGGCCGCCGACCGCATCTTCACGCGCCATGTGGTGCCGCACGAGACGGACGTGCTACTAGGCATCACGGGTCCGCTGCACGCGAAAGTGATGGCCAGCCCAATCACGATCGCCGAGCGGCTGCGGACCAGCCCGGTGGCGCCAGGATCTCTCGCACCGCAGCTTCGCAGGGTCTCGCGGCCGCTTGGTCCCCTCGGCCGCCGCCTCGGCTTCGCCGAGCAGCGTCAACCGACGCGCATCGTCGACAAACTGAACCGCGGCAGCCTGGTTCTTGCGCCGCCTCCGGGGGTGCCCGCGGGTGCAATTACACCGAAGGCCGCGGTTGTAAAACCCGCCGACGATTCTCCGGCCGAGCGCGATGCGCTACGCCGGCGCGCCCGATTGCTCCGAAAGGCGACGCCGATCCTTCTCCTGCTCTCGCTGCTGGCATTCCTCGTGCTCGCGTTCGGCGGCTTGTTCGTCGTGGGGCTCGTGATCGCCGGCACGCTCGCAGTGGCAGCGGGCGTGGCATCCCGAGCCGCGCGCGCGTTCGAACAGCGCCGCGCGGCGCTCGAGCGACTCGACGCGCTCGCCACCGGAACGCTCACTGCGGAGGCGATCGAATCAATCCCGCCTCGTCTGCGGTTCGTCCCGTCCGAAACGCCGGCGGGTGGTGGGCCCACTCCGCCCGTTCCCGCCGGACCAGTGGTCACGCAAGAGCGGCCATCGGCAGCACGTTTTCGAACGGCGGCGACGGAAGCGTTTCGCGTCCTGTCGACCGCTCCTTTCGAGCCACCGCCCCTCACCAGCGCGCGGCTCTCACAACTCCAGGACAAGCTGAGCGCGAGCTTGCGGCCCGAGACAACGTTCGCCGCGAGCCTTCGAGGACGATTGAAGTTGCCGCCGCTTGTCGCACGCCAGCCTGGTCCGGATCCGCTGGAGCCGGTGATGGCGGCGCCGCAGTTCGCACAGGCCATGTACAAGCCGCTCGCGGATCTGTCGCAAGAGTGGCTACTACCCGGGCTCGATCGGGTTCCGCAAAACACCACCACGCTTCTCGAGACCAATCAGACCGTCATCGAGGGCTACATGGTGGGACTGAGCCACGAGATGGCGCGGGAGCTGCAGTGGAACGAGTATCCCACCGACATGCGCGGCACCTACTTCCGGCAGTTCTGGGACGTGGCCGGCCACGCCGGCGGCGTGCCGCCCGAGAAGCTTCGCGACATCAAGGAGATTCACACGTGGCAGACGACGGGCCTCGGCGAGAACAGCGCGCGCGATCTGCCGCCAGCCGGCCGGCATCTGGTGCTTCTCGTGCGCGGCGAATTGCTCCGCCGATATCCCAACACCATCGTCTACGCCGTGAAGACCATCCGAACGCAGGGAAAGCGCGACCTCGGTACAGAGGAGCGCCATCCCCTGTTCCGCGGCACGCTCCAACCGGACGTCACGTTCTTCGGCTTCGATCTCACGGTTGACGAAGTGCGAGGCGTGGATGATCCGCAGTCGCCCGACCAGGGCTGGTATTTCGTGCTGCAAGAACAACCGTCGGAGCCGCGCTTCGGGCTGGACGTACCGAGCGGGGCGCTCGGCGGCGTTGCCGCGGCGTGGTCCGAGCTGTCTTGGAGTCATCTCGCGGCGACCGAGAACGATCTGCAGGCACTGGCCTATATCGATCTCGACGCGGATCTGCCGGACACCCGGCAGGTCGCACAGAGCGGGGGCGCGGCCTGGCACGCGAGCGCGGGGCTCGGCCCGGCGGGGGCCACGGCGGCGCACCTCGCCTACATCACGCTCCAGCAGCCGATGCGCGTCGCGCTGCATGGTTCCGACATGATTCGCGCAAGCTGAGAGTACGGGATCGCATGGAAGACCAAGGACGCCGAGCGCTGGATCGAGCGCGTCGCACACTCGACGAAGCAAACGCGACGACGCGGCGACTGCAGCTAAGCGCGGCCGTCGCCCAGCGACGGTTGCTCGACGCACAGCGCGCCGCTCCGCGGACGGATCCGGCGGTGACCAGAGCGCAGGCCGCGCTTGGCGAACAGCAATCCGAGTGGACGAAGAGTCGCGATGCCATCCGCCGCGCACGGAAGGACCATCTCGAGGCGCTCAGCGCGTGGCTCGGCGACGATGGACCGAAGGACTTCGAGCGGCTGGGCGCGGCCCATCCGATCTTGCTGCTCCCGGTCCGCCTGGAAACACGCTTCTTCGTCAACGGCGACGCGCGCGAGCTGCGCGTACGGATCTATCCCGACGAGATCTCCGCCGACACCCACGAACCGGAGCTGACCGCCGCCGAGGAAAGCTCGGGCAAGCAGTTCTGGCGCGCCGGGTGGAATCCGGCCAACGAGCTCGCTGCCTGGCAGCGGCTCCTCGGCCAGTTGTCCCCGACTCGGGCCGCGTGGGTGGTCGCCGCGACAACGCCGACGAATCTGGCGCAGCGTCCCGTTGATGCGCCGGTATTTCCAAACGTCCCACTCAAGGACGAAAGTTGGTCGCGTGCCGCGCAGGCCCACCTGCTTCCCGATCGCTGGATCGTGCTGTGCTATCGCGGCGGCCAGGAAGTGCGGCGCGCGCTGTCAAAGCCCATCGTGACGCCGCTCGCGCTCACGCTCTCCCCTGAAGTGCAGGGGGATCCGAACGCACTCGTGGACATCAGCGGCGACGGCCTGCTCGTCGAACGCGAGATGCTTTGGACGGTGGACTTCGCGGAAGCGGAGCGAGCCGGGATGGCCGTGCACATTCCGATTGATGCTGCCGATCTCGCCGGCGGCTTCGAGCGAGTCTACGCCGTGGGCGTCCGGGGATCGCTTGCGCCCGACGCCGCGGCCGACGCCGTCGAAGCGCTGATCGACGGGCACCACTACGGCCGGGGGTTTGCGTTCGTCCCGCAGGGCACGCCGACGAACAACCTGACCGGGAAGCCCTCGGGCTATCCGCCACCCGATCCAGACAGCACCGGATCGTTCCGCATCGAGCGCGGCGCCGCGCAAGCGACGGCGGGGACCGATGCGGCGCGGCTGGCACGCGCGCTTGGCGTCGCGCCGTCAGTGTTCGAGCACGTCGCCGGCGCCGACCGTACCGAGCAGCAGCACGCCGCGGCAATGAACACGTTGCTCTGGCCGGTGACGTGGGGGTATTTCTTCCAGCAGCTGATGCGCGATGCGCTGGATCCGCAAACCCAGATCGCGGTGCGCGAACTCTTCGTCGGCGCGGTCCACGGCTCGGGCTCGTTGCCGATATTCAGGATCGGCAGCACACCGTACGGTGTGTTGACCGTGTCGGCCCTCGCGCCGTGGCGCCCGTTCAAGGACGACGATCCTGTCGTCGCGGCGCTACCGAACATCCTGCGCGCGCTACTGCCGACGTGGACGAACGCCATTCCGCAGGTGCCGCGGGCCGGACGAACCGGCGATCCGGATCGCGATCTCATCGAGTTGCTGGAACTCGATGCGAGTGCCCGCGAGGTCTGGGTCCGGAATGCCTTTGGATCCGATTTCGCGCGCAACCTGGGGGCCTTTCTCGAAACCGACGTCACGGGCGCGACCGCCCTCGAGACGGCATTGCGGTCGCGGCTCAGAGACCTCTTCGGCCAGCGTGCTTCGCAGGCGGCAGTGGTCGATTTCCTCATCGACCAGAACGGACACCAGTTCCGCGGCGGCCTGGTGAGCGATGCCCCTGTATCGGAAGACACGACGCTCGACTTCAACTATCTCGCGTGGCTCAAGCCGCCGACGCCGATCGACGACATCCGACAGGAGCACTTGCCCTCGGGGGCCACGCGTCCCGGCACTCTGCTCTATCGCCTCGTGCGCCAGGCGCTCTTGCTCCTCTATCGGACGGCCGCGCTCGACCTGAAAATCAAAGCCAACCTCGCCGTGGCGGAGGATCGCGTCGAGCGCGAGCTGATCGGGGTCGTCGACGGAACCGAGGATCGGAAGACGACCTGGCAGCATCTCGCCGAGCCGATTCCGAACATCACCGGGACGCTATCGATTGGGGACTATCTGCCTCAAGCGGCGGCGCAACAGCGCGCGATGGACGCCGGCCGCGCGCCGCTCGGCCGACGTCCGGCCGTTCGAGCCACGCCGGAGGTGTTGCCGCTGAAGGACTACGCGATCGCCCTTGAAACGCTCCAATACCTCTCGACCGCCGAACTCGAGCGCCTCACCGGGGAGACGCTCGACTGCTGTGCGCATCGGCTCGATGCCTGGATCGCATCGCTCGCCACGCGCCGGCTTGCGCGCATGCGCGTCGATCAGCCGCGCGGCGTGCACGTCGGCGCCTTTGGCTGGATCGAGGGGCTGCGCGCGAATCGCAGCTCGCGGCTGCGCTCGGTGGATCGCGAACGAGGAATCGAGGCGCAAATCGGGAGCGGTGGCTACGTTCACGCGCCAACGCTCGATCACGCGGCGGCATCAGCCATCCTGCGGAATGCCTACCTCACGCGGTCGGGAGAGGCGCGCGCGCCTTACGCGCTCGATCTGTCATCCGAGCGCGTGCGACTGGCGCGATGGCTGCTCGCCAGCGTGCGCGAGGGCCAACCACTCACGGCGCTTGTCGGCTACCGTTTCGAGCGCGCGCTCCACGAGCGTCAGCTCGATCGCTTCATCGAGCCGTTGCGGCTGAAGTTTCCGCTTCCGAACGCCGCCGAGACCGTGGGGCCGACGCCGCAGGAGTCGATTGCGCCACGCGACGTCGTCCACGGCCTCGGGCTGCGGCAGGCGTGGAAGGATCACACGCTCGATCTCGCCACCTTGACGACGGCACCCGCGCCGAGTGAAGTGGAGCGGACGGCGCTCGGCGAGGAGCTGAGACGGCTCGACGACACGTTCGATGCGGTCGCGGATCTCTTGACCGCCGATTCCGTCTATCAACTGGTGCGGGGTGCGCAGAGCCGCGCCGGCGCCAGCCTGGATGCGGTCGCGAGCGACGCGCGTCCGCCTGAAGGAGAATTCGCGCAGGCTCCGCGCAGCGGCACCAACCTCACGCACCGCGTGGCGCTCGTCCTTGGCGGCGATCCGCCCGCGCCGGCGGGATGGGACATCCCGCTGTCGCCGAGAGCCGCGGCCGAGCCGCGTCTCGATCGCTGGCTCGGTGCGCGCCTCGGCAATCCGGCCGATATCCGTGCGCGTGTCGTCATTCCGGTGCCGACGGTGAACGCACCCGATGCCGTGCAGAACGTCCCGCTGTCGCTGAAGGCGCTCGGCTTGCGCCCGATCGATCTCGTAGCCCTGGTGCCGTCGAGCGGCGCGCAGATCCAGGGCTCGGTCCTGCCGCACGCCGATGACCGCGCGAGCCGGGGAGCCGAGCTCGAGCGGCGCTTGGCGAACGCCGCGTTGAACGGGGCCGCGCAGCGTGGTGCGATTCGGCTGGATCTGAATCGCGATCCGGCATGGGCACCCGGCGTTCGCTCGTTCGCCGAGGCGCTGGAGATGGCGCGGGCACTGAGGGCATTTGTCGGCGGTGCCCGCGCGCTTCGTCCCGCGGATCTCGTGGCGCCAGAGCACGCCAGCGAGGCCGATACGGCCAATCTCATGACCGCGGAGACCGACACTCGGGCGGGCGACGCCGTGACGGCACTCGACGACTGCATCACCCAATTGGAGGCCGCGATTGCGGCGATCCCGGCCGTCGCGCCCGGCGATCCCGAGCCCGATCTCTCTCCCCTCCGTCAGCAACTCGAGGCCGCTTCGCTGTTCGGCGTGTCCGATGCGTACCCGGCGATTCCTCATAGCATCTACACGGACATCAAGGCGCTCGTGGATGCGCGCATCGCCGAGGTCGCGGCGGCCCAGCCGCCGGCGGATCTCGAGCCGCTCCGTGGCGCGCTGCGCCGGGCGAAGCAAGCCGGAATCCCCATCGAGCCGCCTGCAGTTGCGGATGCGGGAAGTCCCGCGGACTCCCTGGCCACGCTGCACGTCGCGGCCATCGTCGCGGAGGCGCTCGGCCACAGGGCCGCGAACGAGCAGCAGAGCGCGCGCGTGGCCCTTCTCAAACTCGCGGGCAGCGTCCGCGATGCGCTGGCGGCACGGCGGACCGCTGCCAATGGCGCAGCGACGGCCGACGCGAAGATGAAGGCGGTCTTCGGCGCCGACTTCGTGTGGGCGCCGCGCTTTCGGCCTGTTCGCGCGGCAGAGCTCGATGCCGCGTTGGCGCAGGGACCGGCGCTTGGAGCCACGTCGGCGGATACTCGCCGCTGGCTGGCGCAAGCCGCGCAGGTCAGGCCGCCGCTGCGTCGCTGGCGTCGTCTCGCGCTATACGCCGGCGTCACTGGGACGCCGCTTGGCGACCTCGATCTCGCGCAGGTACCTCATGTCGATCCAGCGCGATGGGTCGGGCTGCCATTTCCAACCGAGGCCGACAGGCCGGTCGCCGGACGCGTCTCGATCGCGCTCGTTCGGGCCGCGCAGCCCACAGCTGCCGATCCCTGGTGCGGGTTGCTGATCGACGAATGGCCGGAAGTGATTCCGGCGCGCGCAGAAACGGGCGGCTTGACGTTTCACTACGACGACCCCGGCGCGGAGGCCGCGCAGAGCGTGCTCCTCGCGGTACCGCCGTCGGACGCGACATCCTGGGATCTCGGGACAGTGGTCGCGATTCTGGACGAAGCGTTGATGCTGTCGAAGATCCGGGCCGTGCACGCCGAGCAGCTCACGGACGTGGGCCAGGTCCTGCCGGCGATCTATCTGGCCGCAAACGCACGGGGCGACACCGTGTCGACCGATTTTTCGAGGGACAAAGCCGTCGCGGCACGCATCATCCTGGAGCAGTCATAACCATGGCGTCGGTTACATATTGGAGCCGGTTGGAGCCGCGCCCGCGTGCGCGCAACCTCGATGAAACGCTCGCCGCGCGTCTGCGCGATCCGCTCTGGCTGTTGACGCGCCAGTGGCAATTCGGCGAGTTCCAGGGCGAGGACGCGGGGTCCCCAGCATTTGCGTCGATCAACGGGGCCTTCGAGCCGCTCACCGCGTGGCGAGCAGGGGCACGCGACTGGCAGCCTCTGGACCTGGATCGTCCGCTCGAGTCCACCGTCCTGGCCGAGCCTTTCGCGTCGACCGACATCTCACTTCAAGTGGAGCTGGCGCTCGCATTCGAGCGCGAACTGCGCGCGCAACCAGGACTTTCTGCCGCTCGGGCCGATGCCGTGCTGGCGGAGTTGCGGAACCACGCTCCGCTCGGCGGCGCCGAGCCGGCTGACGATGATGCCCGGCGTCTCACGATCGTGTGCGGTCCGCGAAGCTTCGATGGTGTCGCCCTGCTCGAAGCGTCGCGCACCGAGCCGCCCGGCCTGCCTCCGCAAGTCACCATTGATCCGGGGGATCGGCCGGCCGTGCAGGATGCACAGCGCTCGTTCGCGGCAATTGCCACCGCGACGTTCGGATCGTTCGGCGCGAGCGATCCGCCGGCGTGGCGCCCCGAACGGCTTGAATTCGAAGGCGCGGTGGCGTCGAACACCGAGGCGAGGATCGACCTCAGGCTCATGCCCGAACTGAACGGATCGCTCGACTGGTACGCCGTCGATCGCATCGACGAGGCGGGCGATCCGCCGCAAGGCGAGTCATCAGCCCTGCAGCGCAGCGTTGTGCCGGTCCATGTCGGATTCCGAGGCATGCCCAACGCCCGGTGGTGGGACTTCGAGAGCGGCGAGACCGACTACGGAGATCTGCTGGTCGATCGACGCGACGTCGCCAAGCTCGTGGTGATGGACTTCATGTTGATCCATGGCAACGACTGGTTCGTCGTGCCGATCGAGCAGCCGGTCGGCACGGCCCTTCGGATCGATCGCTTGGTAGTCACCGACGTCTTCGGCAGCAAGATCGCGGTGCCGGCGGCCGGCGAGTCGAACCGGCTCTGGACGCTCTTCACGTGTTCACGATCCGGCGATCCGGCGAACGTCGTGCCGAGGTTGGTCCGGCTGCCGAGCGCAGGAACCGCCCTGCAGGTTGGCGAGGCGATTGAGGAAGTGCGCTTCTTCCGCGACGAGACCGCCAACCTGGTATGGGCCGTGGAGCGGATCGTGTCGAGCGCGAGTGGCGAGCCGTGGCCCGGGCAGGAACGTAGCGCCGCCATCCCGCGCCCGGTGCCGTCGGCCCCGCCTGCCGGCCTTCGATACACGATTGAAACGGAGGTGCCGCTGAACTGGATTCCATTCGTGCCGGTCACGCTCGACGCCGCGCGCGGAGAAATCGCGTTGGAGCGCGGCGCCATGCTGGACGCAACCGTGCAACCGCCCGAGCCAATCCTTCCAGTCGGGAGAATTCTGCGACCTCCAGCGGCCCCTTATCGGGTTCGAGAAGAGGAGGTCTCGCGCGCCGGCGTCCGCGTGGTCAGGGTTGCCTGTCGTACGCGCTGGATCGATGGGTCCACGCATCTCTGGATCGGCCGCATGCGTCGAGCCGCCGCCGGCGAAGGATCGAGCGGCCTCCTGTTCGACAGCGCGGTGGACGCCTGACGAAGCGTGCGCCGCTTTCTGTGTCGAAGATCCTCACCGACGGTAGCGAGGCTTTCCGCCAAATGGCAAGGCATTCGCTCAAGACCATCGGTCGGCTCCTGCTGCTCTTCAGCACGCTGCTCAGCGCGGCGGCAGTGACGTCGTCCGCACAACTTCGAGCGGCTGATGAACTCGGCCTGCGAGGATATGTTCTCGCGCCGGACGGGACACCTGTGACCGGCGGCCGTGTGTTGGCCATTGGCCCAACCTCGAGGCCCATCGCGACCATCGATCGCGCCGGCCACTTTCGTCTCCTTCCTGATGCGGCCGGGCCCCATCAGGTCGTGGTCGCCGCGCCGGGCTTTGCGCCGTACCGTTTCACCGTCACCGTGCCGGCCTCGCGAACCGTCATGCTGCCGGTGATTCGCTTGTCTCCGGCCACGTATTTCCGCGCGCGATTCGTCACCGCCGCGGGTGAGCCGCTCAATTCGCCGACGCTCCGCCGGCGATCGATCGACAGCCACGGCATGCCGATTCCCGATCTGTTCGATGGTCAGGCGGCGGAACAAATCGACGCCGACGGTGGCATCACCATCGGCCCGCTTCCGCGGGGCGTCACCACGATGGCGGTGGACGTACCGCCATTTGCGCAAACGCGCTTGCCGGATCTCGTCGTCACCGGAAAAGAAGCACTGGCCGACGCCGGCGTCATCACCATCCAGCCTGGCGCCGTCCTGCAAGCAGACGTCGTCGACGAGCACGGCGCGCCCGTCGTTGCGCATGATGTGTGGATCGAAGATGCAGCTCCCCAATCGCCGCTGACCTCCCGCCCGGTGAAAACGGATCCGCAGGGCCGCGCCATCTTCGATCGCTTGGCGCCCGGCCGCTATCGTCTCTGGACGAGGACGAAGGAGCGATGCGATAGTCAACCACTGTCCCTCGCACGAGTCGTCGTGGTAGGCAGCAACGGGATTCTTCACGTGCGCATGGTGATTGGGGGCAGGGCAACATTCCGCTTCGTCTCGCCGCTGGGACCCATGAATGGCAGGACCATACGGGCGACACCCGAAACGAATACGCCAGCGCCGTGGCAACGCCCGCTCGTCGAACTCTCCGCGCTGGCGCGGCGCCCGCTGATGCCGTCGACGTTCTCGTCGTCGTGCAGCGGCGCCACCGACGCCGACGGACGCGTCACCTTGAGCAGCTTTCCGCCAGGCCCAGCGACCGTCGAGGTTCGACTGTTCAACTCGACCTATGTGAAGCGCGTGATCGTGCCGGAAGGCGGCCGCGAGATCGCGGTCGAGGTCCCGGACGGGTTGGTGTCGGTGCGCGTGACCGACCAACGCTCGAATCAGCCAGCGGCCCGCGCGCAGATCGTGTGGACCGGTAACGGGGGCCGCGTTGAAGCGTCGGCCACGGCGAACGGAGATGCGCTGCTCGAAGCCGTGGGCACCGCCGGAGGCCGCCTCGCCATTACGGCTCCCGACTACCAACCGCTCGAGGCAGACTTCCCGGAACCACCGGCCACGGTTGTGGAAGTGGCGCTTCCACCCGCGACCGCCATGCGCGTACAGGCCAAGGTGGTCAACGCTTTGGGCGCCGCGGTGGCAAACGCGGTTGTGGAATTGGCGCCAACGGATTCGATGGACGTCGGCGACATTGCCGTCACGGACGCCAGAGGCGTCGTCACCTTTCTTGATGCTCCAGGAACGCCAAAGCTCACGGCCAGCGCCGAGGGTTTCATCCCGGCAATGCTGCGCGTTTCGAACGACAATCGCGACACGGTCGTCCTCACCCTTTCGCGAGGGTATCGAGTGATCGCTTCGGTGGAATCGGGCGCGCCTGGACCGCGCTTCGTCCGGGTGTTCGATGACACGGGCGAGTCAATGGACAACGTGCTGGATGCAAATTCGGAGCGTAGCTTCGGGGCGCCTGGCGGTATCTCGATCGGACCATTAGCGCCAGGAACCTACGTGATCGAACTGCACGATGGCCGCGTCGCCCGGCAGGAGCGCGTCCAGATCGTCGATCGCGATGTGTCCGCGATCTTTCGCTAGCTTTCCCCTGGCGCTGCGCAAGCGGGACCGTCGGTACTGAAGAATCAGGCCACGCTCACGTCACCGATCACCTCGCGCTCCATCAGACCGTCTGATTGACGAGCAGCCAGTACAACCCAACCTGCGAAACGGCGTTCAGAAACTGGTCGAAGTCCACCGGCTTGACGATGTAACTGTTGGCGCCGAGCTCGTAGGCCCTCGCCACGTCCGGCTCCTCGCGAGACGATGTCAGCATCACGATCGGCACCGTCGACAGAGCCGGGTCTCGTTTCACCTGCGCCAGGACTTCCAGGCCGCTGAGTTTCGGCAGCTTGAGGTCCAGCAGTACGACTTTCGGGCGATGGTTCGCGCGCAGCCATTCGATCGCTTCCACGCCGTCGCGCACGACGTGGACGCCATTGGCGAGATTGCATCTCTTCAAGGCCCGCAGCGCGAGCGCCACATCGTCTTGGTTGTCCTCGACCAGGAGAATATCTACGCTTTCAACCGCCATTCATGGCTCCGTTCTGACGCGCGGAAGAGTGAAGGTGAAGGTGGCACCCTGGTCGACCAGGGCCTCGGCCCAGACGCGCCCACGGTGCCGATGGA
>Ga0210377_10003783_pt1 | contig 12910 bp, 11 predicted proteins | sample PLM4_65_b1redo_FD_155480 | JGI IMG/M metagenome (GOLD analysis project Ga0210377, IMG submission 155480) | Groundwater sediment microbial communities from an aquifer in East River, Colorado, USA - PLM4_65_b1 redo | ecosystem: Environmental > Terrestrial > Soil > Riparian zone | place: USA: East... | reverse complement strand
CCCGAATTAGCGGATCGTTTCTTGAACCACTTGAATTCGACTGCTTTTAGAAGTTCTTTTCTGGATCGCTATGGCTATAACGCTATTTGTCCGAGGTTTAATTAATTCGTCTATAAGGAGTGCAAATCACTTTCGCTTCTTCTTCCCCATACGATAGCCCAACCTCTGCATCGCGCCTTCGTCATTGCGCCAGTCTTTCAACACTTTCACGCGCAACTCCAAAAACATTTTACGTCCGCCCATCTCTTCGATCTCTTTGCGCGCAGCACTCCCGATCGTTTTCATCATGGCGCCGCCTTCGCCGATCAGAATTCCTTTTTGCGAATCACGCTCCACAAAGATCGTCGCGCCGATATACAACATCCCATTTTCGCGTTCGGTAAATTCATCCACGCGCACGCCCACGCCATGCGGCACTTCGTCGCGCAGGTTGATCAAACACGCCTCACGGATCAAGTCCGCGGCAATATCGCGTTCATACGAATCAGTGACCTGATCCTCATCATATTCCGGTGCCCGAAACGGACTCAGTGACACCAGCAACTCGACCAACTCCTCGAGATGCTGATTCTGTGTGGCAGATATGGATATGACCTTCGCATCCTTCTTCACCGAAGCCTGATACGCTTCGAGATTCCGAGTCATGGCTTCAGCGGAGACAAGATCCATTTTGTTCGCGGCAAGCACCAGCGGAGTCCGACGCGGGAGTTTTGTTAGCAAGAGTCCGATCTGTTTGTCCTCTTCCGTAGGTCGGGCAGATATATCCACCAGCCAGACGACCACATCCACACCTGCTAAAGAGTCTTCGGCTTCTTTGTTGAGAAACTGTCCAAGTTTGTGGCGCGCGACATGCAAGCCAGGTGTATCTACAAAAACGAGTTGATATTTATCGGAGGTGAGAATCCCAAGCTGACGTTTGCGTGTGGTCTGCGGCTTGGGTGAAACCGCTGCGATCTTTTGACCTAATAAAGCATTGACCAATGTTGATTTGCCAACATTCGGACGTCCGATGATGGCGATAAAGCCGGAACGAAAATCGTTCATTTGATCCTTTCGTAAATACGGATGGTTGGGTTGGTAAACAGAAAACTGATCTGAGGCAGATAGGGCGGCAGGGTATACGTAAATTCCTTCAATAACTGATAATGATCTGAGCGACCCGTTGCAAGTTGCTTGAAGAAATCACATTCCACCTGCATGTTAGCACAGATATAGGGATCGTTGAACTTATCATAGGTAAAACTATCCACGACCAGATAATCGGTCAGGCGGTCATCCAATCCGCGTTCGCCATCATTAAATTTTATTTTTTTTGAATTAGGTACAGATTCATTCCCTTTGACAAAATAAATGGGATAATTAAACTCGCTTGCGAAGTGTCCTTCTGGGATCGTGGGGGGATAATACGTATGTTCAAGTGAAGTGCCGATCGGCATGGTCAGTATAAATTCGCTGGCGGGAATACGCGCATCATTCATGACTAACAACATCAGACTGATGATGCGAGCAAGTGAATATAAAACGATCAACGCAACGCTACCACTCACCAGCATGGAATAAGGTTTTCCGAGCTGTTTTGTTTTGTTATATAGGGCTTCCACAAAAAAAGCAGCAAGCACTGCCAACAACGGCATGAGGGTTAGGAAATAGCGCAACTGATAGTTGTAGGAGGCGAGCATGGGCAGGTCAAGGACAAAGATGGCGAATACTACAATGCCACGCATCCCTATTAGTGAACCCGGTTTTAGTTCGCCAGCCCGTTGACTTTTGATAACCTGAAAACACATCCAAAGGAAGGCGGCAGCGAAAAGTAAAACAAGCGCCAGCCCCAACCCATTTGCCATGACGCCATATTGCCCAAGAAAGCCCCTCACACTACCCGGTTGTTTGCCGTAGCCTATCTGCCAGTTCAAAGCAGGAAGTAGACGTTTAAAGTAATACGTCATCCAGAATAACGCCTTGGGCGTACCAGCAGCGTATCCAAAAAAGGTCAATGCACCGCCGATGAACAAGGTCTCAGCGATTGCCAGTGGCTGCTTGCGCAAGTTATGTCGTTGTCCAATCAAATATACACTCAACGGCAAGATGAGCAGACTACCGCCAATATATTTGCAGGATGCCGCCATACCCACTGCGATCAATGAGGCATACAACCAGAATTTGTTTTGTCCCCTGAAATATTCCACCACGCAAAGAACCGCCAACGTTGTAAAGAAGATGAGAAAGGTATCGTTGTGGGCGTAACGTCCGTTATGTTCCATTTCGCTGACGCAGATCAAAAGCAATCCGCTCAGCCCGGCTACATACACACTCCCCCCCACGCGACGGGCAAGGATGTATGTCATCACGATCGTCAGCCCCGCAAGGATCGCCGAGAGAATACGCGCTGAAACAAGTACATCTGTGAATCCCAACGCCAGCACGATCTTCCCCAATGCATACATCGCATATTGTGGCAGGGTGGGGTAATCGTAATTGCCTTCATCGAATCGATATTCGGGGTCAGACAGGGCATTGATCGAACGCACAACGATCTCATCTGGATGCCAGGTACTCGGCGCGCCCCATGAGATACCAGGGAGGGTCAGCGCTAGGAATACGATAAACAATAAAAGTGGAAAGATAAATTCGAATTGATCAAAAAAGGGTCTTTTTTGTTTCTGCATGAAGTTTCTTCTTTTTGTTTTTAACTTTCGTTGATGGTGAGTGCCTAAAAATAATTTCACCAGCGGCAACAATCAGTCATTCGCTCTTTCATATATCCGTATCGTTGGGTTTACGAAGGTGACCTCTAATTGAGGCAGGAAGGCGGGCAGAGAATACGAAAATTCTGCGATAAGTTTGTAGTATTTGGATCGGCCTGTTGCCAGTTGCTTGAAAAAATCGCACTCTGCCTGCATCTGCGCGCAAGTATATGGGTTATTGAATTTATCTGCTGTAAAACTATCCACCACCAAATATCTTGTTTTACGTTGATTTATGCCAGCTTCTCCCATATTGAATACATATCTATTGCTGGTTGGAATGGGGTCCCCCGAAACCTTCACAAAGTAGATCGGGTAATTATATGATCGCCTAAAATATTTATAGGGAATGGTAGGCGGATAGAGGGTATATTCGAGCGATGCTTTTGCAGGAAGAGTTTGAACATATTCACTGGCTGGGAATCTGGAATCATTGATAAACAAGAGCATCACACTGGTTATACGTGCCAGGGAAATCAAAACCACAAATACAACGACGGCGCCAATAAGTTTGGGATAAACGTTTGCGTACTGCCTGGCATGGGTTTGAAAAAACTCGACCATAAATGCGCCGAGGATCGCCAGCATGGGCATCATGGCTGAGAAAAAACGAATTGGGTAATTGTACGACAACATAACAGGCACATCGAGAGCGACGACCGCTGATAACATAATGACTAGAAACTCAGTGTTTGAGTCCCCGTCTTTTGACAAGAAATGCCTTGTACTTGTAATAACTTGATAACATGCCCACACAAATCCTAAACCAAACAATATAAATAGAGCCATGCCCAGTCCATCCGCCAAAACTGCATATTGACCAAGGATTCCTCTTATGCTTCCGGGCTGACGGTTGTAATTACCAGTGTGCAAGAGCGCGGGGATCATATGATTGAAGTAATAAGTTGGCTCTAAAAGAGCTTTGGGGGTGCCTGCGCCAAAGGCCAAAACAGTCAAAGCGCCGCCGATAAATAAAGTTTTCAAGATTTCAAGGGTCTGCTTGAATATGTTTTGCCGGGTATGTAACAGGTAAAGCAAAACTGGTGCCAGAACAAGGCTAATGCCATTGTATTTGCTAGAGGCCGCAAAGCCAACACTCATAAATGTTGCATAAAGCCAGCCTGTATGGCCAGTCTTGCTATAGTTGACCAGAAAAAGAACTGCAAGAGCGGCAAAGAAGGTTAAATACATATCGTTGTGGGCAAAGCGGCCGTTATGTTCCATCTCACTGACACATGGCAAAAACAATCCACTTAATCCCGCAACGTAAGAGCTACCTCCTGCACGGCGCGTGATGAGGTAGACGAGAACAATCGTCAACCCAGCCAAAACAGCCGAAAGAACACGTGACGTAATCAGTACTTCCTTGTCCGTGTATCCCAGCCTAAGTACGACCTTGCCGAGCCAGAACATGACATACTGCGGCAGGTCGGGATAATCGAAATTGAGTTCACTAAATTTCCATTCACCGTGCAATGCCTTGATAACACGAATAACGATCTCATCTGGATGCCAGTTACTCGGCGCGCCCCATGAGATACCAGGGAGGGTCAGCGCTAGGAATGCAACAAACAATGCCAGCGGGATGATGAATTCGTATTTTGCTAAAAATGGTCTGTTGATTTTCGGGTCCATATTTTTTTTACAACGAAACGATGGTCGGTTCAAAGTCTGTCACAGTGACAGACTTGCCGTTCGCAAAAACGACCTCGGCCTTTTGTTGCCCCCGAATCACTTTCAGGCCTTTGTATTGGATCGTCACATCCCAAGGGAAGGGATTCTCACCTTCCAGTTTGACGCGCGTGGCGGAGAGAATCTCAACACCCAATATCTTCATGAACAAACCTACGGGCGCGAGTCCACTGAGGGCGTTGCGTTCGCCGATGCCTGTGCCTCTTTCAGCATGATAACGCGCGAAGAAGGCACGGTTCTGTTTCAGGTTTTGGATGATGGCGGTCATGTTATGTACAAACATGCGTGTTGCGTCTGAGCGGAAACCATAGCGCAGCAACCCTTCGCAGATCAACAAGTTCCAGGGCAGGTGCACGGATTGGGAAACTGCTTCAGCTTCCGGCTGAGTCAGCAGCGGGCAGGCAGGGACTCCATAAGGACGATAGAAACGTCCCGCATCCAGTAACGCACGTCCGATCATGATCTGGGCATGTTGCGCATCGAGCACGCCCGCCCACAACGGCGTGAAGAGCGTGTGGTCTTCGGTGGTGAAATCAAGCGTACTGATGCTGACCGTGTCCTCAGCGCCCAAACCACGCACAACCACCTTGGCAAGTTTTGAAAAAACATTTTTCGTCGTGTAGACCGAACCACCATTGCGCCATTGATAATCGGCGCTTTCGATGGTCTCATCGGCAGCCTTGGTGGAAAATTGATGAATGCGGATCTCGGGACGCTTCGCTGTGGGACTTTGGGTCTGAACCTCGATCAACAAGCGGATCGGACTCTCGAACTTTAACTTCGGCGCGATGATACCTGTGCCTTGTTGCTTCGCCAGTATTTTGCCTGCAAGGCTTGAGTTTGTGCCGCGCTCACGATAATGATACAAACCTGTGCGCGCCTGCCACGCCGACTCAATCGACGCGCGTAATGTCGCGGCTTGTTCATGTAAGAGGACAAGTGAATCATGACGATCGAGTTGCTCAGCGATCTTGATCAGGCATGCTGCTTCCTGGTACAACATGGCTTCGAGTGCCGGGCTGTGGACTTGCGAAATATTGACGCCCAGCGACCATTCATGCCACGCATCGAACAACGGGTTATCTTCGAAACCAGTTTGCAGCACATGCTTCCATTGCGGCAGCCCATCGCGGTCATCGTCATATTCGGGGGAGAACCACGACCAGAAGAATTTTTGAAGTGGAGGGAAGACCTTGATTAGAAAATCCGTGTCTTCGGATCTCTCGTACAGTTTCCAGGCGAGGCTCGCAAGGATGGGTGCAGCGAGATAACGTCCGCGTTGACCGGATAAGCCAGGCTTGCCATCGATCGAGCCATCTTCTGCCTGAATGGCAAGAAAGTTCATGAGCAGATCTTGTGCTGCTTTTGAAGCGGGTAAGACCTCTGCCAGATAATAGGTTTCGAGTGGCGATTGTCCATTCCATGCAGATGGATAATCTGTACCGTCACCTTTGGGCGAATAGCCGTTATCGGGTCCACGCGCAGAGACAATGGATGGGTTGGGCAAACTTATGTTCGGCGGAAAGAACAGACCAAAGGCAGTGTTCTGGCTAAATGCAAACGCCGCATCCCAATCTTTGTCGCCGGTGCGAATGTCAATGGTTTGGCTGGCGTTCAATAATTCGAGGCGGGCACGTTCCGCTTCCCATGGACGGGCAGCAGTTTGACGCGCAAGATCGAACGAGGTTTGCAGGGTATCGGTCGCGGCTTGAGTCCAGGTGAGTTGACGCGTGGCACCAGGACCCAGATCAAGATCGAGAAAGAGCGAGGGATGCGGACCAGAGCCATGCGCTGGACCGCCTGTCAAAAAGAGCACGGGGAAGAGTCCGTCAGTTTGTCCGGTCAGCACATTGACCATACTCATTTGCACCGCGGTCATGCCCTGTCCATTGAGCGGTGTCAATAAGGCACAAAGCTCAAGCCTGATCTTGCGCGTGGCATTGGATTTGTTCACCACGGCCACACGTCCGCTGACTGCGTTGGATTGTGGAACCCAGTATTCGGTGGAGACGTCTATGTTGGGTAATGGCGAATAATCAAGGCTGATGAAGTTCGGATAGAATCGGCGAACCGTCGGCGGCAATGCGAACTTGGCTGGGTCGCTGACAGATTTGTTCCCTTCGCTGAAGCGTAGAAACAGGCGCATCGATTTGGCACGCAAGCCAAAGGTGGTGCGAAGTGAAAGGGCGGGCGGCTCTCCGCCGCTGAGGGCAAGTTCCCAGATATGATCGTTGAGGTAATCAGGTATGGAAAGGCGTGCATCCGCCGCGAGAGTGAGGCTAAGGGGATCGCCTGGGGCGAGTGACCAGTCACGCATAGGTGTATTGTACGGGCAGAATGTCAAGAGGTCAAAGGGTATAATTTAGTCTTCTGGTCTAATAGTCGGCTAGTCTTCTAGTCGAAGATCGTAGACTAGAAGACCAAAGACGAGAAGACGAGGAGACTTGAAACATGACTGGACTTTATTTTGAGGAATTCTTTGTTGGGCAAAAGGTGACCACGGTCGGACGCACCGTGACCGAGTTCGATATCAACACCTTTGCGGGTCTTTCGGGCGACTATAACCAGATCCATACCGATGCAGAATTCAGCAAGAATACGCCCATCGGTCAGCGCATCGCGCATGGGATTCTGGGGCTGTCCATCGCATCCGGTCTCGCAATGCGGACGGGGATACTCGAAGGCACGGTCATCGTCTTCCGTGAGATCACTGAATGGAAGTTTGTGAAGCCTGTCTTCATCAACGATACCATTCATGTCGAATTGGAAGTGAAGGAAACCAAGGCATTGCCGCGTATCGGCGGCGGCGCTGTTTCGATAGAACTTGAAGTGAAGAATCAAAAAGCTGAAGTCTGTCATCGTGGCACATGGAACGTGCTGGTAATGAGTAAACCAAAGGAATAACGTAGGGGCGAGGCTGCATAGCGTCTCGCCCCATATTTTTTATTCAGCAAAAGGGCGGGGAGCTCTCCTCCCTTACGAAAGAATTATGACTAACAACGAAAACGAAGAAGAAGATCGCGTAAAAAGAATACAACATTTATTGGATTCCGAAGCTGAAACACGTGCTGAGCCTCCCTTCACGCCGAAGGAAGAGGCTCCCAAACCAGAGGGGACAACCAAATCGAGCACGCCGCGTCGTACACCTACACCTCCGCCGCACATCGCACTGGATAAAGACAATCTGCCTCTGCCTCGCCGTGTCGATGAAGTGGACATGGGCAGTACACGCGTCTCACCGGCTGCATATGATCAAGTGAGCCGCCCAAGAATCAGTCAATCACAACCATCACAGCCGCGCCGTGTCCCACCACCCAGTTTGCCAAAGTCACAACCCTGGAAGATCAATCTAGGCAAACTGGATCTGAGTCGTGGTTGGGGCTGTCTCGTGCGCGGATTTATCTTTGCTTTATTCGGGCTGGTCATTCTTGCTATCATTGGCGGATCTGGTCTGGTGCTTTCGTATTACAGAATTGCACGCACCCTGCCCAGTGTGGATGATCTAAAGAGCCGCGCCTCTCAATTTGAAACCACGCGCATCCTCGACCGCAACGGGAATTCACTATACGAGATCATCGACCCGAACGCCGGACGCCGCACCGGTATCACGCTCGACAGAATCTCCCCGGCTCTCGTCGCCGCGACGATTGCCACGGAAGACCAGGATTTTTACACTCACCCGGGCTTTGACGTCTGGGCGATCGCCCGCGCCTTATGGGAAAACTATCGTACAGATGGACAGGGCGGCGGCGCATCCACGATCACGCAACAATTAGCCCGCGCCTTATTGTTAACTCCCGAAGAACGCGCGCAACGCACCTATTCCCGCAAAGCGCGCGAGATCATTCTCTCGGCAGAGATCACACGCCGCTATTCCAAGGATGAGATCCTTGAGTTGTATCTCAATGAGATCTATTACGGCAACCTTGCTTATGGCATTGAAGCCGCATCCGAAACCTATTTCGGCAAGACCGCCAACCAACTAACACTTTCTGAAGCATCCTTCCTGGCTGGTCTGCCGCAATCGCCGGCAGTGTACGATGTATATACCAACCGCGACGTCACACTCGTGCGCCAGCAACAAGTGCTCGTGTTGATGTATGGACTGAGTCAACAGCGTGGCTGTATCACCGTCAGCAACAGCGAAGTTCCCATTTGTGTGGATCAGGCTGCGGCTTTGAATGCCGCGGATGAGATGAAAGCTCACACGTTCATCTCGCCGGATATCAATGCCCGTTATCCGCATTGGGTCAACTTCGTCCGCGCGGAATTGGAAAAGAAATACGACGCGCAGACGATCTATCGTTCCGGCTTCATCGTTTACACCACACTGGACCCGGCGCTTCAAAACGAAGCTCAGCGTCTGGTCACTGAACAAGTGGCTTTGCTAGCCGACAAGAACGCTAAAAACGGCGCACTGGTTGCGATCAAGCCATCGACTGGCGAAATATTAGCCATGGTCGGCTCACCCGATTTCAACAACGACGCAATTGCCGGGCAGATCAACATGGCGGATAGCCCCACACGTCAGCCGGGTTCATCCATTAAACCGATCGCTTATATTGCCGCCTTCGAAAAAGGCTGGACGCCCGCGACACTTATTTGGGATGTGCCCACTGAATTCCCCGATGGCGCCAACCCGCCGTATATACCGAAGAACTACGATGATAAATTTCACGGACCAGTGACCGTCCGCACAGCACTATCTAATTCATTCAACATTCCCGCGGTGAAAACCCTGGAATTCATCGGTATTTACGATGACCCAAACACGCCCGAAAAAGAAGGCTTTATTTCCATGGCTGAACGGCTGGGCATCACCAGTCTAACAAGCAATCAATACGGACTTGCGCTTACCCTGGGCGGCGGCGATGTCAGTCTGCTTGAAATGACAACTGCCTACTCTGTGTTTGCAAATGAAGGTAAAAAAGTCCCGCCGGTTGCCATCCTGAAGATCGTCGATTTTCAGGGCAAGATCATTGATGAATATCAACCACCGCAAGACGAACAGGTTATCCGCGCAGAACACGCCTTCCTGATCTCATCCATTCTTTCAGATAACGAGGCACGTTCATGGATGTTCGGACGCAACTCGCTGTTGAATCTTCCGTTCCAGGCTGCTGCGAAAACCGGCACCACCAACGACTTCCGCGATAACTGGACGATGGGCTACACTCCCGATCTCGTCACCGGCGTGTGGGTCGGCAATGCTGATTACACTCCCATGGTCAACACCACCGGTCTTTCAGGTGCGGCGCCGATCTGGTCATCGTTCATGCAATTCGCTGTGCCCATCGTCAGCAACAACAACCCGAGGCCTTTTACTTTTCCATCAGGCATCACTGAAAAGATCATTTGCGCAGTTTCGGGCGCCGAACCTTCGCAATGGTGCAAGGGTGGTCAACGCAGCGAATTATTCGCAAGTGACCAGCCGCCACTCCCGCGCTCGCAAGATCTATTGGTGAAAACCCAGATCGATACATGGACTGGCTTGATCGCCGGTGACGCGTGTAAGGATTTTGCCAAGGACGAATTCGTAATGAATGTCAAAGATGCCTGGGGACGCAAATGGCTGCGCTCAGGTGAAGGCAAAGGCTGGCTCGAAGCGCATGAAATGCCAGACAACCCCTTCTTCGCGCCAGACCGCGAATGCAGTTCTGATGACCCACGCCCGATCCTTGAGTTCAGCAATCTCAAAGAGAACGATGTCATTACTGACTCGCTGCTTACCATCAGGGGCATCATCAATGTCACCAAAGGTGATTTCACAGGCTGGCGTCTCGAATACGGTGTCGGCAACGATCCTTCGGAATGGACCATCCTCACAGAGGGCACTAATAAATTTGAAAATGCTGATACGATTTACATTTGGGATTTAAAGGATGTCAAAGGCGACAGACTCACGCTTCAGATCCGCCTCATGAACGGTGAGGAATTCTACGCAGAAAAACGGGTCTTTCTCATCCTCAATCTGCCCACTCCGACCCCTTCGCAAACGCCTACCCCAACTTTGACTCCGACTCTCAGCCCGCCAACGGTTGCGCCAACAGATACTCTCATCCCCGCCATCCCAACTGACACACTGACACCCATCCCATCCGAAACCCCCACAGAGACACCGACAACCGCAGCGCCCTAAGCCTGTCATGAATGGATGAACATGCAATCACCTAGTAGAAAAAAGTTTTTACTTTGGCTTACAACTTTTGCCTTGATCATGGCATGTGTTCCATCTGTGGCAACGCCTGTACTGGTAGCCCCGCTTGATCCCAATGCGATTAACACCTTTATCGTGCAGACTTCTGAAGCCGCGTCCACACAAACAGCGGCGGTTATGCCAGTATTTACATCAACCTCAACTTTTACTGTCACGCCACCCAGCTCATTTACTCCTGAATCCACCTTCACTGCGGTAGGGGTGATCATCTTCCCAACATCCACACCCTTTGAAGAGAAGCAATATTACCGCGTCAAGCATGATACCCAACTTGCGATGCATAACTTTAAATCGCGTACTGCTGATCCCAAATGGCCCGTGGAAAATTGGGGGTTACAAACCCCTGAGGTTTTCAGAATGTCAGTGGGCTTGGATATGGGAATAGGGACCCATCGCACAAAAATGATAGGTGTATGGGAAACCTTTATCGACAAACTGAACAATTACAACGAAAAAAAGCTCTTCTATCTAAAGGCAAATGACACAGCATTATTTGATCATAATGGCTTCCCTCAAATGGAAAGTCTTACCATGGGCGGAAATATCATCACACTGGATGAAACACGCGATGGCTGGGGCAGAGTCCATACAATGGACTACGGAAATCCGGGTTCGCTCGAAGGGCTCAATTACACAACCCAACCAGACCTGATCCATAAATTCGTTGTAGTGGGCTGGAAGCGTTCCAGCAAGGCAACCTATTGGACCAACCCGCCACCAGGAGATCTGTACTGGCCCCTGGTTTCCAGCCGCGCCGTGTGGATGCCGTTGGAGTTTCTGGAAGCATTTCCTGAACTTCCAATGACCGTGACTGCGGATGTAACCATAGAGATCAGAACTGAGCCATCGAAAGACAGCACCTTGACCGAGCGTAAAATAGCCAAAGGTGGAATTGCCAGCATCATTGAATACTATCCTTCTGCTTCCGATGTATGGGGCAGGCTGTCAAGCGGCGGGTGGATCCCATTACTCGCTCACCAAAAGGGTCTTCCAAAATATCCAACTTCCTGGGAAATGGAAACTAATCCGCCCATTCCGCCTTATAATAATCCATGAAGTAAAGTCTTTTCAAACACAGCCCATATAATGTTTTTTAGAGGTTGCAAATGAACATCCAGGATATACATCTGCTCTATGAATACAATTACTGGGCAAACAAGAAACTCCTAACAGCAGGTGCGAACGTCTCACAGGAACAATTCATTAAGCCAGCTTCCTTTCCGTATGGCGGCTTGCACGGGACTCTACTGCACATCCTCGAAGCTGAGTGGAGTTGGCGCGCTCTATTCCAAAAGATCGATAATGCATCCGAATTGTTGCCAACAGATTATCCAGATCTATCAACCATCGAAACACGCTGGCACACAGAAGAGACCGCTATGCGCGCCTATCTTGCCACACTCCGTGATGAAGATATGGAAAGCCATTTGCATTACACTACTGACACAGGTATCGCCCGCGACCGCATTTTGTGGCATTGCTTATTGCATGTTGTAAATCACGGCACTCAACATCGTAGTGAAGCCGCTGCGTTGCTTACAGACTTCGGCGCATCTCCCGGCGATCTCGATTTCACTGTCTTTCTGAATGAATATAAATCATGAATGGACAGACCCGCACCAACATCAAGCCTGGTCTAACTGTGCTCATCGTTCTCAAGCAGGATCAGCGCACCGGCAAATTGACCAAAGGCATTGTCAAAGATATTCTCACCAAGTCTCCAAATCACCCGCATGGCATCAAAGTCCGTTTGCAGGATGGACAGGTGGGACGTGTTAAAGAAGTCCTGCCATCGAGTGAAAATTCATAGATCCCGTTAAGAGCGAAACATGTCAGACCCAACATCACCAAATATTCGTTATGTCGTATTTCATAAGCCAGGTCCGCAATGGCAGTATGGCATCGACTTCCGTGAACAGACTGGCGTGGGACAACATGTTCAACATTATTTAAAACTTCACGAACAGGGAAAACTTGAACTTGGTGGTCCGTTCCTTTTGTAGGATGCGGGTGGAATGATGGTTACGACAAAAGCTGTTTCGCAGGCTGAATTGGAGGCGTTTGCCGCATCCGATCCCGCCGTTCAATCTGGTCTGCTGATCTATGAAATTCGACCCTGGCTGACAGCCATGGAACATGAATGGAGAAACTCATGATACGTCAACTTGCACATCTAAATTTTGTAACGAATGACCTTTCCAAGATCATTGACTTTTATGTCAACAAGCTTGGCATGAAAATCAAATTCACTTTGGAC
>Ga0210377_10003782_pt1 | contig 12911 bp, 11 predicted proteins | sample PLM4_65_b1redo_FD_155480 | JGI IMG/M metagenome (GOLD analysis project Ga0210377, IMG submission 155480) | Groundwater sediment microbial communities from an aquifer in East River, Colorado, USA - PLM4_65_b1 redo | ecosystem: Environmental > Terrestrial > Soil > Riparian zone | place: USA: East... | reverse complement strand
CATGATCCCGGTTGGACAGCTTTTTGAGAAAATGGCGCGCATTGTCCGCAAGATATCCCGGGAACAGGGGAAAAAAGTCGAACTGAAAATGTTCGGCGCCGATACCGAACTGGATAAGCTGATCATTGAAGATATCTCCGACCCGATGATGCACATCATCCGCAATGCCATTGACCACGGCATAGAAACACCGGATAAGCGCCTCATCGCGGGAAAGGATGAAAAGGGAGTTATCAAGCTCTCTTCCTACCAGAAGGGGAACCATGTGGTCATCCAGGTTGAGGATGACGGCTCCGGCATCGATATTGAAAAGGTGAAGCGAAAGGCGCTTGAAAAGGGGCTTATTCCCAGCCTTGATGCCATTCCGAACAGGGAAGCCCTGGACCTCATATTCCTTCCCGGTTTTTCCACGAGCGACAAAGTGAGTGAGATATCCGGTCGTGGTGTCGGTATGGATGTGGTGCGTACCAATATTGCGGCACTTTCCGGCATGGTTGATGTTGAGAGCAGGGTGGGGGAAGGAAGCAGCATGATCATCACGCTCCCCATAACCCTCGCCATCATAAAAGCCCTGATCATATCCTCGGTTGGACGGACCTATGCCCTTCCCATTACTTCGGTGCTTGAGACGATTCTGGTGAAAAACAAGGATCTCCATACAGTGGAGAAGAAGGAGGTTATCCAGTTACGGGAGACGACGCTGCCGCTGCTTCGACTCGGCAAATTCTTTGAGACCGAAACCGATGCTGTCAGGGAGGAAGATTTCTATGTGGTAGTGGTTGGGGTTGCGGAAAAACGTCTCGGTATCGTCGTGGATGATCTACTGGGGCAGCAGGATATCGTTATAAAATCCATCGGCGAAACCTTCAAAGGGTTCAAAGGGATTTCCGGCGCCGCCGATCTTGGCGACCAGCGCACAATCCTGGTGCTCGATGTGGGGGGCATAATCAATGAGGCGATCAGGGGCGGCTCTTAAATGTACAAGACGTTCTATGGATTCGCCGAGAAGCCTTTCAGCAAGACCCCTGACCCGCGTTTCCTCTATATGAGCGCCGGACACCGTGAGGCCCTGGCCCGGCTCCAGTATGTGCTTGAAGAGCGGGAACTGGCGATCCTCACGGGAGAGATCGGTTGCGGCAAAACAACCATTTCCCGTGCCTTGATGGATACCATGGGCGATGCATTCCATTTTTGCTTTATCTTTAATCCCCGGCTGACTGCCCTTGAGTTCCTGCGGGTGATTGCCGCAAACCTGGAAGTGGAGACCCCCTCGACAGCCAAGGACAGCCTCCTGGCAGAGATAACCGAGGCGCTCTATCGTTTTGACAGGAAAGGGTGCTGCCCGGTGGTTGTCATAGATGAAGCACAGTTGATCCCGGATCGCGAGATTTTTGATGAAATCAGGCTGCTCACCAATTTCCAGATGGACGACAGGAATCTTCTCAGTGTTATTATCATGGGGCAGCCGGAACTGCGCAAAATTATTTCTGCGCCCGTTTATGAACCGTTCAGGCAGCGTGTAACCATGAGCTATCATCTTCATCCGCTCAGTCTGGAGGAGACCCAGGAGTACCTTGACTTCAGGATGGATGTGGCCGGCGGGAGCGCCGGGCTCTTTTCTCCCGATGCAGTGCAACGGATCTACGAGATCACATCAGGAGTGCCGAGAAAAATTAACACGGTTGCCACCAACGCACTTCTAACCGGTTTCGGCAAGGATGCTGCATGGATTGATGCCTCTGTAATTGAAGAGAGTAAGGATGAACTGTCCCTATAAACGGTATGCAGGTTAGCGATGAATTTAGCCGAGATCAGAAAAAAAGCGCAGCTGGAAAAAAGCGGACGACAGGGACCCTTGGCGGCAACAGGGGATAACCGGTCCGTCGAGATACGTTCGGCCGGCAGCGCGACCGTTGACGAAAGTGTCACAGTACCGGAGCCGGAAGTGGAACTATCTGCAGCTCCTTACGAGTTCCCGGAGGAGATCAGGACGCGGCCTCCGGCGGTGGAAGTGCCCGCCCCGGCACTGTTTGATCCCCTGGCTATGCTGCTGGAAGGGCGTGAAAGCGCTGGTTGCGATGAAGAGGCCCTTTTTATCCCCACCTCGGCGACGGATACGGACCGCCGTGATTCCCAGGAACTTCTCTGCTTCAGGGTGGCTTCAGAGGAGTACGCCCTCAACATCATGGACATCAAGGAGATCATCAAGCCGCGCGAGGTGACTGAAGTACCCCGTGTCCCTTCGTTTGTGGCCGGGGTGCTTTCTTTGCGGGGGATCATCATCCCGGTATTTGACATGCGCATCAGGCTTGGGCTCGCTGGTGGACGCTCGTCAGGGAAAGAGCGGATAATTGTTGTCAAAAAAGGTGAGGAGGGGTTCTGCGGGATATTGGTAGACGAGGTAATCCAGGTTGTCAGAATCGATGCAAAAGATCTTGAGCCGCCGCCGACAGTCCTTGAAGGAATTGATCGGGATTTTGTCTGCGGAATAGGGAGGTTCAGCGGCCGGATGCTCATTCTGCTCAATATGGAAAAAATCCTGGATGTAAATTTATTCTAACCCCTGGGGGGTGAGCATGAAAAATAACAAGATTCTTGTTGTCGAAGACGAAGAAAGCCTATTGAAGCTTGAAAGCATTCTTCTTTCCTCAAAAGGTTATTCCGTTACCGGGGTCATGGACGGCAAAGCCGCTCTTGAAGAAATCAAGAAGAACAGACCCGACCTGGTACTGCTGGATGTCATGCTTCCGGAGATGGATGGCTTTGAGGTCTGCAGACGTATCAAGGAAGAATCTGCAACCGCCGGTATTCCGGTGGTTATGCTGACGGCCAAGAAAAGCAATCAGGACATTGAGCGTGGGAGGCAGGTGGGCGCCGACGCTTACATAACCAAACCGTTCAAATCCACCAGGGTTATTGAGGTTATCCAGGGGCTGATCCCCAGGAGTGAACAGCCGGGGAAATAGGCTGATACCCGGACTGTTTCGGCTGTGGGGAAAGGCCTTGTTAGATAAAGGATAGTGATGTATTCGGACATAAATGAAATTCAGGTTGCCTGTTTCTCCCTTGATGAGAACCATTATGCAGTCGACATCATGCGGATCAGGGAAATAATCAGGCCGCAGAAGCTTACCATCTTACCGAAAGCTCCTCCCTTTGTCGAAGGGGTCATAAACCTGCGCAGTACCGTTCTCCCTGTTATTGATCTCCGCAAGAGGTTTGAGCTCCCCGCGCGTGAAACAGACTCCGGCGTCAGACTGCTGATCGTCAGGGTGGCGAAGCAACTCCTCGGGCTTGTGGTGGACAATGTCACCGAGGTTATCACTATCCCTGCCAAAGACATAAAACCGCCGCCACAGGTTGCCGGAGGGATTGGGGCCAAATATCTCATCGGGGTCTGCCTTGTGGAGGATTCTCTCATCATGCTGCTGAATATTGACACAATCCTTACAGCCCGTGAAGCGTCCGAACTCGGCTCTATCGGCGACATGGGAGATGAAGGCTGATTATTGCGATTGAAAGGGGTTGCATGTTCATTGTTTGTCCCAGTTGCAAGGCTAAATTCAGTTTTGATGAAACCAAGGTAGGTGTTGACGGCATCAAGCTGCGCTGCAGTAAATGCCGAGCGATCTTCAGGGTGTCAAGAAAGATCCCCGAAACTGTTGCCGAGCCGCGTCCTGCGGTTGCTGCCCCGGTAGGAACTGCGGGAATCAAGGTTGTCATTGCAAATGAAAGTGCGGCTTTTTGCGCTACGGTATCTAAGGTGCTCGAAACAGAGCCGATTTCCGTTTTCACGTTTAACGACGGTAGGGAGGCACTTGAAGCTGTAAAACGCCTGTGCCCCGAAGTGGTTCTGCTCGATGTGGCGCTCCCTTCCATGTACGGCTTTGAGGTTTGCGACCAGATCAGAAAAGATCCGGCGCTGGCGGCTGTTAAAATTATTCTCATTGCCTCAATCTACGATAAAACAAGGTACAAGCGTGCCCCAATTTCACTCTATGGGGCCGACGATTACATCGAAAAACATCACATTCCCGATTCATTGGCTGCAATGATTTACCGCCTGGTGTCTGGTCAGAAACCTGTTGAGGCTGCTCAAGAGGAAAGGATGACGCCGGATACGGAGGGGCAGGCAGCCCTGGAACATCCTTCCAGGGCTGAAATTGCTGCCCAGGAGGTTGTCCGCCAGGAAATACAGCAGGATGAAGAACGTGAGACCATACCCCTTGTTTCAGCAACTGCTCCGCAGCAACTCCCCGAAGCACATGTGAAGGCCCGACGGCTTGCCCGCATTATCGTCTCGGACATCATCCTCTACAATCAGGCCAGAGTGGAGGACGGGGTCAGAAATGGTACATTTTACAAGCTCTTGAACGATGACATCGTTGAAGGGACGGCTCTTTATCAGCGCCGCGTATCTGAAGAAATCAGAAGCTGCACTTCCTATCTGGAAGAAGCTTTTGAGGAATTAATCGCCAAGAAAAAACTGGAATTGAGACTGTGACGGCATCATTCAATCTACACCATACCGTTTGGAGCGCGTAGTGGAAAAACTGCATATCCTTGCTGAGAATCTCCGGTCCCCTGATGAGGAAAAACGGCGACTGACAGTGGTTGCACTGGGAGAGTATCCTCTGTCCCAGAGCAAAGAAAGTCTTTTCCAGGCAATGGGAGATATGAGCTGGCGTGTCCGCAAAGAGGCGGTGGATATCCTTGTGGCCGCTGCAACGGGGGATGATGCGGCAACACTGGAGGAAGAGCTGGTCGACATGCTCAGGTCACAGGAAAATGCCGGTTTGCGTAATTCCGCGGTGGAGTCGCTGGAAAAGCTCGGACGGCAGGCAGTTCAGCTCCTCTGCCGTCATGTGGATGACGATGATCATGATGTGCGGAAGTTTATCATCGATATAATGGGAAGCATCGGCGATCACGCCTTTGTGGCTTACCTGATAAGGGCCCTAGATGATCCCGATGCCAACGTACGCGCCGCAGCTGCCGAAAACCTCGGAAAGATTCGGGATGCACAGGCACTGCCGGCACTTTTGCAGGCCTTGGCAAAAGATGACATACTGTTGCGCTTTACCATTCTTGAAGCAATAGGCAAGATCGGCAGGCCGGTGCCGGTCTCGGCCATTGCCCCCCTCGCCCGGGAAAATATCCTCAAAAAAGCGATTTATGACTGTCTCGGCGCAATTGGCGACGTGGATGGGGTCCCGCTTTTAGTGGAGGGGCTGAAGGACAGGGCCAAGAATGCCCGCGAGGCAGCGGTAATGGGTCTTGTTACGCTCAGGGAGCGACTTCCCGCCGAAATTGCCGGGCGTCTTGTGGATGAACGCCTCTGGGCGCTCAAGGGTTCGCCATTCGTGGAGAAGCTCCTTCCTTCCTTTGAAACTTCCGACAGAAGTCTGAAAGAGGCCCTGGTAAAAATTTTCGGCATCATCGGCGACGAACGGGCAACCAGTCATCTGCTCCACGGCTGTCGTGACGACAGTCTCCGCAGATACTGTCTGCAGGCATTCAAGGTTATGGGTGAGGGTGGCGCCTCGTCTCTGATTGAAGCATTTCCTGTCGCGGATGATGACGAACGCTGCTTCATCGTTTATCTCTGCGGAGAACTGCGCTATAAGGGATGCATTTCCCTGTTATGTGAAGGGATGCTTGATGCCAATCCCCAACTGCGTAAAGCGTCGGTAATAGCTGCGGGAAAGACCGGTCTCATAGTCTGTATCAACGAAATCAGCCATCTTCTCGATGACAGCGAGGCTATTGTCCGGGAGGGGGCGCTCGAAGCCCTCTATCGCCTGGCCGAAGCGGATAGGACTGCCATTGCAAAGATTACCGGCAAGCTCGCCTCCTCCGAAGTTCCGGAAAAAAGGCGTGATGCTGCCATCCTCTGTACGGCGCTTGCCGATACGGAAAAACTGTCCCTGCTTATCAAGGATGAAGACGCATCGGTACGCACGGCTGCAGTCAGTTCGCTGGCCGGTCTCAAATCAGCGGCGAACGTCGGACATCTGGTAATGGCCCTGGTTGATGAAGATCCGGATGTTCGTATTGCCGCTGCAGGAGCGCTGGGGGTGATCGGCGGCGAAAATGTCATCACCCCTCTGCTGTTGGCGCTCAAGGATGACGATCCCTGGGTTACGTGTGCCGCCCTGAAAAGCCTTGGCAAGATCCGCAGCGATGCCGCGTTACCGGCGATCGTCGAGCTGTTCGAGCGCGCGGAAGGCCTGGTCATGATTTCAGCCCTGGAAACCGTGGCGCAGATCGGCGGAGAAAGAGCGACCACTTTGATTGAACGGGCGCTTGAAAATCCCGACGAGGCAGTGGTAAAGGCAGCCATAGATATACTTTGTCTCGACGGAGACGCATGGATTCATGAACACCGGGAGAAACTCCTCTCACATCCGCATTGGGACGTCAGGAGCAGTTTTGTCAGGGCTATGGCTGCCCAGTTGGGTAATAAGTCGCTCCCTTTTCTCCGTGCTGCCCTTGAAACCGAGTCGGATGACCTGGTGAAGGGACAGATTGTTGAGCAGCTGGAGAGGTTTCTTTAATGTTTTACTCTGAACCTGAAGTGCCAATGTCAGAAGATGAGTTCCGCCTTATCAGGGATCTCATTTACTGCCATTGCGGCCTTTATTTTGAGAATGATTCCAAATATCTGCTGGAAAAGCGGCTTGGCCGCAGATTGGCCCATCACCATCTCAAGGAGTTCAGGGATTACTATAATTTTCTGAAATACGATAGGAACCGGGAACAGGAACTCTCCGATATCATGGATGTTCTGACCACCAACGAAACGTACTTCTTCCGCGAAGCTTTTCAGCTGAAGGCCTTTACTGAAGAAATAATCCCCGAGTTGATGGGTGCAAAGGAGAAAAGGGGCGATAAAACATTGCGGATATGGAGTGCCGGTTGTTCCACCGGTGAGGAACCATACACGATTGCCATGCTGCTCCTGGAAATGGGTCGCCTGAAAGGGTGGCACGTAGAAATCATCGGCACCGACATCAGCCAGAGGGTACTGCAACAGGCGAGAAAAGCCACTTATGGCAAATCCTCATTCAGGTCAACTGAAGAAGTCTATATCAAGCGTTATTTCCAGGAACAGGAAGGTACGTTTAAGATAAACGACGAGGTCAGGGAACTGGTAACCATCAGCCATCTCAACCTCTTTGAGCAGAATCGCCTGGCTCTGCTCGGCAAGATGGATGTGATCTTTTGCCGTAATGTGATCATTTACTTTGACCAGCTTGCAAAAAAGAGGATCATAGAATCTTTCTACAAGTCCCTGCACGAGGGAGGGTATCTGCTCCTCGGCCATTCGGAATCACTGATGAATATCACCACTGCCTTTGCCCTTAAGCACCTCAAGAATGACATGGTTTACCGGAAGCCTGAAGGTGCTGAATTCGGAGGTCTTGCTTGAAGAAGGTGAGGGTGGTGGTCATAGATGATTCGGCTTACAGTCGCCGTACCATTTCTAAAATGCTCGAGGGTGTACCGGAGGTCGAGGTTGTGGGCTATGCGACCAATGGCGAGGAGGGCATCAGGCGGGTCATCGATCTGAGTCCGGATCTTGTGACCCTTGATCTTGAGATGCCGAAGATGGACGGCTTTACCACGCTCCGCATCATTATGAGCAGTTGTCCGACGCCGGTCATAGTGATAAGCTCCGGAAGCGAGGACGAGCGGGTCTTCAAAGCTCTGGAACTGGGAGCTGTCGATTTTATTGCGAAACCGACCAGGGTCATATCTGATGAACTGTTAAAAATTCAGGATGATCTCCAGAAAAAGGTGAGAAGTGTCTTTAAACTCAATATGGCGGGGATCAAACGGCGGGAGACGCTCTTTAACCTCGAAGCAAAGGGGATAAAGGAGAAGAAGCCCGCATCGACTCCGCTTGCAAGGATGGGTAAAAACCAGTTTGATATTGTCGCCATCGGTGCTTCGACAGGTGGCCCCCCGGCTCTTCAGAGCATTTTTTCGGCTTTTGCCGAGCCTCTCCCCTTTGCTGTTGTCGTTTCACAGCATATGCCTTCCGGGTTTACCAGGGCTTTTGCCGAAAGACTGAACCGGTCTTCGGGTTTTGAGATAAAAGAGGGCAAAGACGGTGACGCAGTTGTTCCGGGAAGGGTCCTGATCGCCCCCGGTGGGCAAAATATGGTGTTTCAGGTTGTGGATGGAGAGGTGTTTGCCAAGGTGGTAACTCCTTCTCCTGAGGATAAATATATACCTTCTGTCGATGCAATGTTTACGTCCTGTGCGAAAATCTATGGTCCGCGTTTGCTGGCTGTGGTTCTAACCGGGATGGGGAATGACGGCAGGCAAGGGGTTAAGGCGGCCAAGGCCGCCGGAGCCATGATACTGGCCGAGTCAGAAGAATCGGCAGTTGTTTTTGGCATGCCCCGTGAGGCCATAGCCACTGGTATGGTTGACGCGATAGCTCCCATAGATGGTATGGCCAGAGAGATTGTATTACGTTGCGGGATTATACTAAACACTGACTGATTTAACAGGGACTGGAGTGGAAAATGTCTAAGGAAGAAGATAAAGGTGTTCACGGCAGGGCTGAAGAGTTTTTGCAGGTATTCAAGAAAGGTGCTGAATTTACCCAGGAGTTACTCAAGGAGAATGAACGGCTCCGCTATCGGATACTCCAGTTGGAGGAATCCCAATCCAATCAGGAGGGGGTTCCTCCTGCGAGCGATGAAAACCGCCGTCTCTTTCAACGGATTGAGGAGCTTGAACGGGAAAAAGAAGAGATACTCGGCCGGATCAAGCATGTTGAAGCGGAAAACCAGGACTTTGCCGCTCGGTACATTGAGATCGAGGAGGAAAACAACAACCTGGCAAACCTCTATATCGCCAGTTATCAGCTGCATTCCACCCTCGATTTTAAAGAAGTCCTGCAGATTATCACCGAAATAATCATTAACTTGATCGGTGCCGAAGAGTTTGCAGTCATGCTCCTTGACGAAAAGAGCAATGAAATCCAGGCGGTCGCCTCTGAAGGGATTCAGCGGGAGGATATACCCCATGTGAAATTCGGCAAAGGCATAATCGGTGAAGTAGCGAAAACTACTTTGTCGAGGACGTCAGCAAATATGTTCGTGACCTGCATAAACCGATGGTCTGTATCCCGCTCAAGATCAAGGAGCATGTCATTGGAGCCCTGGTCATTTACAAGTTGTTGCTGCAAAAACCGAACTTTGCCGCAGTTGACTATGAATTATTCACCTTACTGGCCGGCCATGCGGCCACGGCTATTTTCAGTTCCAGGCTCTATAACGATTCAGAGCGCAAGCTTTCAACAATTCAGGGATTTATTGAACTCCTGACAAAATGACTTTGGAATTGGTATAAAGAGTAATAAGCGGAGGACAGCACATGTTACAGTACAACGTTCTGATAGTCGAGGATTCGCCCACGATGAGACAGCTCATATCCTTTGCCCTTAAGAGGTTGAGAGGGGTAAGGATTGTGGAAGCCAATGACGGAGTCGATGGGTTGAAAAAGCTTTCCTCCGAGAGGTTCGACCTGATTCTGACCGACATAAACATGCCGATAATGGATGGTCTGAAACTTGTCAGCCTGGTACGCAACGACGCCAACTACAAGGACACGCCGATTATCGTCATTACCACGGAAGGAGCCCTGGAGGATCGGGAGCGTGCCCTCGCGTTGGGAGCCAACGACTATATCACCAAGCCTATCCAGCCGAACAAAATACTGGATGTGGCCAGGGCATTGCTGAATATTGCCTGATTCCCGGCAACTGCCTGGGAATACGATCACATTTGAGAAAATAGAGGTGAACGGTCGTGAAACGCTTTCTACTGCCGCTGATGGTCCTGCTTTTGATTCCGGTTTTGCTCCGCGCCAAGGAATTCAAGGTAGTTACCTTTAAAACTGAAAACGCCGGCAAGGTTGTGTTTGACCATGACGTTCATCTGAAGAAGCTGGGGAACAACTGCAAGGCTTGTCACAAATCCATTTTTCCGATCACCAGGAAAGTTCCGCCTGTCACCATGGCGGAAATGGAAAAGGGGAAATCCTGCGGTGCCTGCCATAACAAAATCAAAGCATTTGCCCTCTCCGAATGTGTCAGATGCCATGTTGTCAAGGAAGTACCCGTTGAAATCCCCGACTTCGGTACGTTAATCTTCAGCCACAATTTCCATCTGGGAATGTACGGCTGCGGCGAGTGTCACAACAAGCTGTTCAAGCCCGGTCCCGGCAACCCTCACGTTTCCATGGCGCAGATGGAGAAAGGCGCTTCGTGCGGAGCCTGCCATGACGGGAAAACAGCGTTCAGCGTCAAGGAAAGTTGCACCAAGTGCCATACGGTAAAGGACATTGCCTTTAATGCAGATGCTCTTTTCAGCCATAAATTTCACCTGGATATGTACAAATGTTCCGACTGCCACAACAAGCTCTTTATTGCCGGAGCCAGGAGTACACGCTTCTCCATGCGCGATATGGTGCAGGGAAAATCCTGCGGCGCCTGTCACGACGGCAGTACCGGTTTTTCGGTCAAGGGCGATTGCGCCAAATGCCACAAGACCACGAAGGATATTCCCTTCAAGGCAACCGACGCCCTTTTCAGCCATAAGTTCCACCTCGGCATATACCGGTGCAACGATTGCCACAGCGGTATCTTTGTCGGCGGCAGCAAAAGCAAGCGTTATACCATGGTTGACATGGCACAACTGAAATCGTGCGGTGCCTGTCATGAAGGGGATGTGGCCTTTACCGCCAACGGCAACTGTGACAGATGCCATAAAAGCACAAAGGATATCACCTTCACCGTTAAGGACATAGGGCAGGTTGCCTTTAGCCATTCACTGCACCTGGGAATGTACAAGTGTGACGACTGCCACAACCAGGTCTTCAGCACCGGGGTGGCACGCAAGAGTTTCTCCATGGCGGAGATGGAAAAAGGCAAGTCCTGTGGTGCCTGTCATGACGGGAAAACCGCTTTCACTGCAGCAGCGAATTGCAGCAAGTGTCATCCGGTGAAGGAGATCACCTTCATGGATGATGCCCGTTTCAGCCACACTAAACATCTTGAGATGTACAAGTGCAACGATTGCCACAAAATGCTTTTTGACGCCGGACCGGACAACAAGCGGCGCACCATGGTTGACATGGAAAAAGGTCGGTCCTGCGGAGCCTGCCACGAAGGGGTCACCGGTTTTTCTGTCAAGGGTGACTGTGACAAATGCCATAAAGCGACCATTGAGATTGCTTTCAAGGTGCCGGAAACCGGTGTCACCTATTTCAGCCATAAATACCATACCGGTATGTATAAATGCGGAGACTGTCACAACGGCATCTTTACCACAGGCGTTGCTGCCAGACGCTACTCGATGGCGGATATGGAGGCGGGAAAATCCTGCGGTGCATGCCATGATGCAAAATCAGCTTTTACGGTAAAAGAGAATTGCGCCAAGTGCCATCCGGTCAAGGAAATCCAGTTCAAGGAGTCTGGCGCCATTTTCAGCCACAAATTCCACACCGGCGTCTACCGCTGTAACGACTGCCACTTCAAGATATTCATTCCGGGCACAGGGAATAAACGCTACACCATGCCCGATATGGAAAAAGGGAAATCCTGCGGCGCGTGCCACGATGCGAGTACGGCATTTGCCGTAACCGGCAGTTGCGACAAGTGCCATAATGTGACGCGGGCAGTAAAATATGAGCTGCCGGCCAATACCGGCAGTGTCCTGTTCAGCCACAAGGTGCATCTCGCGAGGGGATACAACTGCGTTGATTGCCACAATAAACTCATTGCAGCAGGTATAACCAGGAAACGTCTCAAAATGAGGGATATGGAAGAGGGCAAATCGTGCGGTGCCTGCCATGGGGCGGCAATGGCCTTTAGTGTCAAGGATCAGGCGAGTTGCGGCAGGTGTCATGGCGGCCGTACCGGCACTATTCCGCAGTTTCAGGAAGGTGCTCCGCCGCTTTAAGTGATCAGGAGCCCAGGTAAAATAAAACGCCGCCGGAGGTTAGAGGGTTAGAGCCTTTTTGTGGCAAAATTGTTTATTGCTCCGGTTTGACCGGTTGAGGAGGTGCACGTGGAAGAAAAGTATATCCCTAGCAGGATTGAGGAAAAGTGGCAAAAATACTGGGAAGTCGCCAAGAGTTTCAAGGCGACCGAGGATAAGGCAAAGAATAAATATTACCTCCTGGAGATGTTCCCCTATCCTTCAGGGCGCATCCATATGGGGCATGTGCGAAACTATTCCATTGGCGACGTGATTGCCCGCTTTAAGAGGATGAAGGGCTTTAACGTTCTCCACCCCATGGGATGGGACGCCTTCGGCATGCCGGCAGAGAATGCGGCGATCCAGAACAACAGCCATCCGGCCAAGTGGACCTACGAAAACATCGATTACATGCGTGGGCAGTTGAAAAAAATGGGTCTTTCCTATGACTGGGACAGGGAGTTGGCCACCTGCGACGTGGAATATTACAAATGGGAGCAATTACTCTTCCTCCAGATGTATAAAAAGGGGCTGGCGTACAAGAAGAATTCTTCCGTCAACTGGTGTCCCACATGTGAAACCGTTCTGGCCAATGAACAGGTTGAGGACGGCTGCTGCTGGCGCTGCGACAGCGGAGTGGCGCAGAAGGAGCTTGAGCAGTGGTCATTCAGGATAACCGACTATGCAGAGGAACTTCTGGAGAATACCAACAGGCTTTCCGGTTGGCCGGAGCGCGTTCTGACCATGCAGCGCAACTGGATCGGCAGAAGCACCGGTTGCGAGATAGACTTTCCCCTTGAGGGGCACCTTGCCGCGATAAAGGTTTTCACCACCCGTCAGGATACCCTGTTTGGCGCCACCTTTATGTCACTGGCGCCGGAGCATCCACTGGCGCTGGAGTTGACGACAGCG
>Ga0210377_10003781_pt1 | contig 12911 bp, 13 predicted proteins | sample PLM4_65_b1redo_FD_155480 | JGI IMG/M metagenome (GOLD analysis project Ga0210377, IMG submission 155480) | Groundwater sediment microbial communities from an aquifer in East River, Colorado, USA - PLM4_65_b1 redo | ecosystem: Environmental > Terrestrial > Soil > Riparian zone | place: USA: East... | reverse complement strand
AACAGGCCCTGGGGGGTCTGAATATACTTGTTAGTGGTAACGCGGCTGATAGTGGATTCATGCATCCCTATGTCCTCGGCAACATCCCTGAGAACCAGCGGCTTCAGAAACTCGATGCCGTGGTCGAGGAAGTTGCGCTGGAATTTTACAATGCTCTTGGACACCTTGTAGATGGTGCGCTGTCGCTGGTGGATGCTTTTTATGAGCCACATTGCGGAGCGGACCTTGTCGTTGATATACTCCTCCGCCTTGGCGTCAAAATGCTGGCCGTTCTTTTTTTCATCAGCATAGAATGGACTGACGCGCAGGTTCGGCAACCCTTCGTCGTTCAAAACCACCACGTAATCCTCGCCGATTTTATGAACAAAGATATCGGGAGAGATATACTGGACGTCTTCCTGCCCTATGAGATGACCCGGTTTCGGGTCCAGGCCGGCGATCACCTTTGCAGCTATCAGGATATCGCCAATTTCAACGTTCAGAGTTCGAGCTATATGTTTATAATTGCGGATTTCAAGATCTTTCAGATGGTTCTCAAGAATCGCCTCAACCAGGCTCTCTCCCATTCCGAGATGCCGCACCTGGATCAACAGGGTCTCCTGCAGACCCCTGGCCCCTACTCCAACCGGGTCAAACTCCTGAATCCGCTTTAAGACTCCCTCCACAAACAACTCATCCGACTGGCAGGCGGACGCCACATCGGCAAGAGAGGCGCGAAGATATCCATCCTCGTCGATATTGCCGATTATTTCCGCCCCAATCCGGACTTCCTCTTCACTCAGCCTGGTCAGGTTCAACTGCCACATCAGATGGTCAATCAGGGTCCCCTTTTTTGTCAGGATATTCTCATAGGAAGGGCGTTCCTCATCATCGTTATAATGGTCACCTGCGCTATAGTTGTAGCCTTCTATATAAGAGTCCCAATCCGTTTCCTGCAAGGTGCCTTCGCCTGCAATCACCTCCTTGAACTCGGTGGATTCAGGCGTGGGGAGTTCTTCGGCTTCGTTGAGTTCTGCCTGCTCCACTTCCCTGATCTCCTCAAGCTCGGGCGTTTCCTCAAGCAACGGGTTTTCTTCCAGTTCCTGACGCACAACATCCTGCAGCTCAATCCGGGAAAGCTGGAGGAGCTTTATTGCCTGCTGCAACTGGGGAGTCATTACCAGCTGCTGAGTCAGTTTCATCTGTTGACGCATCTCAATTGCCATAAGCATTACACCTTTGAATAAACGATCTGCATCCAGTCCCTACAATCGGAATTTTTCTCCCAGGTATATCTCTTTTGCTTTTTTGCTCTGTGCTATCTGTATCGGGTCTCCGTATTCCAGGACCTCTCCGGCGTTGAGTATGTAGGCCTTGTCACAAACCCCGAGGGTTTCGCGAACATTGTGATCGGATATCATCACTCCGATACCTCTCTCCTTGAGGTCGTTTATGGTGTTCTGGATATCGATAACCGCTATCGGGTCGATGCCGGCAAACGGTTCATCCAGCAGTATGAAGCGGGGCTTGGTTACCAGCGCCCTGGCTATTTCCACACGCCGCCGTTCACCGCCGGAAAGAGCGTATCCCTTGCTTCTGGCAATATGTGCTATCCTAAACTCCCCCATCAGTTCTTCCGCGCGAACCCTGCGCTCGGCAGCGGAAAGGTCCAGGGTTTCCAGCACTGCCAGGAGGTTCTCCTCAACAGTCAACTTGCGGAATACCGATGGCTCCTGGGGAAGATAACTAATCCCTTTGCGGGCTCTCTGGTACATCGGAAGTTCGGTGATCGGTTCGCCGTCAATAAACACCTCCCCGCTATCCGGATGACAGAGCCCGACCACCATATAAAAAGTGGTGGTTTTACCTGCGCCGTTCGGTCCCAAAAGACCGACAACATCGCCGGCCGGCAATTCAAGGTCCACACCGTTGACTACCAAACGTTTGTGGAAACTCTTCTTCAGCCCTTTGCAGGAGAGAATGGCTTCAGGGGCTTGCGCTGCCATCTTTACCCTTCTGCCTGGGATGGATAATCACTGTCACGCGTTTATCCGGATCGCTGGTTACCTCGCTACGCTGGGTATCGAAATAATAGGTGATCACCTTCCCGGTAACCTCACTTCCCTCCTGGTACAACCTTGGATTATCATCCAGAATTATTCTCCCGCCATTCTGTTCATAAACAGCATGCCCGGATTGAGCCCTCCGGTTCCCCTGGATGATGCGCACATCGCCGAAGGCCTCGACCTTATCGATGCCCTTCTCCTTTGCGGAATAGAATACAAGCAACCGGTCGCAATAAATGGTTATATCCCCCTGGTGGGCAGACACCTTGCCGGTGAAAATCGCGGTTTGATTCGTGTCGGTGGAGAGCGAATTCGATTTAATCTGGATCGGCTGATTCTTTCTGTCACTCCCCGTAATGCCCGCCGAGGATGCTGCGCCGGCAAACAAAAGAGAGAGAAGGAATGTTATGACGATTCGCGCGATCATTTTCCGGCACCCGGCACGATATTGGCGGTCACTCCGCTTAATATCCTGAAATTTTTCGTTTCCGGCTTGAACTCCATCCCGACCCCTTCCATTGTCAACTTTCCATCGGTGAATCTGACCCGGCCGGATGACACGATAACCGAGCGGGCTGCGATATATTCAGCGTTTTCCAAGGTGAATTCCATACCGGAAGAGCTGTTGGCAATTATCTTCCCGTCCAGCCTGACATCCCTGGTAATATTATGATAATCGGCACGTGGCGCAGTCAGGGTGATATCCCCCATTTTACCGCCGGCGGCTATTGTCAGATGTACACCTGTCAGGTGAGTGACTTCCTTTCTTTTATCAAATTCCGCCTTGTCGGCAACAAGGTCCCATTTCTTGATGCCCTCCCTGGTCTCGGTAAAATGGATTTTTTTCAAGGAGACATCAATATTTTTGGGTAGCTTGCGGAGCAATTCCTTCGTAACCCTCCCCTTGTATATTTTAATGACAATAATCGCCACAAGGGAAAGGCTCGCCAGGATCACAAATAAAGCAAGCAGTTGCCTGATTTTATTAGACTTTGTCATAATCTCCGGCAGAGTATAACATCTAAGAAAAGGGGTGTAAAGTGGTTTCTGGCTGGCAATGGGAGATTTGGCATGAAGATTGAAGATGGGGCGTTAAATTACGACCTTATTGTTGGCAATCAGAGATAATAGCGGGCGGTGGCGGACTCCCAGATCCCCTGCCCTTTGAGTAGGAGATCACAGACCTCCCTGACCGCACCGCATCCGCCCCCGTTTTTCGTGATGAAGTGGACGTGGGGAATGACCTCCTCCACCGCGTCGGCGGGGGCAGCGGCAAATCCCACCCTGCGCAGCACCGGGATGTCGATGATGTCGTCCCCCATGAATGCGACCTGTGAGTCGTCAAGGCCGGTCTTGTCAAGGATGTCCTGATAGGGAGTAATCTTATCCATTGCCTTCTGGTAGACGCGATTTATCCCCAGTTCGGCTGCACGGTTGGCGGCAACCTGGGATTGGCGGCCGGAGATGATGCCGACCTCGATCCCTGCCCGCTGAATCATCTTGATGCCATGCCCGTCCTTGACGTTGAAGAACTTGCTTTCCACTCCATTGGAGTCGAAGACGATCCGGCCATCGGTCATCACTCCATCCACGTCGAGAAGGAGGAGTTTTATTTTTTGCAGGCGTTCTTTCATATCTATGCTATCCCCGCCTTCAACAGGTCATGCAGATGAACTATCCCCGCGGGCCTCTTCGCTACATCATCCTCGAAGACAAACAACGAGGTGATGGAAAACTGTTCCATCTGTTGCAGCGCCCGGGCGGCAAGTTCTCCGAGGTTGATACGCCTGGCTCCGGCAGTCATCAGATCTCCGGCGGAACAGTTTAAAATATCCACACCCTTTCCCAGAGCCCTGCGCAGGTCGCCGTCGGTTATCACCCCGAGCAGCGCGCCTTCTTCATCGGTAACACCGGTAATCCCCAGACCCTTGGAAGTGATGGTGAAAAGCGCCTCTCTCATCAGGATGGTCGAGGTCACCAACGGCACTGCATCGCCGGTATGCATCAGCTCATCTACCTTGAGGATCAATTTTTTCCCGAGTGCGCCACCGGGATGGAAGAGCGCAAAGTCTTCGGCCTTGAATCCGCGTTTCAGGAGGAGGGCCACGGCCAGCGCGTCTCCCATGGCCAGAGTGGCGGTGGTCGAGGCGGTTGGGGCCAGCCCCAGCGGGCAGGCCTCCTCTTTCACGGACACATCGAGGAACACGTCACCGGCCCGGCTCAAGGTGGAGCCCGGATTGCCGGTCATTGAAATAAGCGAAGCCCCCAGGCGCTTGATGACCGGGAGTATGCGCAGAACCTCCTCGGTCTCGCCGCTATTGGAGAGTGCAATAACCACGTCTCCCTTCATAATCATCCCCAGGTCTCCATGGATCCCCTCGGCAGGGTGGAGGAAAAAGGCCGGGGTGCCGGTGGAGGCCATGGTTGAGGCGATCTTCTGGCCGATCAGACCGGACTTTCCCATGCCGGTTACAACCACCCGGCCATGAGAGGCAAGAACCAGGTCCACCGCCCTTTCGAACTCGCCGTCAATGGAATCGGCCAGTGCCATCAGGGCCTCGGCCTCGATCCGTATCACTTTTTTCGCTTCTTCGATAATCATAAAGACCAGTGACCAGTGACCAGTGACCAGTGACCAGTAAAAGCAAGAGCGCCTTTCCTGTGTCCAGATCCCTGGTCCCCGATTCCTATTTAACTATTGCGTCTATCGCCTTCAGCTTCTTCAACATCCCCGGCAGGTCATTGAGCCTAACCGAGTTGGGACCGTCGCAAAGGGCCTTTTCCGGGTCCTCATGGACCTCAAGAAAAACCCCGTCCACTCCGGTTGCCACGGCCGCCCTGGCAAGATATTCGACGAATTCCCGCTGACCGCCTGAAGACCCTCCCAGGCCGCCGGGAAGCTGGACACTGTGTGTGGCGTCAAATACCACCGGGTATCCCATTGCCCGCATGATGGGGAGACTCCGCATATCCGACACAAGGTTGTTGTAGCCGAAAGAGACCCCCCGCTCTGTCAGGATGATACGATCATTGCCGGTGGAAAGGGTCTTGTCGACCACATTCTCCATGTCCCAAGGAGCGAGGAACTGCCCTTTCTTGATATTGACAACCCGTCCGCTCTCGGCCACCGCAACCACGAGATCGGTCTGGCGACAGAGAAACGCCGGGATCTGGATGACATCCAGCACCTGCGCGGCGGGCTTTACCTGCTCGATCGAATGTATGTCGGAAAGGACCGGCACCCCCAGCTCTTCCCGCACCTTGGAGAGGATGCGCAACCCTTCCTTCAGGCCCGGCCCTCGATAGGAGCTGCAGGAGGTGCGGTTTGCCTTGTCGTAGGATGCCTTGAATATCAGGGGGATTGATAAGCCGTTGGTAATGGTCATAAGGCGCTCGGCACAGTGCAGGGTCGCCTTCTCGTCCTCTATTACGCAGGGGCCTGCAATAAGGACCAGTGGCCTCTTTCCCCCTATCTTAACGTTTCCGACAACGATCTCTTTAACCACTAACTCTCATCTCCCTTTACTCATACCATAGAAACATCAGACCTTTGACTTAAGAGCATAGATCGAAGATCTCCTGCTAGTCTTTTGTCACTGGTCACTGGTCACTGGTCACTGGTCACTGGTCACTGGTTGTAGGTCCCCGAACCCTACTCCCTGCTTTTATTCGCCAATGCCGCGGCAATGAACGCCCGGAACAGGGGGTGCGGACTTAAGGGTTTGGATTTGAACTCGGGATGAAACTGGCAACCGACAAACCAGGGATGATCGGAAATCTCCACCATCTCCACCAGGTCACCTTCCTGGTAAAGGCCGGAAAGCACCATACCGCAGGAGACGAATTTTTCCCGGTACGCATTGTTGAATTCGTAACGATGGCGGTGCCGCTCGGAGATCTCGGTTGCGCCATAGGCCTTTTGGGCAAAGGTACCTTTGACCAGAGCGCAGGGATAGGCGCCGAGACGCATGGTCCCTCCCTTTCGCGAGACCCCTTTCTGCTCCTCCATTAAATGGATGACGGGGTTCGCGCACTCCGGTTTGAACTCGGTGGAAAAGGCGTCGTCCAGATCACAGACATTTCGCGCAAATTCCACAACCGCCATCTGCAGGCCGAGGCAAATGCCAAAAAATGGGATCTTCCTGGTCCTGGCAAATTCGATCGCCTTGATCTTCCCTTCGGTCCCACGTTCGCCGAATCCACCGGGGACCAGGATACCGTCCACACCATCCAGAAGTCCGGTAATCCCTTCCTGCTCGATCTTCTCGGAATCGAGGTAAGAGAGTTGGACCCGACAGTCATTGGCAATGCCACCGTGCGTCAATGCCTCGGCCAGGGACTTGTACGATTCGGTCAGGTTGACATACTTGCCGACAATGGCAATGCGTACCTCCCCTTTGCTCGGATTTTTAAGTTTGTCCACCATCTCCTGCCAGGGGGTGAGATCAGGGGCCTTGGTCCAGATATTGAGCTTATCTACCACCTGTTCATCCAGCCCTTCCAGATGCAGCGCCAGTGGTACTTCATAGATATGCTCGGCATCCTTGGCCGTGATAACGTCCTTTTCTTCAACGTTACAGAAGAGGGCAATCTTCGCCTTCATGTCATGGGGGAGGTCGCTCTCACAGCGGCAAAGGAGGATATCCGGCTGGATACCTATCTCCCTCAATTCCTTCACCGAGTGCTGGGTCGGCTTGGTCTTCATCTCGCCGGCGGACTTGATATGGGGCACCAGGGTGACATGAATGTAGAGGACGTTACCTGCCCCTCGGTCGGCCTTGAACTGACGGATCGCCTCAAGAAAGGGGAGCGACTCGATATCGCCCACAGTCCCGCCTATCTCGACAATGGCAACATCGTTTCCCTTGGCGTTGTCCAGTATCTTTGTTTTGATCTCATCGGTGATATGGGGAATGACCTGTACCGTTCCTCCCAGGTAATCGCCCCTCCGTTCCTTTTCGATCACGGAAAAATAGACCTGTCCGGTTGTGAAGTTGCTCTTCTTGGAGAGTCGGGCATTGGTGTAGCGCTCGTAATGCCCCAGATCCAGGTCTGTCTCGGCCCCGTCGTCGGTGACGAAGACCTCGCCATGCTGAAATGGAGACATAGTGCCCGGATCGACGTTTATGTACGGGTCGAGCTTCTGCATGGTGACCCTTAAGCCCCGCGCCTCCAGGAGAGCTCCCAATGAAGCGGAAGAGAGCCCCTTGCCGATGGAAGAGACAACGCCTCCGGTCACGAAAATAAACTTGGTCTTCATAACAAAACTCCTGAATAGTGGCAACCAGCAAAGGTCTTAAGGAAAATAAATTGTCTATACACTGTTACCCCTTCAGCCTTCAGCCTTCAGCCTGTCAACTACTTTATCCAGATCTCCGGGCGTATCCACCCCGATGGTTTCATATCCGGTCTCCACCACCCTGATCCGAAAGCCGTTTTCCAGAACCCGCAACTGTTCCAGCTTTTCCGCCAGTTCCATATATGTGGGTTTCATCCCGGCGTACTGAAGAAGAAATTCCCTGCGGTATACATACAGCCCCACATGTTTGTAACTGAGGATCTTGCCGGAAGTGAATTTCTCGTCCTTCAGATCGTTCCATTTGTCACGGAAATTAGGGAGGGGTGAACGGGAAAAATAGAGTGCAAATCCTTTAAGGTCGGTAACGACCTTGACAACATTTGGGCTCAGGAAATCGTGCAGTGTTTTGATCTGGGATTTGAGAGTCCCCATCATTACCGAAGGGTCATCAATAAGAGGTCTGATGGCCTCGTCTATCATGGCCGGCTCAATAAGGGGCTCATCCCCCTGTACATTTACAATGATATCCGAATCCAGGCGAGCGGCCACTTCCGCCAGTCTGTCGGTCCCTGTTTCATGATTCTTGCCGGTCATCTCCACACGGCCGCCGAAAGCCCGAATTGCAGCGGCGACCCGCTCGTCGTCCGTAGCCACGATCACCTCGGAAACAAGGGCCGCCATTGCCGTTCGCTCGTAGACATGCTGCACCATCGGCTTGCCCAGGATATCAGCCAGGACTTTACCGGGAAAACGGACGGATGCAAAGCGGGCAGGAATAATTGCGGTAATTTTCATGGGATATAAGGGCCATCAAGTAAATTCAGTCCCTTAATGCGGTGGGACATACTAAGCTACACTAATTGGAAGGGGTGTGTCAAGGAAGGAAATTCTCTAGGTTGTTAAAAATAAATTGACTTGATTTCAATTATATAGTAAGTTGTTCGTCTTCTTATCTAGTCCCCTTCGTCTAGCCCGGCCCAGGACACCGCCCTTTCACGGCGGCGACACCGGTTCAAATCCGGTAGGGGACGCCAATAATCATAAGGTCACTCTCCCTTGGGAGAGTGACCTTATTTCTTTGCAATCCTCAATTTTCACTCCAGACAAATGGAACCCACTGGGCAAAACGTCCGCCAGGGCGAGACGCGGCTCATGATTGCTGCGCGGAGAGGAGCACCAGTTTCTTTCTGAAAGCTGCCTCGAAGAGGTCGCCCTTGGCCTTGCCGCCAAAGAGTTCAACGGAAATATCACCTTCGCCTGTCACGTTTACAGTGAAGGCCAATCTGGAAAGTGAACAGTCGAGAGCGGACACCTGGCCGTTGCGACGGCGATCCAGACCGTCGGCAAGGCGCAGGATACCTCCCAGTCTCATGACAAGTTGCTGATCCTGCAATGTCAGCCGGGCGAAACTCTCATGTTTTTTCTTGGGGAGCGATTTCCTGTGATAGCGGGCAACATGCGCGATGATTTCGCGCTCCCGCGGCGTGAAGCCGAACAAGTCGGCGTGGCGGATAAGATGGTATGTATGCTTGTGATGACCCGAATAGCTGATGAAATAGCCCACGTCATGGAGAAGCGCCGCTGCTTCGAGCATCCTTCGCTCTTTATCAGAAAAGCCCGCCGGGGTTGCAAGCGCATCGAATAGCTGCAAGGCAAGCCTGGCCACCTGTGAGGAGTGTTCTTCATCGTGGTGACAGGAACGGGCAAATTCGAGGACAGCATCCCTCCAGTTCCTCGGCTGATTCTCAGCGGGTAGGAGGTTTCGCTTTTTCAGCCCCTTCAGGATTAATCCCTCCCGGAGCCCCCTTTCATTTATTTTCAGGAGATTAACCTTGAAGATATCCATCAGTTCGTCCACAACGGTCACGCCAGCCACGATGATGTCCGCCCTGTCGGGATTCAGGCCCGATATGGACTTTTTCTCCTTCAGGTCCTTTCTCAGGAGCATGGCGAGAAGATGCACGATCTCCGAGCGCAACACCTCGTAGCCGTGGATGGATCCGTATTCTTCCTTGCGCATCGCCATGACCATGGCGGCAATGGAAGTCATGGTCCCCCCCGAGCCGACCAGACATTGCACCGGGAATTCCTCGGGGGCAAACGACGCTTTGAGTGTTTTACGAATGCGCCTGCGCATCCGCAGGTAATCACCCCTTTTGACGGGATCGGAAGTTATGAAGTTCTCGGTCAAAACGATCGCGCCCAGTTCAAGGGAATAAATCTCGTCGATATGGTTTCCCAGTGCGGTGACTATCTCGACGCTGCCACCGCCAATATCGGCCATTGCATAACGGGTCCCTTCCATGTCGAAATTATGGAGAGCGCTCAAGGCCGCAAGCTCCGCCTCCTCCTCACCGCTTATTATCTCGATGGGCAAACCTATTTCATCGGCAACGGTCCTGACAAAAAGATCGCCGTTGGCTGCCTGGCGAACCGCGCTGGTGGCTACCGTTTCGACTCCCATCACCCCGTAGCCGTCAACTATCTTCTTCATCCGAGAAAGGGCGTCCATGGCCCGCTTCCAGGCAGGTTCCGATATAGCCCCGTCCCTGGCGATTCCTTCTCCGAGACGCACCGTCGCCTTTTCATCGTCCAGCACCCTGAACTTGCCGGACTTGTCCACCTCCACAACGATGCAGCGGATGGAGTTCGTGCCGAGATCGATTGCTGCCAGCCTTTTCTGTTTCACAATGCGTTCCTTACATGTTCAGCGAACTTTTCAAACGGCGTGGAGACAAGCATCACCGAGAAGTCGGCGAAGAATTTTCCTCCCTTGACCGCTATGGCGTCAAGGACTACTTTTTCTATTTCGAACGGTAAACAGGCATTCCGGATGATCCCGGCAAATACATGGAGGTCATGCATCCTCCCCAACAGATCCTGGTAATCCTTGAGCGTCTCATGCAACTCCTCGTAATGGACGCCGATCAGAAATGAGAGGATTTCCATCCTGTAACGGAGATGTTTGACCGCGATCCGCAAAAGGTGCTGCGCCTCTGCTTCACCTTCCCGGAAGGCAACAGGGAGAAGCTTCAGGGCGGTGGCAAGGCGCTCATCGAGGGCGTCTCCGGCAAACCGGGAGAGGGGCATGAAGAGGTCGGCGCCATCTAGCGGATTGACGAAAAGGTTCGGGGCGTTGATAACCCGCCTGTACTGGTCGCGCAGTGAACCTGGTGCGATATCACGCAAACCGGCCTTGAGCCGTTTCAGTTCTTTCTTCCTGCTTTTCCGAAAAGAGGCCGTCACCCCATCCAGGTCGCCACGACATGCGTCATCCAGTTCATCGGCCAATGCCGTAAAGAAGAGGATCGCTTCGTCCGTGTTGCGTATCTCTCCCAGAAGCCGCGTTACCAGCTTTATCTGTTTGACCAGTCGGGCAATATTCCCGGCGGGATAACACGGTGCAAAAAGGGTCAATCCCTCGCGCAGCCTGCGGGAAGCAACCCGCAGATCATGGATCTCTTCCGGATCGGACGTCTTCAGCGCCTTGTCCCAGCGCATGAAAAAATCATCCCCCCGTTCATAAAGGAGAACCCTGGCTGCGACCCATAATTGCGTCGTTCCGTCGACCTGCATTAATCAGAACCTTTGACCCTTAATCATTTCGCAAGCACCTTTTTCAGTGATTTTCTCGCTTTTTTCAGTCCAGTTCCGATTTCCTTGAGCCCTGAATCTGCGAGCCCCTCCAGCCGTTTCTCGGCCTTGGCCAGTCCTTTCCCGGCCTTCTTCACCCTGCGCTCCAGCATCCCTTCCAGCTTATCCAGGGAGGCCATCACCTTCACCAGTTCCTTTCCCAACTTTTTACCGGCTTTGCCGGAAACAGCCTCCTGGAACCGATTGCGCACGCTGTGGGCGATTTCCTCGACCTCACCCTTGAGAAATACCGCCTTTTGCTTTAATTCCTCCACCTTTTTGGCGCGCCCCTTTTCGGCTTCTTTAGCCAACTCGCCCGCCTGGGCCACAATCGACTTTACCTGACGAGGGTTGATCCCCGGAATTTTTCTTAACCCCTCCTCGCCTGCGGCGGCAACCTTGGCAAACGAGTCATGGCCGGCTTCGATCAGCCTCCGTGAAAGAACCTCTCCGATCCCTTTCAATTTCTGCATCCCTTTCATTTCCACTTTCATGACAACTCCTTTGCCTGGGCCGCTTAACATTAAACCGGTTTTTCTTGCTTTGGTAATGTCGGGAGATCAAAACGTTGTCAGGCTGAAAATGCCTCCTCCCTGCAAGTAATCAGTTTTTTACCCAGAGCCAGCCATTTGAATTCAGTCGATAACGGCGGGTCACTGGGATCAAGCTTCAACTTTACGGCAGCGCCCTTCTTTAAACTGAAGCAACCCGAAAGCTGCGTGAGAAGGGCTATGATTGTGCTAAGGTCCGGCTCATGCCCTACCAGCACCAGTTCGCCGGCGGAGTGGTACTCATCGAGCAGCCTCGTCAGCGACTGCATGCCGAACCCCGGTTTCAGTTCATTCCTCAAGACAAGGGGGCCGCAATAGGAGAGGGATTCCGCAAGGATATCCGCGGTCTGTATCGCCCTGATGAGAGGGCTGGTGAGGATCAAGGCGGGATCGACGCCATTTTTCAGCATGGTCCTTGCTGTCTTGCGAAAAAAAACCCTTCCCTCAGGGGTAAGATACCTCATCTCCTCCGAAATCTCGGATGTTCTATCTACCGCAGCCGCATGACGAACAAAGACGAGTTTCATGGCTGGTCCCCTTTGAAATGATCGATGTTTTTCGATTCAATCTAGACAACATTAATTCATTATACAACATAAAGGTGAATAGTCCCGAGTTCCCCATTGAAATTTCACACGATTGTAACATAAGTATTTATTGCCTCTTTATCTCAACATGCAAGGGGGATGATCAATTATTGATGCACGAATTAACATTTGTTTTGCTTGCGGATGTAATTTGCGCTAATATATGCGCCGTTATGCCGCACGTGACAACAATCTTGAAACTAATTCAGTGAAGGAGTATTACCATGGCCAGTCTCAACAAGGTGATGCTTATTGGCAACCTAGGCAAAGACCCGGAAGTGCGCTACACCGCAAACGGTACTGCAGTGGCGAGTTTTTCCCTGGCGACCAGCGAGAAGTTTAAGAACAAGAATGGTGAATCGGAAGAGAAAACTGAATGGCACAACATTACTCTCTGGGCACGGCTCGCTGAAATCGCCGGGGAATACCTGGCTAAGGGCAAAACCGTCTATATCGAGGGGCGGCTGCAGACGAGAAAATGGCAAGATCGTGACGGTAAAGATCGTTATACCACGGAGATAGTAGGCGAAAAAATGCAGATGTTGTCGGCCAAAGGCGAAGGGGGCGGCCGGCCTTCCGCGGGGCGGCCGGAAGCCCAGGAAACGCCGTCCTACGAGGAACCGGCATTCAACCCGGACGACGATATACCATTCTAAAGTTCTTTCAGGCAATAGTATAAGCCGTACTGCCAATCAGGCAGTGCGGCTTTTTCATATACGCGTTTTTATTCAACGATCAAAGTAAACTGAATGAATCAGATTTTCATTTAAAGGAACCATTTTTTGTAATCGCTCCA
>Ga0210377_10003780_pt1 | contig 12912 bp, 13 predicted proteins | sample PLM4_65_b1redo_FD_155480 | JGI IMG/M metagenome (GOLD analysis project Ga0210377, IMG submission 155480) | Groundwater sediment microbial communities from an aquifer in East River, Colorado, USA - PLM4_65_b1 redo | ecosystem: Environmental > Terrestrial > Soil > Riparian zone | place: USA: East... | reverse complement strand
TTTTTATTCGCGATGAGTCGGGTGGTGGACTCCAGCATGACCTCGACGATCCGGAGCTTGTTTGCTTTCAGGGAGCTGCCCGTCTCGGTCAGTTCCACGATGGCGTCGGCGAGCATCGGCGGCTTCACTTCCGTGGCGCCCCAGGAAAACTCGATGTCGGCGGTGACTCCCTTGGATTTGAGATAACGCTTGGTGTAACCTACGAGCTCCGTAGCGATGCGCTTGCCTTTCAGGTCCTTGATGGACTTAATGGTCGAGTCTTCCGGCACGGCCACGACCCAGCGCACCGGGTTCAGACCGCCCTTGGCATAGCGCAGTTCAGCCACCTCGACCACGTCGGCATTCTGCTCCAAGATCCAGTCCTTGCCCGTGAGGCCAACGTCGAAGATGCCGTGGTCCACGTACCGGGCCATCTCCTGGGCGCGGACCATGATGCACCCGATGTCAGGATCGTCGATGCTGGGGTAGTAGCTTCGCGAGCTCACCTGAACACGGTAGCCGGCCTTGTTAAAGAGCTTGAAGGTCGCCTCCTGCAGGCTGCCCTTGGGAAGGCCGAGTTTGAGCTTTTGGCCCGCGACGACAACGGCTTTCGATGATGCCTTCTTCGATTTCGTAGGCATGTGTTCTCCTCTAAAAAATATTTTGACTGGATAACAAGATAGAATCCGATAAGACTGTAACATATCCCATCGATCCTGTAAATCCCGTCAAAAATTATTTTGCTATTTTTTCGCCATTCTCACCTTGATCGTGTTCCCGTGGGCCTCGAGGCCTTCCACGTCGGCAATTTGCATGATGGCTTCGCCGACCTTGTCCAGGCCCTCTTTCGTATAAAAGATCAGGCTGGACTTTTTCATGAAGCTGTCCGTGGACAGGGGAGAAAAAAACCGCGCTGTCCCGCCGGTGGGGAGCACGTGGTTCGGGCCGGCGATATAGTCTCCCACGGACTCCGGCGTGTAGTGGCCGAGAAAAATGGCGCCGGCATTCTTGATCAAGCCGAGGAGCTCGAAGGGTTTTTCCACGGCAAGCTCCAGGTGTTCCGGGGCGATGGAGTTCGATACTTCGGCCGCTTCCGGGAGGGTCCCGACGAGGACAATGGCCCCGAAGCGGTCAATGGCCTTGCGCGCGATCTCTTTTCTCGCGAGGTTGGCGAGCTGCCGTTCGACTTCCGCACCCACCTTTTCCGCAAGGTCCCGCGAGGTCGTGACCAGGATCGACGAAGCTAGTTCGTCATGCTCGGCCTGCGAGAGCAGGTCGGAGGCGACGAACTCCGGGTCCGCGCTCTGGTCGGCGATGATGAGGATCTCGCTCGGCCCGGCGATCATGTCGATGTCAACCTGGCCGAAGACGTAGCGCTTGGCAGTGGCGACATAAATGTTCCCGGGGCCCACGATCTTATCAACCTTCGGGATGGTGGCGGTCCCATAGGCCATGGCAGCGATGGCCTGCGCTCCGCCGATCTTATAGATATCGCTTACTCCCGCAATATCGGCAGCGACGAGGATGTAGGGGTTCATGTTGCCGCCCGGCGCTGGAGAACACATGAGGAGCTGCTCCACTCCGGCCACCTTTGCAGGGATCACGTTCATCAGCACGGTGGAGGGATAGCACGCCTTGCCGCCCGGCACGTAAACGCCGGCGCTCCTGATGGGCCGGGCAAGCTGGCCCAGGATCACGCCGTCCGCCTCCTGGCTGACCCAGGAGCTGATCTTCTGCTTCTCGTGGAAGGCGCGGATCTTCTGCGCTGCAAGCTTGAGCGCCTCTACCTTCCTCTTGTCCACTTTGTTATAGGCATCCTTGATCTCGTCAGGAGAAACCTTGATGTCCTTGAGCGTGAGCTTCACCTTGTCGAACTTTTCGGTGTATTCGAGGACCGCCGGATCTCCCTGCCTGCGCACCTGCTCAACAACGTCCTTGACCGCCGCGGCCACTTCCTCGGTCGCTGTTTCCCCGCGGTTCACGATCCGTTTCAGCTCTGTTGCGATGTCTTTCTGCTGCGAGTCGATGATCTTCATGATAAGAATCCTTTAAGAATAAGATGGACGACCGCTCACTTCGTTCGCTAGGACGATGGACGAAAAAGTCTTTGCGTCTCTCGTCCGTCGTCTCTCGTCCTTCGCTGTTGTTCTCCTACACTCTCCTGATGTCCGCACCCAAGGCCGAAAGCTTCTGCTCGATGTTCTCGTAGCCCCGGTCGAGGTGGTAGATGCGCGAGACCACGGTCTGTCCCTGGGCCGCGAGGCCCGCGAGAATGAGCGAGGCGCTCGCCCGGAGGTCCGTCGCCATCACGGGGGCGGCAGAGAGCTTCGGCACGCCTTTGACAATGGCGCTCCGGCCCTCGGTCTGGATGTCGGCGCCCATGCGTTTGAGCTCGGCAACGTGCGTGAAGCGGTTCTCGAAGATCGTTTCGTTGATCACGCTCGTGCCTTCGGCCAGGGCCATGAGGCTCATGAACTGCGCCTGCATGTCCGTCGGGAAACCGGGGTATTCCAGGGTCTTGACGTCGACGGGCTTGATCTTTCGCTGTCCGTCAACGTGGATCGTCCCGTTCTCTATCGTTATCGCCGCTCCCGCTTCGGTCACCTTCGCGATCACCGCTTCGAGGTGGCCGGGATGACAATCCCGGATCGTGACCGAGCCCCCGGTTATGGCGGCGGCGATAACGAAGGTCCCGGTTTCTATCCTGTCCGGCATGACCCGGTAGGTCATCGGCTGGAGCCGCTCTACGCCCCTGATCCTGATGATGTCCGTGCCCGCGCCTTCGATATGCGCGCCCATCTGCACGAGGGCATTGGCGAGATCGATTACTTCAGGTTCGCGCGCGGCGTTTTCGAGAGTGGTCTCTCCCTGTGCAAATACAGCAGCCATCATGATGTTTTCCGTGCCGGTCACGGTCACGGTGTCAAAGTAGAGGTGAGCACCCTGCAGCTTTTTTGCCTTGGCGATAACGTAGCCGTGCTCGATCGCGACGTTGGCGCCGAGTTTCTCAAGGCCCATGAGGTGCAGGTTGATGGGCCGGGCCCCGATGGCGCACCCCCCGGGGAGCGAAACGCGTGCCCTGCCCATGCGCGCCACGAGCGGCCCGAGCACGAGCACTGAAGCCCGCATGGTGCGCACGAGATCATAGGGCGCCTCGGGGTTCGTAAGCCCGGTGGAGTCGATCAGAACGTCGCTTCCCTGGCGTTCGAAGGAGACCCCCATGTTCTGCAGGATCCTTCCGAGTGTGGCGACGTCAGCCAAATGCGGGACGTTCGATATCCGATGCTTACCCTCGCACAAAAGCCCGGCCGCGATGATGGGGAGCGCGGCGTTCTTCGCCCCGCTGATCGTGACCTCGCCTTTTAGTTTTTTACCGCCGTTGATGACGATTTTTTTCATGTTATTTTTTATGGGCCACGATCACCCGTTCTATCCCCGCCAGGTCCTTGTATGTCTCGATTGCCGCATACGGCCCGGTGTTCTCTGCCATTGTTCTGAGTGCCCCGGCCTGGCCCATGCCCATTTCCATGATAAGGACGCCGTTCTTTTTCAGAAACCCCGGCGCGCTCTCGACGATCCTGTGCTGGACCTCCGTGCCATCCGGGCCCGCTCTGAGTGCGAGCTCCGGTTCGTAGTCCCTTACCTCGGGCTGAAGCATCGGCAGGTCGTCCGATCGTATATACGGCGGATTTGCCGTGATGACGTCCACCCGGCCGCGAATGTCTAGTTCCTCCAGAGGCGCATAAAGATCCCCCTCGAGGAAACGGATGCGAGCCGAAACACCGTGCATTTGCGCGTTTTCACGGGCAACAGCGAGCGCCTGACTTGAGGTATCAACAGCAAAGATGCGCGCATTCGTGAGCTCTTTCGCCAAGCTTATGGCAACGCATCCCGAGCCTGTGCAAAGGTCTACGATCGTGGCCTGCTTGCCCGTATCCCGCAAGATTTTGATCGCTGTTTCAACGACCAGCTCCGTTTCAGGCCTGGGGATAAGGACATCATGGGTCACCGTAAATTCAAGGCCCCAGAATTCCTGTTTGCCGGTAATATACTGGAGAGGCTCCCGCCTGGACCTGCGCTCGATCGCGCCTTCAAAGAGCTTATGGTTCTCGTTATCGAGGCTGTCGTTATTATGGGTGATGAGCCAGGCGCGGTCTTTCTCTAAAATATAAGAAAGAAGCACTTCCGCGTCGAGCCTGGCGTTCGCGATGCCGGCCCCGGATAATTTTTGCGCTGCCTGGTATATCGCTTCGGCGATGGTCAAGGGTATATGCCGATGTCTGATGCAGGATACATGATAAGGGAAAATACGGCTAATCATGCGTTTGTATCCAGTTCGTGAAAGCCTGCATCATGGATCATGCATCCTGTCTCACGGGTGTCAAAGATTTTTCAGTCTTTCCGCATTCGCCGCCGCGGTCAGGGCCTCGACGAATTCATCGAGGTCGCCGTCGAGCACTGCATCGAGGCGGTAGAGAGAGAGCCCGACGCGGTGGTCGGTCACCCTGCTCTGCGGGAAGTTATAGGTCCTGATCTTTTCGCTCCGCTCGCCCGAGCCCACCTGCGACTTGCGGTCCTGGGCGGTCTCGGCTGCCTGCCGTTCCCGCTCCCGCTCGAGGAGCCGGGACTTGAGGATCTTCATGGCTTTCTCGCGGTTCTTGAGCTGCGAGCGTTCGTCCTGGCAGGCAACAACTTCTCCCGTGGGAATGTGGGTGATCCTGACAGCCGAATAGGTCGTGTTCACGCTCTGGCCGCCCGGACCTGATGAACAGTACGTGTCGATGCGCAGGTCCTTCTGCTCGACCTGCACGTCCACATCGTCAGCCTCGGGCAATACCGCAACGGTAATCGTAGAGGTATGGATCCTGCCGGAGGCCTCGGTCGCGGGTACGCGCTGCACGCGGTGCACGCCGCTTTCGTATTTGAGCCTGCTGTACACCCCCTTGCCCTGGACCTGGGCGATGACTTCCTTTACGCCCCCGACGCCGCTTGTGCTCATGTCGAGAAGCGTCACCTTCCACCGCTTTTTTTCGGCGTACCGCGAGTACATGCGGAACAGCTCGGCTGCGAAAAGCCCGGCCTCGTCCCCTCCGGCGCCGGCGCGGATCTCAAGGAAAATGTTCCTCTCGTCCCGGGGGTCCTTCGGCACGAGCATCAGCCGGAGGTCCTGTTCCATCTGCGCGATCCGGGGCCGAAGTTCCTTGAGCTCGGACTCGGCCATTTCACGAAGGTCGGCATCCGTCTTTTTGTCCTTGGTGATCTCCTCGGCCTCGCTGATCTGCTTCAGGATGTCCCGATAAGCGCGATAGCTGGTCACCACGTCTTCTATTTCCGACCGTTCCCGGGAGTATTTTTGATACTGCTGGTGATTGCCGGCAACCGCAGGATCGGACAGGAGCCGGGTGAGTTCGTCGTATTTTTCCGCAACAGCGTCTAATTTTTTCAGCATAAATTAAACAAAGGATGCCACGAAGGCACCAAGGCTCGAAGAAAAGCAACAGATCAAGACTTTTTCTTCGTGTCTTCGCGTCTTTGCGGCAAGTTGTGTGTTTTCTCCAACAAAAAACCCCGCTTCAGCGGGGTTCCATCGCGAGGGCTTCCTGCATCGCCCTGATGGCGACCTCAATTTGATCGTCCGAGGGTTCCCGGGTCGTGAGCCGCTGGAGCCAGAGACCGGGTAGGATCAACAGCTCGATCAGCGGATTGTCCCGCTTTTTCGCGCTGTACTTGAGAAATTCATACCCCAGTCCGGCGATCAGCGGCAGCAGCGCGAGGCGCGAAAGGCCTTTTGCCCAGAGCGGCCAGGAGCCGGGGATGAGCGAGAAGAGCATGATGGAGAGCGCCATCACGATAAGCAGGAAACTCGTGCCGCACCGCGGGTGAATACAGGAGTACGGTCTCGCGTTCGCTACCGTCAGCTCCACGCCGGCTTCGTACGCGGCGATCGTCTTATGTTCGGCCCCGTGGTATTCGAAGACCCGGCGGATGTCCTTCATGAATGAAATGCCGGACACATACCCCAGGAACAGGGCGACCCGGAACACGCCGTCGGTAAGGTTGAACAGGACGCTGTTTTTGCCCAGGGCTGCGTATTTCAGGCCGAGAAGGTTGGTGAGCAGGAGGGGAAGCGCCAGAAAGAGGCCGAGCGCGAAGGCTACGGCAACGATCATGGTCCCGGCCATGGCAAGAGGGCTTATCTCTTCCTTTTTTCCGTCCTCGCTTTCGAGCGCTTCGTTGGCCGAGTAATTAAGTGCCCTGATCCCGAGCCACATCGCTTCAAAGAGCGCTGCCGAGCCGCGGATGATCTTTTTCTTGAACAGGGGAAACCGCTCACCGAGCGGCCGGAGTTCCTGCGTGAAAACGGCGATATCGGCTTCGGGCCTGCCGCCTTTTCGTACGGCCACCGTGAAGGCCCGGGGAGAGCGCATCATTACGCCTTCGAGCACAGCCTGGCCGCCTATGTTCAATTTTTCCGTCAAGGTGAGGACCTCGCGACAGAGCATGTCGCGGAGAGAAGCGACACCGGTCGGTTACGCCTTATTGTATTTTTTCCGGAACTTGTCGACGCGGCCTTCGGTATCGATGAGCTTCTGTTTGCCGGTGAAGAACGGGTGGCAATGAGAGCAGATGTCGAGCCTTATATTGTCTTTGGTGGACCGGGTCTGGTATTTTTCTCCGCAGGCGCAGTGGACCTCCGCCAATTTATAGTCCGGGTGAATTCCCTGTTTCATGTTCTGTTCTCCTTCTGTCTGATGGAAAAGCCGAGCCATGGCTGCTTGCCGTGGTTCGTATGGCTAAGGCCGGAATAATATACCAAAATACGCAAAAAGACAAGTAAAAAAAGAGGCCATCATGCCAACCGCTATGACGCAAAGCGGCCGGAATGCCGAAGGGCGCAATCTCAAAAGATATCGTTTCCTCCCTCTATACGCTATACGAACGAGACCCTTCGCTGCGCTCAGGGTGAGATTTTCGTCCCGAGGACGAAAATCTCACTTATTCATGGAGTCGAGGAAATCGCGGTTGGTCTTGGCCTGCTTGAGCTTTTCGAGCAGGAATTCCATGCTCTCCACGGTGGAGAGGGGGTTCAGGACCTTCCGGAGGACCCACATGCGGTTCAGGTCGTCCTTGTCCACGAGCAGTTCTTCCTTGCGGGTGCCGGAGGCGTTGATGTCGATGGCCGGGAACACGCGCTTGTCCACGAGCTTCCGGTCGAGGTGAAGCTCCATGTTGCCCGTGCCCTTGAACTCCTCGAAGATCACGTCATCCATGCGGCTGCCCGTGTCCACGAGGGCCGTTGCGAGGATGGTGAGGCTGCCGCCGTTCTCGATGCTCCGGGCGGCGCCGAAGAACCGCTTCGGCCGCTGGAGCGCGTTGGCGTCCAGACCGCCGGAAAGCACCTTGCCGCTGGCAGGGATGATGGCGTTATGCGCCCTCGCAAGGCGCGTGATGCTGTCTAACAGGATGACGACGTCCTTTTTGTGCTCTACCAAACGTTTTGCCCGCTCGCTCACCATATCGGCGACCTGCACGTGTCTTTGGGGCGGCTCGTCAAAGGTCGAGCTGATGATCTCTGCCTTTACCTGGCGCTGCCAGTCCGTGACTTCCTCGGGACGCTCATCGATCAGGAGCACGATCAGTTTGATCTCCGGGTGGTTCTTGATGATCGCCTTGGCAATGGACTGGAGCAGCATGGTTTTCCCGGTCCGTGGCGGCGCCACGATCATGCCGCGCTGGCCCATGCCGATGGGGGTGACAAGGTCCATGGCGCGGGTCGTGTAGTCGGTAGGAGCATGTTCGAGCTTGATCTTTTTTTCGGGATAGTAAGGGGTGAGGTTGTCGAAGAGGATCTTGGTCCGGGATATCTCGGGGTCCTCATAGTTGATGGCGTCGACCTTCAGGAGTGCAAAGTATCGTTCCCCCTCTTTCGGCGGCCGTATCTGGCCGGAAACCGTGTCCCCGGTGCGGATACTGAATCGCCTGATCTGCGAAGGGGAGACATAGATATCATCAGGGCCGGGGAGATAGTTATAGTCGGGAGCCCGAAGGAATCCGAAGCCATCGGGCAGTATTTCGAGCACGCCCTCGCCGAAGATCATGCCGTTCTTTTCGGTCTGGGCCTGCAGGATGGCGAAGATAAGCTCCTGTTTTCGCAGGCCGCTGACGCCTTCGATCTTCAGCTCGTCTGCCATGGCGGTCAGTTCGGCGATGTCCTTGCCTTTAAGTTCTACTAAATTCATGTGGTTGCTCCTTGGCCCGTGGTTTTTCTGGGCAGATGGGGTTGGTACCTGCAAACGGTAGGTTTGTGAGGTGTATTTTACTCCCGGTAGTTAAGGTCAAAACGGTAATTGTCGATGCAAAAGGCGAGCAAGTTCCATCGATTGCTGGTTTTCGTGAGTGTTGGCGGCAAAGCCGCCTGGCCGCGGATTACGTACGGATGAAATTGCCTTCCTGTTTTCGTATAAGGTACGGTATGTTTTTACTTTACCTGGTTATTATGGTTATTCTGTTGGGTTTGGTAATTACCGGGGTTATGGTTTGATGTACGTGTAAAAACTATACCGCATAAATAATGGTTTGTCAATATTAATTTATTTCATTTTGTTGCATAGTTTATGTGTATCGTAAAAAGTCAATCAACGTGGTTAAAACAGGCACAGGACGTTCCGGTCCAGACCGAGAATTACGATTGACACCGCCCTTTGTTCTGGCGTAGTATAAAAAATGGAAACAAGCCGAAGGGAATTCATCAAGAAGGCGCTCTACGGCATAATAGCTCTCATCGGGCTTGGTTTCCTGGCTCCAGGCGTAAAAATGTTCTCTCCTCTGAGTGAACGGGAGAAGGAACTCATATTTTTTCCGCTGGTTCCGGAGGAGGATATTCCCCGGTCGGGTGTAAAGAAGGGCGAACTCGTGTACACCGCTTCGGGCAGGGAACGGAAAGCGCGGGTATTTATTGTTTCATCTTCCGAAAAACTGACGGTCCTTTCTGCTACCTGTTCCCACCTTGGATGTCTTGTTAACTACAGCAAGGAAAAAGGCGAGTTCCTCTGTCCCTGTCACGGCGGGAGGTATGATCTGAGCGGGAAAAACCTCGCAGGGCCGCCGCCTGCCCCGCTCGGCCGAATTCCCGCAAAGGTCGAGAACGGCATGCTGCTGGTCGGAATCAAGGTGTAACGGAAGATGAAAATCCTCGACTATCTCAATACCCGCCTTGGTTTCACGAGCAGGCATCGGGGCGTGATGGACAAGCCCGTGCCCGGAGGGATCAACTATTTTTACTGCTTCGGCGGCATAACGTTCACGCTGTTTATCATACTGCTTTTGACGGGCCTGCTCCTGGCTGTTCACTATTCTCCTGCCGAAAGCGAAGCATACCGGAGCATCCAGCGGCTGCAGCGCGAGGTGTCCCTGGGGATGCACTGCTTTTGACGGGCCTGCTCCTGGCTGTTCACTATTCTCCTGCCGAAAGCGAAGCATACCGGAGCATCCAGCGGCTGCAGCGCGAGGTGTCCCTGGGGATGCTCGTCAGGGCCGCGCACCACTGGGCGGGCAACCTCATGGTGGTGACGATCGTACTCCATATGTTCCGCGTCTTCATGACCGGCTCGTATAAAAATCCCCGGGAACTGCACTGGGTTGCGGGCTCCCTGCTGCTTCTCCTGACCCTGTCTTTCGGCTTTACCGGCTATCTCCTGCCCTGGGACCAGAAAGCGTACTGGGCCACGGTCATCGGCACAAACATGGTCGGCTCGGTGCCCCTGATCGGCCCGTTCCTCGGCGGACTCGTCCGGGGCGGCGCCGAGGTGACCGGGCAGACGCTCCTCCGCTTCTACGGCATGCACATCTTGTGGCTCCCTGTCCTCACCGGCGTGTTCCTGTGGCTCCATTTCCACATGATCCGGCGGACAGGGATCTCGGGAGGAATGTGATGAAGAGGCGAATGTCGAATGCGGCATAACGATGAAGGTCAGAAGAAATTCTTTCCTTATTACTTCTTCGAAGTAACCGTTGTAACGCTGTTCACGGTCGAGGCAGTGCTCCTGCTCGCGGTCATGTTCCCGCCGTCGATCGGCAGGGAGATCGACTTCTCCGCCCAGTATAGCCCGCGACCGGAGTGGTATTTTCTCTTTCTGTACCAGCTCACGAAGTATTTCCCCGGCAAGTGGACGTTCATCGGTGCGGTGCTGCTGCCGGGGCTCGCGTTCAGCGTACTGCTCCTGGCGCCGTTCCTGGACAGCGGCAAAGCGACCGCGCTCCGGGAGCGGAAGGCCGCCGCGGCCACAGGCTTCGGCCTCTTTGCGGCGGTCGCGGCGTTGACGATTGCATCCCTGCTCTAAGCAACAATGAATACTGCTCAGGTCATCTACCAAGCTTCTGTGCCGACCGCAAGCCGGCTGACCTGTTGAGGAGTAATGTATTGAGCAAGAGTCCCGGTTCGTTTGGCCGGTTACGAGGGCAATTTTCCCAAGGGGCGGGAGCCGGCAGGGTGGGCGATGAAACATTTCATATCGATTATTATCCCGAATTACAACGGCGGCCGGACCATCGGCAAGTGTCTGGGATCCATCTTTGCATTCAACGATGATGATCGAGAGGCCATTGTCGTTGATGACTGCTCTGAGGACGGTTCGCCCGATATCATCAGGAAATATCCCTGCAGGCTTGTTCGGCTGGAGAAGCACGCAGGCGCTTCAGCCGCGCGAAATGCGGGCGCCGCGAACAGCAAGGGGGACGTCCTTTTTTTCATTGATGCCGACTGTCTTCTTCAACAAGACACCCTTCCCGTCATCCGGAAACATCTTGCAAGCTTGCCGGCGGACATGCTTATCGGCGGCACCTATACGCCCGTACCGTACGATCCGGAATTTTTCAGTCTCTTTCAGTCCGTTTTCATCAATTACTTTGAGACCAAGAACCTCAGCAATCCCGACTACCTCACCACGCATGCCCTGGTCATCCGCGCTGAAACCTTCAGAAAGCTCGGCGGATTCAAGGAAAAATTCCTGCCTATTCTTGAAGACGTAGAGTTTTGTCACCGTATCCGAAGGGCCGGCTTTCGGCTCACCATGGACGCGGACCTGCGGGTACAGCATGTTTTCAACTTTTCTCTCCTGAGATCGCTGCGAAACGCCGCCAGAAAAACGCGCTACTGGATCGTGTATTCCCTGGAGAACAGGGATTTATTTGCCGATTCAGGAACGGCGTCGGTAGAGCTCAAGATCAACGGCATTGCCTGGCTGGGGACCGTGCTGCTGGGGGTTCTCACGTTGGCGACCGGAGGGGAAGGGTTCCTGGCGCCCCTGCCCCTGTTGTGGGCGGTCGACATTTTGGTCAACAGACATTTATTCAACGCGTTCTCCAAAGCAGGAGGCGCTTTATTCGGCTTTCTGGGGGGAATGTATTATATGACAGTATATCCCGCGGCCGTTTGGGTTGGAGCATTCAAAGGGGTTGTTCAATTCTTGACCCGCAACATGAGGCAGCCGGATCAGGACGACCCGCGCCGATCTACTTCAGCACCATCAGTGAAGGAACCGTAATGTACTCGCCGTTCAAGTATATCAGCAGCATTGCCCGGAAGGGAAGGCCGATCCATCTTACCTTCTTCGTCACCAGACGGTGTAACTCCAAGTGCCCCTACTGTTTCTACCTCAGGTCGGACGATGCTCCTGCTGATTCCGCGCCCGAGCTTTCGCTTGAGGAGATCGAAAGGACCTCTTCTTCCCTGGGCAGCCTTCTGTGGCTCGCTTTTTCCGGCGGAGAGATCTTTCTCCGAGACGATCTTGTCGAGATCGCCCGGACCTTTTACCGGAACAACAAGCCGGCGATCATGCTGTTCCCCACCAACGGGCTCCTTCCCGGACTGATCCGCGACCGGATAGAGGCGATCGTTCGCTCCTGCCCCGACAGTGTGATCGCCCTGAAGCTGTCCCTTGACGGCCTGGGCGGGGCGCATGACGCTCTCCGCAACTCGCCGGGGAGCTTTGACAAGACCCTCCGGACCTACCGGGCCGTCGCCGGTCTTATAGACCGGTACCCGAATTTCGAGCTGGGCGTGAATACGGTCTTCTGCTCGGAAAATCAGGATGCTATGGACGGGATCATCGAGTATGTCCGGGATTTGGATTCCATAAAGACACACACGATCTCCCTGGTACGGGGAAATCTTTCCGATAAACGATACGGCGGCGTGGACGCCGATAAATATCTTGCCGCGGTGCGGAAGCTGGAAAAGAACCTGCAGGAAGGGAAGTCCCGGGTATATCGCTTCAGGGGCGCGCGCATCAAGGCAGCGCAGGATGTTCTGCAGCGCCGTCTCATCCACCGGACGATGAGCGAGCTCAAAAGGACCATTCCCTGTTACGCCGGAAGACTCAATCTGGTGTTGAACGAGTCGGGGGAGGTCTTCCCCTGCGAACTGCGCACGGAATCTTTCGGCAATGTCCGGGATTTTGGTTATAATATGAAAGAGGTAGTCCGTACGGAAGTGGCGCGCAGGGTGAATGAATCTATCAAGAACAACGGGTGCTGCTGCACCCACGAATGTTATTTCATGACCAATATCCTGTTCAACCCCCGGATGTATCCCGCCTTGATGAAGGAATATCTGCTGTTAAAGCCTAAGTAGCTGGGTCACATGCTGGCAATGGCAGGTATGCCGCGCGTTTTAAAAACTATAGGGATCTGGCTAAACGTTTACCCAGGGCTATTCCGTTCTGTCTTGCTTTTTTTCTGTTGTGAAAACAAGTCGGATAATTTCTTTTCAAGCTCGGGAGAAACCGGCTCTGCTTCAGACGCAAGATAAAGCAACTCTTTCATCTCGGTTAGTTTGTCGAGGCAATAGAGGCAGGACTGAATATGAGCTTCCGCCTTCGCCATCTCCTTTTCCGGTAGTTTGTTTTCAGCAAACATGCCGACGGTTTTGGCGTC
>Ga0210377_10003779_pt1 | contig 12915 bp, 14 predicted proteins | sample PLM4_65_b1redo_FD_155480 | JGI IMG/M metagenome (GOLD analysis project Ga0210377, IMG submission 155480) | Groundwater sediment microbial communities from an aquifer in East River, Colorado, USA - PLM4_65_b1 redo | ecosystem: Environmental > Terrestrial > Soil > Riparian zone | place: USA: East... | reverse complement strand
GGCTCGATCGGCGCAGCCCTTGGCGGGCGTGCGGCGGGGCGGCCTCTTGATCGCGCTGGTGGCGTTGCCCCTATATACTCCCCTGATGATCTTCGGCGCCTCCACCCTGAATCTTGCAGCCCAGGGAGGCGAATGGGGTCCGCCCCTGATGCTTACGGCCGCCGCCACGCTGTTTTCAGCGGTGATCTCGCCCATCGCGTCCGCGATGGCGCTCCGCTCGGCGATAGACTGAAGGACCAGACGATGGACGCTTTCTCAGTCTTCTCGAACCCGCACAGGTTCATGGCGGCCTCGCGGCCGTTCGCGTGGGGCTTCACGGCGCTCGGCGTCGCAATTGTCGCCTGGGGCATATATCAGGGCCTCTATGTCGTGCCGCCCGATTTCCGCCAGGGCGACGCCGCCAAGATCATGTTCGTGCATGTGCCGTCGAGCTGGCTCTCCCTTTTCATCTATCTCTTCATGGCGTGCGCCAGCGTCATTTCCTTCGTTTGGCGTTCGCCGCTTGCCGACATCTGCGCCAAGTCCTGCGCGCCGATCGGCGCCGTGTTCACCGCGCTGTGCCTTTTCACCGGAGCGGTCTGGGGCAAGCCGATGTGGGGCACGTGGTGGGAATGGAGCGATCCGCGCATCGTCTCTGTGGTCGTCATGTTCTTCTTTTACCTCGGCTACATGGCGGTCTGGCAGGCGATGGAGACGCAACAAAAGGCCGCGCGCGCTGCCGCCATCCTCTGCCTTGTCGGCGCGATCAACCTGCCGATCATCCACTACTCGGTCTATTGGTGGAACTCGCTGCACCAGGTCTCTACCTTCCTCACCGACAAGCAGGTGACGACCAGCGAGTACAAGTGGCCGATGTACATCACCTTCACGCTCGGCTACCTCGCGCTCTTCGGCGGGCTGACGCTGTTCAACATGCGCGCCGAGGTGAACCTCCGCCGCGCCGAAATGCTGATGCAACGTCGGCAGGCGGCCACAGCCTGATGCCGACGCTCGACAAATACGCGCCCTACATACTGAGCGCCTACGGCGTCGCCATCATCGCGCTGGCCGGCCTGGTCGCGTGGACCGCCTGGCGGGCCATCGAGGCGAAGAAGAAGCTCGATGCGGCCGAAGCCCGTGAGACGCAGAAGGAGCCAGGCCCGTGAAGCGCAGGGTCGCGATCCTCGCACTCGTTCCGTTTTCGGCGCTGGTGATCGTTTCGTTGCTGTTGCTGACGCGACAGAACCCGGCGCCGGCGAGTTTCACCTCTCCGGTGCGTCCCGCGCCGCAGTTCGATGTCCCGGGCCTCGATGGCGGGCAGGTCAAGCTTTCGGACTTCAAAGGCCGGCCTGTCGTCGTGAACCTGTGGGCGACTTGGTGCGCGCCATGCAAGCTGGAGCATCCGCTGCTGGTGAAGATGGCGCAGGAGGAGAAGGTCGAGATCCTCGGCATTCTCTACAAGGACCCGAAGGGTATGGACGCCGCTCGCGAGCTGCTCGTGAGGGAGGGCAACCCTTTCGCGAAGATCGGTCTTGATCCCATCGGCGACCTCGGCCTCGACATCGGCATTTCCGGCGTGCCGGAATCCTTCCTGATCGACGCCAACGGAGTTATCGTGAAGACCCAGCGCAACTATTTCACGCCCGAGACCGCCGAGGCGTTCGTGGCGGCCTACCGCGCCGAGCTGGCGAAGTCGCCTGCGCCCGCGCCGGTGGTCACATCCCCGCCCGGCGGCTAGCGCTTTTTCTTTTTCTTGTTTTTCTTGCGCTTGCGGCGCGCCTTTGCGGCGGCCTTTTTCGCCTTTGCGGTTTTCTTGGCGTTCCGCAGCTCCTCGATTTCGGAGATGTGGGCTTCGTCGGCCGCGTCGGAAAGCGCCGACAGCGTCGAACGGAATGAGGCCCGCTTGTTCTTCGGCAGGGCGCGGATCAGCGCGTCGTCCACCTGGCGCATGGCGGGCAGGGCGGCATCCAGCCGGGCGCGGCCGTCTGCGGTCAGTTTCACCGACTTGGCCCGGCCATCGTCGGCGGCGGCATGACGGGCAATCAGCCCTTTGCGCTCCATTCGCGCCATCATTTCGGCCAGGGTGGACCTGTCGACGCCGGTTGCGCGCACCAGGTCGGATTGGCTCGCGCCTTCCTTCTCGGCAATGGCCGCCAATAGCACTGTCTGGCGCAGGGTTACCCCGTCGGTGAGCCCGGCCTTGAGGAAAATCTCCGCGGCGAACTGTTCGGCCCGGCGCAACAGGTGGGAGGGGGATTCGCTCAAACGGAATTCGCCAGCGCGGCTTGCGCCGTCGCGCGAGGCCACGCCCTCCGGCCGCCGTGCGGCTTCGGCGAGGGTACTCATGCCCAGCCCCGTCTTCGAATCAGCTCAAGCATAGGAAGCCTGACGGGTGCAGTTTACCCCCACACAGGGAAATGTAGGGCGTCCGCTTTGACTGTGCACAGCAAAACGCCATGCTATGTGGGTGAGCGCAGCGCGAATTCCCATTTCCTTCCTGAATCAGACCCCACCGGGCGAAGATCGCGACCGCCGCGTGTGCGAAAGCTGCGGCTTCATAGACTATGTTAACCCGCGGATCGTGACAGGCGTTGTCGCCCATCGCGATGGCCGCATCCTTCTCTGCCGCCGTGCGATCGAGCCGCGCAAAGGCTTCTGGACGCTGCCGGCCGGCTTCCTGGAACTTGGCGAAAGCGTCGAGGAGGGCGCCCGGCGCGAGGCGCGCGAGGAGGCGATGGCCGAACTCGAGATCGAGACCATGCTGGGCGTCTACTCGATCCCCCGCATCAGCCAGGTTCAGATCTTCTTCCGGGCGAAGCTGCTGAACGACCCCGCGCCGGGTCCGGAAAGCGTCGAGGTGAGGCTGGCCAGCTGGGATGAAATCCCCTGGAACGAGCTGGCTTTTCCGTCAGTGAAATGGTCGCTCGACTACTACCGCGAGACCGAGGGGCGCGTGGGGTTCGCGCCGTTCGGTAATCCGGCCGGAACGGACCACCTGACGCGGTAGCCAGCTCATGCCCGACGCGGACGTGATCCTGTCGACCCTCGAAGCCGTGGCCGAACGCCATGGCGATCCGACCGCCCTCATCTACAAACGACTGTTCGAAGCCCATCCCGATCTTGAGCGCCTGTTCTACATGGACCGCGATGGCGGGGTCCGCGCCTCGATGGTCCAGCAAGGCTTCGAGTGCATCATCGACTATGTCGGTCCGAGGCTGACCGCGCCGCAGATCATCTCCGCCTCGCGCCTGCATCATGAGGGCTATGGCGTGCCGGACGGCATGTTCGGCAAGTTCTTTATCGCCATGCGGGACGCGTTCCGGGACATACTCGGGTCGGCCTGGACGCCGGCCATGGAAACGGACTGGGGCAAATTGCTTGAAGCGTTCGACGCGATCAGATGATCCGCCTCATTCCGCCAGCAGGAAAACCTGCTGCGTCGGATCGCGCTGGAGGCGCACAGCATTGCGGGTCGAGGCGAAGGCGATGGCGCCGCCGGCGGTTGCGGGCCAGGTATTGACGCCCCGGCTGTTGATGAGCCTTCCCGCATCCCAGCCTGCGTCCTTGCGATAGACGGCCGTCATCACGCGCCATCGCCAGTCGGCGGAGCGGCTGTCGTACCAGACGGCCCGCACCGCGCCGTCCTTGTCCACGCCGAGGCGCGGACGCTCGCTCATGGTCAGTGGATCCGGCGCGAGGGTCGCTGGCGCGGAGAAGGTCGCGCCGCCGTCGGACGATGAAGCGGCGAGCACAGACAGATTCCGGCCGGCTGGCGCCAGCGTCTTCGACTCCCAGGCGACGACAATTTCGCCCTTGGCGCCAAAGGCGACATCGGGATGGCGGTCGGCCATGTCCGCCGCGCCGAGGCTCATCGCACCCGGCCGGACGGTCTCGTTGTCGAGAACCGCGACCATGATCTGCCAGTCGTCCGGATTGGTGCCGGGCGCGGCAGCCGAGCCGGTCCACAGCGGATCGATGTCGGTGCGGTTGTCCTGCCAGGCCACGGCGAAACGGCCGTCCGGCGCCACAGACACGGCGGGCAATACTGACGCCGGATATCGGGCCGAGCGGGTGTCGTCGGCCTCGCCTGCGGAGATGATCTTGCCGGGACGCGAGATGTTGCGGGGCGACGTATCGACGCCGAATTCCTGGAGCATCACGTCGAAGGGCTCGCCCGCGCGGATTTCCTGCCAGACCAGAATGGGCAAGCCATTGTGACCAACCGCGATGTCGGGATGTTCAGCGCGGCCGTCGATGGCGCGGACGGTTTGTGTCGCTTGCCATGTCGCGCCGCCATCGGCGGAATGACGCAGCATGATCGCGGGGCGGTGCGGGATCTGCTTTGCGTCCTCCTGCCAGACGACCCAGACGTCGCGGCCGCGCGCGGCGATTCGCGGGAACCGCGCAAGGCCCGGACCACTAAGGATCTTGCCGGATTTGCCAAAAGCGCCACTGGCATCCGCGCTGCGGTAGACAATGCTGCTCGCAGCTTCGCCGTGCACTTCCGAGACGAGATGCACCCGGCCTGCATCGGCTGCGATGTCGGGAAAACCGGCGAACTGGCCGCGCTCGCCTGCCGTGAGAAGAGCGCCGTCATCCGCGCCCTGGTCGGCCGGAACCAGCAGCTCCGGCTTTGCCTCCACAGGCGCAGGGGAGATGAAGATCGGCGAGGCGATGGTTTTCAACTCCATCGCGGCGGGCGCAGTGGCTGTCGCCACGCCCATTCCGCGCACTTCGACGCGGTACCAGTCCGGCTGATCCCCGGCCGCTATGTCGACGGTGAATGTCTCGTCGTCGCTTGCGGGGGTGAAGGTCTTGAACGCGCCAGCGCTGCGACCGGGTGAGCGATAGAGCAGCACCTGCATGCCGGCGGCCTGCTTGACCTTGATGCGCAGCTGGCCCGACGCGCCGGATTCCGCGATGACTTCATCGCCGCCGATCACGGTATGGCCTGAGATGTCGGCGGTGAACTCGATGAACGGACCAGCGGGATTGATCGACAAGCTGGTGCGGCCAGCGCGCAGCGCGTCGAGCACCGCGCGCTCGTTCACGGCCTCGGCGTGGACGCTGGTGGTGGGGAAGCCGGGCCCCTGCCGGTCCCAGTAGTCGCGGAAATGGCTGTCGCTGGCGCCTGCGACCCCAAACCGGAAGCCGGCGTTCCAGCGGTTCTCGCTGTAGGCAATTTCCTTTTCGATATCGCTCGCCTTGTTCCAGATCTCGACGAGATCGACGCCTTGAACGCTGGCGCGTTCATTGGGCGTGCCGTCTTCGTTGGTCTCGCCATCGTCTGGGTGCGCGATGGTCCAGGTCGCGCCTTGGGCATGAGCGTCCCAGATCGACTGCTGCACGTGGGCGAAGGATGCGCGGTCGGGCCGTGCGGCGCCCTGGACGATGGAATCCACCCCGCCGAGCGCGATAGCGTGCGGACTGCCATTCGCCTCTTCGCCCGGGATCAGCAAGAGCGAGGAAGATTCCCAGAGCGGGTCGTAATACTGGTCGAAGGTGCGGTGGTCGGTGAGGGGAACGAAGTTCAAGCCTATCTTCGCGGCCTGTCCGATCTGGTCGGCGACCGAAACATTGCCCTTGGCGCGGTCCTTCGCTCGCTGGCGCGGCATGCTGCCGTCGCTGGAGTGATCGTCATGCACATGCAGATCGCCCTTCAGCCACATGCCGGTGAGGGCTGATGGCTGCTGCTCCGGCGCCATCGACAGGACGCACCCCGCGGGAATCGCGAGCGCCAGGGCGGCGAGAACATGCGGCAGGCGTTTCATGAAGGGCATTCCTGGCGGCGAGCGAGGCTACCGTAGGAAGGCCGCGTGACAAGCACGTGAAACGACGGCGGCTCGCCTTAAGCCGCGTCCTTGCCTTCGCCGGTGGTGGCTTCGGCGGTCGCTGGATCCTCGATGTTATGCTTGATCAGGAAGGGCAGGTTGAGGACCATAAAGCCGAACGCCAGAGGAAACGACAGGAACCACTTCGAGTTGGCCCAAAAGTCCTCGGGGAAGTTCCGCCAGATCACTTCGTTGAGCACCGCCAGCACGGCATAGAATCCGGCCCACCGCAGCGCGAAGACCTTCCAGGCATGATCTGGCAAATTGAAGGCGTGCGAGAACGCCGTCTTCCAGATGTTCCGACCAATGGCTAGAGAACCGAGGATCGTGACGCAGAACAGCGAATTGATGATCGTCGGCTTATAGTAGGCGAATCTAGGATTCTGCAGGTAGAGCGTCAGCCCGCCGAACACCATCACGACGATGCCCGTGATTATCAGCATGGGCGGCAACTTGCGGCCTTTCGAGAGCGTGTAGCCGATGGAGGCGGCGACACCGACCATGAATACGCTGGTCGCCCAATAGATCGCGTTCTCCTTCGAGAGAGCGCCATTGTTCTCCGGGAAGCGCCATACGACGTTGTAGACGATGACGAAGGCCAGCACGGGCACGATATCGGTCCAGATATTCCCCGCACCTTTGGGAATTGATTTCTTTTGCGGGGCGGGTGCGCTGGTGTCGGTCATCCGGCTGACTTAGCTGGCGAAAGGGTCATCGTTCAAGCCTGCCGCGCACGGCGCGACACTAAGCCTTCCAGCGCTGCAGGCGCGCCTGCGCAGGCCCTGCCAAAGCCGGTGGGGATCGCCGGGAAGTAGCCAAGAGGGCGCCGCCGCATCATGCTCGCGTGGGTTGCCGATTCCGGCATCCGCTCGATCTCAAGGCTGTTCATGGAGCGTTTCCGGCCCGAAAACCTTGATCGATGGTGGACTCGCCGGTCGGCTATCGCGGCTGCTGCGGGCCTTGCAGCAGCCCAGCCGCAGGCCGGGGCCCAGAAGCCGGCCGCCCATCCGCTCTGGCCGATGGACGGCCCGCCTGTCCTGCGCGGTGCGGTGATCGCTCAGCGGCGCAGGCGGACCGAGGTGGACGGCGATACTTTCGGCGGCGGGGCGGCGGCTCTGCCGGCCTACGGCGCAGCGGAGTTCGATGCGCTCGCCGAGGCCGGCGCCAATCTTGTCGTGATGTCCTTTCCGGAGCTCTGGACCGTCGGCCGGCAGCACCGGCTCGATCCGGTCATGGCGGCGCAACTGCAGGCTCAGCTCAAACTTGCGCGAGAGGCGGGTCTCTATGTCGTGGTCGGATTGCGCTCCGGGCCGGGGCGGTCGGATTTCGTCTTTCATCGCGATGCGGCGGGAAGCTGGTTTCCGGCAAGGCTGATCGTCGATTCGATCTGGACGAACCTGGACGAGCAGGCGGCCTGGGCCGAGATGTGCGCCGATGCTGCGAAGATGCTCGCCGGCCAGCCGGAGATCGCAGGCCTCAACATCATGGTTGAGCCTGACCCCAATGTCAGCGGAACCAACCGGAAGGGCCAGCGCCTCGGCGCTTGGACGCCGAAGGAATACGCGGCGGAGGTGAGCCGCGTCTCGGACTGGCGGCGCGTCGCACGCGACTGCGCGATGAAGGTCCGGACCGTCGCTCCGGACCTGCCGATCCTGATTTCCCCGCCTGCATTCGCACGCACCGATTTCCTGCCCGTCATGGGCCAGCCGCCGGTCGCAGGGACTGTCTGGTGTGTCCACGATTACGAGCCGCGCGACTACACGCACCAATCAAGGAATTCGCGCGGGATCGCCATTTTCAGCGAGGGCGGCGCGGACACCTTCGCCAACCGTATCGACGCTGCGAAACGCCAGGGCGCTCCAGTCTTCCTGGGAGAGTTCGGCGCGGCCCGCTGGGGGCATGAGCTGGACACGTATTACAGCTCGCGGATCGCCGCCTGCGAGGCGCGCGGCGTCGGCTGGGCCGCATTCCGCTGGCCGACATCCGACGCCGCCTACGAACAGCAGGACGACACGTTCAACCTGACCTGGGGCGGGGCGGCAGGCGATATCACCGGTTCGCCCATGCCCACGCTGCGCGGCGCGTGGGCGAAGAACTCGGCGAGGCTCAGCGGCGCCGGGCTGCCTAGCCGCAACAACTAGCGGCTCGCGGGTGCTACAGCCGGAACCTGTCGTCATTGTCGGCTGGGGCCGTTGCCGCCCGTTTCGGCGGCTCGGGCTTCTTGCGGCCCGCCAGGAAAAAGATCGGCGCTCCGATCAGGCCAAGCACGCCTCCGCCTACGCCCAGCCACATCACCAGCTCCTTGTCGGCGATGCGCTGGGTTGCATCCGTCGCCACGATTGCTTGCGTGTCGGGTTCCTCGGGCAGGTATTTCACGTTGACGGAATCGACCGTCAGATAGTCGCCTTCGATGATCGAGTGCGCGTATTCGGACGACACCTCGATGTTCTCGGCGCGCTCGGCGCCTTTCGCGTCGGTCCATATCGCGTGGATCTTGTAGGTGGTGCCCGAGCGCCGGCCCGAACGGCTCTCTCCGCCATCGACCACCGCGGTCGCTTCAACGCCCTCGGCGGCGATGCGCTTGAACGTCTGGGCTTCGGTGTAGCTGAAATAGGCGATCGCCGGCCCGGCAAAGATCGCGATCACCAGCGCCCATTTGAGATTCGACAACCACTTCGCCAACATGGTCCGTGTCCCCCTTGCTTGACCCCGCTGCGGAATGGGTAGCACAGCAAAAACAATCGCCAATCGCAAAATCGGTGTGCGGCGCAGCAAAACTTTCTCGCCTCGTGCGAGAGGCGCCGCCCGGTCTCAGCCGAACTGCAGCAGGCCGAGCCCGGCCGCCAGCACCACAGCCGCGAAGGTCCGGCGAGCGCCAAAGCCTTCCTTGAGGAACCGCCAGCCCATGATCGCGGCGAACACCACGGCGGTTTCCCGCATGGCGGAAATGTAGGCGACCGGCGCAACCGAAAATCCGTAGAGCGCCATCGAGAACGAGAACAGCGAGCACACGCCGGCGCCCAGGCCCGGCCAAAGAGCGCGCCGGGCGGAGACCACGAACTCTTTCGGTCCCCGCGTGACCAGCATGATGGTCGAGATGCCGATCCAGTCGAGCACGAACAGCCAGACGATGAAGCTCCACTGCGTCGGGCCAGAGCGCACGCCCTGTGCGTCGATGACGTTGTAGATCGCGACGCCCGCGCCGGTCGCCATCGCCCAAAGCATGGCGGAGTTACGCGCGGCGTGGGAGCCGTCGAAGTTCTTTTCCGGCAGCGCGAAGGCGATGGTGGCGAGGCTCGCGATGGTGAGGCCGGTGATGGCGAGCGGCGAGAGATGCTCGCCCAGCACGATGGAAGCGGAGATGGCGGTCAGCAGCGGCGCGGACCCACGCATCACCGGGAAGACCAGCGAGAGATCGCCGCGCGACAGCGCCCGCACCAGCGCGGTCTGGTAGAGCCAGTGCGCCGGCAGCGACAGGCCGAGGATCATCCAAGTCTTGGGGGAAGGCAGCGGGGTAAAGAACACCGCCGGCAGCATCAGGATCGAGGACGAGACCGTCATCACGGTGCGGCCGCCGAGAATGTCCTTGGCCGATTTCACGAAGGTGTTGGCGCCCGCCAGCGTCACCGCCGATCCCAGGCCCAGCAGGAAAGCGAAGAGCGTGGGATCCAAAGCTTATCCGTCCAGTCCCACCAGCGCCCGCGCGAATGCTTCGGCGCTGAAAGGCTGCAGGTCCTCGGCCTTCTCGCCGACGCCCACGAAATGGATCGGCACATCATACTGCTCGGCGATGGCGACCAGCACACCACCCTTGGCCGTGCCGTCTAGCTTGGTCATCACCAGACCTGTGACGCCCGCCGTGTGGCGGAAAGCATCCACCTGGCCGAGCGCGTTCTGGCCGACGGTGGCATCCAGCACCAGGATCACATCGTGTGGCGCGGTGGGATCGATCTTGCGGATGGCGCGCACGACTTTCGACAGCTCGTCCATCAGCTGCGTCTTGTTCTGCAGCCGGCCGGCCGTGTCGATCAGCACGAGGTCGCGGTCTTCTTTTTTCGCCAGCTCCACCGCCTCGTAGGCCAGGCCCGCCGCATCGGCGCCGGCCGGCTTCGAGATGAAGCGTGCATTGGCGCGCTCGGCCCAGACTTTCAGTTGCTCGACTGCAGCGGCGCGAAACGTGTCTCCGGCGGCGACCACGATGTCTGCGCCCTGCGCCGAGAGCTTCGCCGCGATCTTCCCAATTGTGGTCGTCTTGCCCGATCCGTTGACGCCAACGAACAAAACGATGCGGGGCTTGGGTCCTTCGGCAAAGTCGACGACTTTCTCGCGCGGCTTGAGGATGGCGGCAATCTCGCCGGCCAGCGCCGCCTTTATCTCCTCGCCGCTGATCTCGCGGTCGAAGCGGTCCTTCGAGAACGCCTTGGCGATGCGCGCCGCAACCTTGGCGCCCATGTCCGACGTGATCAGCAGCTCTTCCAGCTCGTCGAGCGCCTCGCGGTCGATCTTCTTCTTGGCGAGGCCGGCCAGCCCCTCGGCGAGCCGCGAGGAGGACCGTTTCAGTCCCTCGTTGAGCTTGTGAAGCACCGAAGCCTCGCGCGCTGCGGCTTCGGCGGCGCGTTCGGCGGCGATGCGAGCGGCGGCCTTGCGGATGCCGATAGGATCGTCGTCGAGCTGCGGTTCGGGTGCGATCGGCGCGTTGCCGAACAGCTGCTGGTCGAGGCTGGCGACAGGCCTTGCCGGCGTCTCGCCTGGCTTCAGCGGCTCAATCGGCGTCTCGCCGGTCTTTGGGTCCGGCGCCTTCTTCTTTCCCCACCACAGGATCATGCGGGGCGCCCGACAAGCTCTGTCGCGGTGCGCGAGACGAGGTGGAAGAGGGCGGGGCGGCCAGGTTCAGGCGATATGCCGTCGATTCGCACCGGAGAGAAATCCGGCAATCGCGCGCGATTGCCTTTCTCGACGAGAGCCGTGGCGATCTTGCCGAGGTGGCTGTCGAGCCGCAGGGCCAGCCGTTCGACCCCCTTGGCGCGTAGCTTTGCCGCGCGGGCCTTCACCACGTCGCGGGCGACTTGCGGCATCTTCGCAGCGGGAGTGCCGGGCCGCGGCGAGTACGGGAAGACGTGGAGATAGTCGATCCCGCATTCGTCGACCGAGCGACATGTGTTCTCGAACATCTCGTCGGTCTCGGTCGGAAAACCAGCGATCAGGTCGGCGCCGAACGCCATCTCCGGGCGCGCCTCACGCAGGCGATGGCAGAGGCCGATCGCGTCGGACCGCGAATGGCGGCGCTTCATGCGCTTCAGGATCATGTCGTCGCCCGACTGGAACGACAGGTGCAGGTGCGGAGCGATACGCTGTTCAGTGCTCAGCAACTCAAAGAGCGGCTCGTCGATCTCGATCGCGTCGATGGAGGAGAGGCGGAGCTGCCGCAGATCCGGAACCAGCTTCAGGATACGCGCCACCAGATTGCCGAGCTTGGGCGCATTCGGCAGGTCGGCGCCCCATGATGTCAGGTCGACGCCGGTGAGGACGATCTCATAGTGCCCGGTCGCAACCAGGCGCTTCACCTGGTCGACCACTTCGCCTGCCGGCACCGAACGCGAATTTCCGCGTCCATAGGGAATGATGCAGAAGGTGCAGCGATGGTCACATCCGGTCTGCACCTGCACGAAGGCGCGCGCCCGTCCGTCCAGCCCATCCACCAGATGCGCTGCTGTTTCCTTCACCGACATGATGTCGTTGACCCGCACACGCTCTTCGCCGCCCAGCAGGCTTGAGGGCGCGAACGTCTCCGCCTTCATCTTCTCAGCATTGCCGATGACGCGGGTGACCTCAGGCATTTCGGCAAAGCTCGCCGGATCGATCTGCGCCGCGCAGCCGGTGACGATGATCGCGGCCCCAGGCCGCTCGCGCCGCGCACGGCGGATCGCCTGCCGCGCCTGCCGCACGGCTTCGGCCGTCACCGCGCAGGTGTTGACGATGACGGCGTCCCTCAGGCCCGCCGCCTCGGCATGGCCGCGCATCACTTCGGATTCATAGGAATTCAGCCGGCATCCCAGGGTCAGGATGTCCACGGTGCTGTGAGAGGAGGGGGCGCCGTCGGCCATGGCGGGGACATAGGCCGTCAGCCCGGAATTGTCACGGCAGGCTTACAACTAGCCTTTGTCGGCGCAGTCGACATGCTCGATGCCGCCCAGCTTGTTGAGCAGGTCGGCGAGCTTGAGCGCTTCCTTGTCGTCGATCGATTTCATCGCCTCGTTCATCGCCGGGGCGTAGACCGCCCACATCGCTTTCCTGAGCGCATAGCCCTTGGCTGTCGGCTCCAGCAGGTGGCCGCGCTTGTCCTCCTTGCAGAGGATGCGCTTCACCAGCCCCCCGCTCTCCATCCGGTCGACCAGCCGCGACAATTGGTAGGGCAGGATGAACAGCGGGATGGCGAGATCCTTAGGCCGGGTCGGTTTGCCCGCCCGCTCCAGCTCCCACAGCACGGTGTACCAGGAGAGCTCTGGAAAGCCTGCCTTTTTCAGCTCGCCCTCGACATGGCACTGAACCGCCTGGCTGACGCGCCCCAGCGCGATCCAGGCCCGCTGGATCGGGTCTGAAGGATTCCTCGTTGCAGTCTTTAGCTGAGATTGTTGCAAGCGCAACGAAACCTCCTACATGTTGCAAGTGCAACAAAGGGGCGAACCCCATCCAAGTCAAGGACGGGTCCGCCAAGGACCAGGCCGGTTTTTCAGAACCCTTCCTCAGCCATCACAGGGATAAGGACCATGACCCGCAGAATCGCCGTTATCGTCGGCTCGCTCCGCAAGGACAGCTTCAGCCGCAAGATCGCCCGCAACATCGTCGCGCTCGCCCCGAAGGGCTACGAGTTCGAGGAAATCGACATCTCCAAGGTCGGTTTCTACAATCAGGATCTCGACGGCCACGAACCGGCCGAATGGCTGGATCTGCGCGCCAGGATCAGGGCGGCCGACGCCGTGCTGTTCGTGACGCCCGAATACAACCGCTCGGTTCCCGGCGTCCTCAAGAACGCCATCGATATCGGCTCGCGCCCGTACGGCCACAGCGTGTTCAACGGCAAGCCGGCGGCGGTCGTCTCCATCTC
>Ga0210377_10003778_pt1 | contig 12917 bp, 20 predicted proteins | sample PLM4_65_b1redo_FD_155480 | JGI IMG/M metagenome (GOLD analysis project Ga0210377, IMG submission 155480) | Groundwater sediment microbial communities from an aquifer in East River, Colorado, USA - PLM4_65_b1 redo | ecosystem: Environmental > Terrestrial > Soil > Riparian zone | place: USA: East... | reverse complement strand
TTGCTTTGTGCGTGGCAAAGTTTATACGGGCGTATTCAACGCCCTGAGTTCTTAAAAGAAACTTTTCGTTCAGCCATACGCATGAGGCGCAGCGGATTCCGTCAATGTATATATCAATTTCCTTTTCATTTTTATAGTTTTGGCCGGCATCTCTTACGTCCTCGCCGAACGCCCTGATGTCGAGCCCTTTTTTCTGATCAGTTGGAATGCCGGGGGTCTCCCATTTTCTTTTCAGATAGAAGTCATCAAGTCCTTCGCTCCGGATCAGGCGAAAAACACTTCTGCATCCATTGCAGCAGAAGACATGCCGCTTGCCGTTTATATCTTCCTGGAGAGCGTCGCGTTCAGGAAAGGTGAGCAGGCAGTGGTCACAGGTTAGGGTAGGCATATCAGTATCTCACAGAGCGGTAGATAAGGATTGCTCCAATGGCTATCATAAACAGGGCAGAGAAGCTGTAAAGCCTCCTCCTGATCCATTCGCCTTTAAGTGCAACGACCTGGCCGATGAGGAACAGTGCAGGGGCAGTCCCTATTCCGAAGAGGAACAGCATCAGCATTCCCTTGAGGAAGCCTTCTACCTGGCTGTGACTGCCTGCGCCTGCGCCTGCTGCGGCAAGGTAAGCTGTATAGAGAAGTCCGCAGGGAATGAATCCGGTGGCAGCTCCTATGGCAAAAAAAGAACCAGGGGTATGTGTTTCGGATATAAACCGAATCATCCGGTAAACAGAATGAGATATTCGCGATGCAATGCGCGTGCGGTCAGTACGAAGCCTTGCCAATGAAAGCCATCCCGAAGCAGCAAGGCCCATGATGACCATCAGGATGCCTATTGCTGCCATGGTCATGTTCTGGAACTTTTCGATAGAATGGACCACACCGGCAAAAGAGCCTGTGAGGCCCATGATACCGCCAATAATGCTGTAGGTTGTGATCCTCCCGAGATTATAGAAGATATGCGGTAAGGCAGTGCCTGATGACCGTGGACATGATGCATCCCTGAGATTCAGGGAATAGGTTGCAACAAGAGGACCGCACATACCGCTGCAGTGGCCAAGCCCTCCGAGAAGTCCTGAGCCGAACATCAGGAGATATATCGAATCAGTAGTGAACATCAAACCTGTAAAATACCCTGCCTTCACCGGGAATTTCCACCTCTGCCTGCCAAAGCTTCTTGCCACTCGGGCACCTGGGAATGATACTTGTACCAGAAAACGTCCCGTCTGCAGATTTCCTGAGTAGTACTTCGTTTTTCCCCATATACATACCCGGCATCGAAAGCCCCATGGGCAGCGTTTCGGGGCTTTTTCCACCTTTTATAGTGACCGTGAACATAAGTTCCCTCATCGCCTTTACGGGCTTGGGCGTAATGTCAAATATGATTTCAGCCTTGCCTGTCTTTTTGATGCACGAGCCCTGGTCTATGATGCAGTCTGCAGACTGCTCTGCCCCATCTGAACAGGAAACAAGAAGCATGAACAGGATGCACCGGATAAGAGTCAGTCGGCTCATGCTGTCATTTCTTCCCCTGACCGGCGAATATTTGTCTCTCAAAGGTCAAATGCTTTTCTCTTGAGGTTACATGTATCCTCGCATCCCAGTATCCGTAGAGAGGCAGGTCTGTTTCTGCCTTGAACTGTCCATTCTCGTTCTGAATGGTTTTGTAGGTCCTGTCGTAGGCTGATGTCGATGGCCTGCTGACCGTCAGAGATACGCTGATGTCAGAGAGGTGCTTGCCGTCTCTGTCTGTCACAGAAATGATAAGATCGTTTCTGCCGACGCTGAGAGTTGGGTTTGCGATATCCACGTTCCAGCCGGACGCTTCTCTTTCTTTCTGCACTGCGTCGTATGCAAGGCCCTGTTCGTAGGGTTTATCCACAACGGTTCCGTCAAAGGTGCTCATGCCTACGATGATAGTACCTGCTACCGCAGCGATGCCGATAAAGACCACAGTTATCAGGAGGGCCTTCACAATGCCTCCGGTATGACGAAGTTTGCCTTTTTGCTTATTCGTAGGCCTGCAGGCTTGTCTGTCTCGATAATAAGCTCAACGGGCCCGGATGAGGAACCCCTTTCAGTGACGGGTGAGATGACGTAGGCAACAGCTCTTTTATACTCTCCTGCTTTGAGCTGAATCTTTTCCGGGAGTACCTTGAGGGGCTTCCCCTGAAGATCCGCCCTGAGTATGAGCTCGAGGTCCTGCCTGCTCTTGTTCTTGATGGCGATCGTATAGGCGTTGACGATCTCATTCTGTTCTGTCAGCCGTGGCCTGAGTTCATAGTTCGGCAGAATGGTCAGGTCAAGCGGCCTTCTGGAAAGAGAGAGATAGAGGAGGAAGAATAAGGTCATGACTGTGACCGACCCGATCAAAACAACATTCTGTCTGAGCAGTTTCCGCTCTTCTCCGGGGTTCCCGAAAAAATAGCTGACCAGCCCTTTTTTCTGCCGTTTATCCATCCTTTCCGTACAGGCATCAATGCACTCAGCGCAATTGATACAGGCCGCACTCAGACCATCCCGGATATCTATACCGACAGGGCATATCCTTGCGCACGCCCTGCAGTCCATGCACTCCTCTTTCCTGCGCTGGTCAAAGGCGATGACCATGGTCTTGTTATCAAAAAACGCTCCCTGGAGCTTTGCATAGGGGCAGACTGTTGAACACCAGGTATGCCGTAAAAATGCGTAATTCAGAAATATGATGGCAGTAAGGGATATCCAGAAGCCCCCTGTTACTGTTCCAAGAGATCCTTTCAGGAGGTCCGGAAAAAAATCATAAGGCGAAACAAAATACCAGATGAGGTTTGCAGCGACAACAATACTGATGAAAAGGGTAAGGATGTATGCTGTTACTTTTTGCAAAAGGCCCTTTGTCTTGGCCTTGTCCAGAAACCAGGTGAAGTCGATGAGCACTGTCTGAGGGCAGAGCCAGCCGCACCATATGCGTCCGAAGAGGATGGTGATGAAGATGATGAGAAAGGTCAGGAAGATGGTCGCAATCAGAACAATAAAGAACTCATCCATCCAGAGGCTTGTGCCGAAAACATGGAGCCTGAGGCTTGGGATGTCAAAGCGCAGGGCACTCTCCCCCCTGATCCTGATAAAGGGGATACCGAGGATGAAGAGTGCCTGAAGCGCTTCAGCAAAACGCCGCCACGGCCGGATCCTCTTACTCGTCATCTTCGAACATTTTGTATTTCGGGTCCTCCACCTTCTTATGCCTCTTTTTTGAGTAATAGAACGCAATAATGATGCCGAAGAGTATGACAAGGGTCAGGCCAAAGACAAAATATGCTATTCCCTGTGTGCTCATTATTTCTTTTTCCCTCTCATCATGAGGTACAAAACAACAATGGCGGCAGTTGGGATAGCTGTAAATGCGATTGTTGCAAATATCGAAATGTCCATATGAAACCTCCGGTTGTTCAGTGACAGTTGACAATGTCAGAAACAGTGTCAGTGTCCAGTGTCAGGAATGAAGATCTTTTCTGACACTGACACTGAGCACTGAAGCTGATACTCGTCGTTATTTTTTTATCGATTCCTCATAGGCCTTTTCCTGGGACCAGCCGCTGATCGACGGTGAGTACATGGCGAAGTAGTAGATGCCCCAGAGAATAAGCCCCCAGAACAAAATCAGCCAGCCCAGGGGCAGTTTCTTGGCTGTATCCTTTGCTTCAAAATCATTTATGCTGTCGATTTCTTCCGGCATGTCTTCCTCCTTATTTATCTTTTTGCTGTTCATGGCGTATATAGGAAACGATTGACCATATCTTGTTCTTGTCAAGCTGGGTTGCAAAGGGTGGCATGCCGTTTGCGGTACCGTTTGCAATGATTGCATAGATCTGGCCATCCCTGATATCGCCATCTTTGTTGAGCCAGATGTTATCCCTCAGGCTTGGCCCAATGCCACCCTTGCCGTCATCACCGTGACAGGCTCCGCAATTCTGTTTGTAGAGCTGTTCGCCGAGTTCGTGAGCCTTTTTGTCGCCTTCGAGCGGGTTCTTTTCGTCTGTTACCGCTACCGTGGCGAGAGAGGGTTTCTTTTCAACAGCGGTCCCGATGGCCTGCATGTATGCCACGAGGGCATCCAGCTCGGTTTTTGATGCAAGCGCAGAGATATCATCCTTCGTGTACGGGAAGCTGTTGACCTTCATGTGCGCCTCAATGTCCGAGGGGTCAAGCTTGCTGTCTTTGAGCCAACCGTACTCCGGCATGTTCGACTCCGCAATGAATTTTGTCGGCTTCTCGAAGTGGCTGTAATGCCACGCATCAGGATATTTCCCACCGATACGCGCAAGGTCAGGGCCTGTCCTCTTCGAGCCCCAGAGGAAAGGCCGGTCATAGGTGAATTCGCCCGCCTTTGAGTAATCACCGTACCGCATGACCTCTGTCTTCAAAGGTCTGACTGTCTGTGTATGGCAGTTATTGCAGCCTTCGCGCTGATAGATGTCTTTCCCGGCAAGCTGAAGGGCGGTATAGGGCATAAGCTTCTCGAGCTTCGGGTGCATCCCTGGTGTAAGCATGGGATAGAACATGGTAACAATTGTGCCTACAAGGATCACGACGGTCGCGACCACTGCGAACATTATGGGTTTTTTGTATAGTTCACCAGCCATCTTCCACCTCCTATGCCTGTGACGTCGCAAGGGCCTTACCTTTGCGGATCGTCATGTAGATATTGTAGATGAAGAAGAGCATACCGACGGTGAAGATCACTCCGGCGACGCTCCTCAACTGCCAGAAGGGATAGTTTTTCGCGAGCCCTTCCATGAACGTGTACTTGAGGCTGCCGTCAGGGTTTGTCGCCTTCCAGAGCGCTCCCTGCTGGATGCCGGTGATCCACATGGTGATCGAGAACATGAGCTGGCCGATCAGCACAAGCCAGAAGTGTGTATTCGCGACCTTGACGCTGTAGATTTCCGTGTTGTAGATCTTCGGGATGATGTAGTAGATCGACGCAGCTGTAGTCATGGTGACCCATCCCATGGTACCCATATGCACATGACCAGGTACCCAATCAGTGTAATGGATGAGCTGGCTCACGACCCTGATAGCCTGGGTCGGTCCCTGGACGGTCTGGAGACCATAGAAGGTGATGCCCATGATGAAAAACTTTGTGAGATAATTCGTCCTCATCTTGTCCCAGTCAGCGCCAACCGTGTAATAGCCGTTCACGACCGAACCCCACGACGGAGCAATGAGAAAGAGCGTAAAGACGATGGCCAGGGTCTGTATCCAGTCCGGCAGTGGTGTGTAGACAAGGTGATGCGCCCCTGTCCAGAGATAAGCAAAGACGAGGGACCAGAATGCGATGATAGAGAGTCTGTGGCTGAAGATTGGCAGTCCTGTTGACTTTGGCAGGAAATAGTAGAACATGGCCAGGATTGGTGTTGTGAAGATGAAACCCACGGCGTTGTGGCCATACCACCACTGCACATTCGCGCTGTTGACGCCTGCATAGAGCGAATAGGATTTGGTCAAACCGGCTGGTATGGCAAGATTGTTTACTATGTAAAGGACGGCAACAGCAATGACCGTTGCGATGATATACCAGAGTGATATATACATCTGCTCTTCCTTCCTCTTGATGATCGTGCCGAAGACATTTATTGCAAAGATAACCCAGAGGATAACGACACCGATATCCAACGGCCATTCCAGTTCAGCATACTCAAGGGACTGGTTCATCCCTGCAAAGAGGCTGAGTGCAGCCAGCGCTATCGCTGCGTTAAAAAGATACAGATGAAAGCGTGCAAGTTTCGGCAAAAGCAGCGGTCTCTTTGTTAGCCTCATTACAATATAGTAGGAAATGCCGAAGATAGCACCGATACCGAGTCCAAACGCGAGCCCGTTGGTGTGCACTACCCTCAGTCTTCCGAAGGTGAAATAGGGCGGTATATTCAGTTCCGGCTTCCACATCTGAATGGATATCCAGAGTCCCACGAGGATACCGACCACTCCCCAGAAGATCGAGGAGACGATAAAGCCTTTTACCGTCTGGTGGTCATACTGATAATCACTCATAACAGAATCCCTCCTTTAAGGACGTAATGGTGAAAAGCTTCAAGGAAGCTTCATGATTCTTCGTTTACAGGCAATGCTGTTTCCGCTATTTCAGCAAAATTGTGCTGCTTCAGCAGTTCATTGAACTCACCGCGCAGCTTGATCCATATGGGATGAACTGAACAGGTGCCGCTGAATCCGCATGCCGAGCTGTCTATGGCACATGCATTCAGGGCAATAGCGCCTTCTATGGCCTCAATGACATCGAGTAGTGTTATCTGAGTCGGCTCTTTGGCTAACTGGAAGCCTCCCTTCACACCTCTGAAGGATTTTACAATGCCGGCCTTTGCAAGCTTCTGGAGGATCTTTGCAAGAAAACTCCTGGGTGTTGCCATTTCACGCGAAATCTCATCGACCATGGTCAACCGGTCGGTCCTTGATGAAAGATAGAGGACGCAGCGTATTGCATAATCTGTTTCACGGGTTATCTGCACGGGACAATACCAGCGTGGCTCATATCAGTAAGCTTCCCTGTCATGGGCGATGTCTTCAGCGGTTACTTTGTGTCTGAATATCCTGTAAAGCCATATCTGGTAAGCGATGACAACAGGGACGAAGATCAATGCCACAACCGTCATGATCTTGAGAGTGTATATGCTCGATGATGAGTTGAAAATGGTAAGACTGTAGGCCTGGTCCATACTGGAAGGGATCAGATTAGGATAAAGGCCTATGACACCCGTAAAGACGATCATAACAATGGTGAGAGATGATGAGTAAAAGGCCCTCAGATACTTTCCAGAGGATGAAAACAGCCTGATTCCTAACAATGCGAGGACAGCGATGGCAGGGAAGGCAATCCAGAGAACGTTCTCCAGGTAATTTGCGTACAGATGTGTGGCAAAAGCCGTGTAGATAAGGAATAGGACCGCAATACCGAGGAGCGCAAACCATACCCTATTCGCAAGCCTGGCGGAACGCTCGCTGAGTTCCCCGGAGGTCTTCATCGACAGCCATAAGGCGCCGTGCTCAATAAAAAGAAGAACAAAGAGAGCGCCGGTAAGGAGTCCGTAAGGATTCAAAAGCGTAATGAGGGTCCCGTGATAGCCGTATGCATCCATGGGCAGCCCCTGAAAGATGTTCCCGAAGGCAACGCCGAAGAGCAGAGAAGGAATGAAACTGCTTACAATAATCGTCCTGTCCCAGTTCTTCTTCCAGTTTTCGCCTGATCCCAATTCCCTGAATTCGAGTGCAACGCCTCTGAAAATGAGTGAAAAGAGGATCAGTAAAAGAGGTGTATAGAGATAGCTGAACATCAAGGCATAGGTAGTGGGAAATGCAGCAAACGTCGCCCCTCCTGCGGTTATCAGCCAGACCTCGTTTCCGTTCCAGACAGGACCGATGGTATGAATAATGGTCTTTTTTTCATTTTCATTATGAGCGAGCAGGCTGAGTAGTATGCCTGCTCCGAAATCAAAGCCATCAAGCATAAAATATACTGCCCAGAGTAAACCCCAGAGTATGAACCATATAACTTGGAATTCCATGTTATACCTCCTTACCTATAGAAGGGCTGATGATCGATGACAGATTTTCATCGGGTCCCTTCCTGGCAAATTTGGTTAAGAGATAGATATCAACGACTGCCAGTGTGCCATAGAGGAGAGTAAATCCGAACAAAGATCCCCATACTTGTGCAGGAGTGACGGCTTTTGATACAGCATCGGATGTTTTGAGCACCCCGTAAACAATCCAGGGCTGTCTCCCCACTTCAGCTACAATCCAACCCATCTGTGCCGCGATATAGGGAAGGGGGATCGAATACAGCATGATCCTGAGAAAAGTCGTGCTGGATTCGAGCCGGTTTGCCCTAGAAAGAATGAAGGCAATAAGGGTTAGAAGCATAAAGAGCATACCGAGAGCGGCCATTCCCCTGAAGCTCAGAAAAGTCGGGAGAACGGGCGGTCTGTTCTCTTTTGAAAATGCCTTCAAGCCCACCACCTCGGCATTACTGTCGTGAAATGCAAGATAACTCAATAGGCCGGGTATGCCTATTGCGTCGACAGAATTCCTTTCATTCGTAACATCGGGTACTATCAGAAGATTGTAGGGTAAGGCCTTCCGTGTCTCCCATACCGACTCCATGGCAGCGAATTTTGTCGGTTGAGTTTTTGCCACTTCTGCAGCATGGAAATCACCGACGAGGAAGACAAGGAGGGAACTTGCAAGGCCGAATGCCGCAGCCATTCCGAAGGACTTTTTGAAAAACTCCTGCTGATTCTTTTTGAGGAGATGATAGGCGGAGATCCCCATGACAAAAAACGCAGCGACTACATAGCCTGAGAAAATGGTATGGAAGAATTTTAAGATGCCGTAAGTGTTCGTTGCCATTGCCATAAAATCAACCATTTCTGCCCGTCCGTTCCTTAATACATATCCTACGGGATGCTGCATCCATCCGTTTGCAAGGAGTATCCATAAAGCAGAGAGGTTGGATGCGATCGCCACCAGCCAGATTGATACTGCATGAACCCTCTTTGAAACCCTGTTCCATCCGAATATCCATAAGCCGATAAACGAAGATTCCAGAAAAAATGCAACTGTTGCCTCAATCGCCAGGGGGGCGCCGAAGATGTCGCCGACATATTTTGAATATTCAGCCCAATTCATGCCGAACTGAAATTCAAGGGTAATGCCGGTGACAATACCGAGCGCAAAGTTGATCAGAAAGAGCTTTCCCCAGAACTTTGTCATCTTGAGATAGGTTTCATCTCCTGTCCTGACATATCTGGTTTCCATGTACGCTACCAGGAGAGAAAGACCGAGCGTAAGGGGCACAAAGATAAAGTGAAACATGGCAGTTACGGCAAACTGAAGCCTGCTTAACATTAATACATCCATGGGGTTAGCCTCCTGTTGACATGCGAAGTCTCGTCATATCAGATAGCCCATCATATCAAATTATGACTAATAAACAACCTGTAATATTAATTAAGATCAATTTACTCCTGTTTTAGCGTTTTTGTCAAGAAATAAAAGGGGATTGTCAGTCAGGAATGAAGAGTGAACCATTTTCTTCAAATAAATTTTATCTGACAGTCCTCTTGAAATGCTATTGACAAAAAAATAGTTTTAACTAATAATAATTACAATCATAAAGGAGGGTGGTAATGAAAAAGTTCAGAAATATAGGCTTCAAACTGACTCCTCAAAGGATTGCTGTCCTTGAATATCTTCAGGATAATAAGGAGCATCCTTCAGCAGAGACGGTTTATAACAATGTATCCAGGAAGTTTCAAACGATGTCCTTTGCTACGGTTTACAATACTCTTGCTGCCTTGAGAGACAGAGGACATTTGCTTGAACTTACTATCGATGCGGATAAACGAAGGTATGATCCCAATACTGATCCGCATAATCATCTTATATGCACTAAATGCAAGAAGATTATTGATATTCCTATGGAGTATATGCTGCAAGTTCCTGAACATGTTCGGGGGGACTTTGAAATTACCGGAAATCATATTGAGTTTTATGGCATCTGCCCTGAGTGCAGGAAGCAGACAGCCGGATAAATAAGGAGGTCGCGATGTGTATTGATCATAAAATGACATGCAGATGCGGAAAACAGAGCGCAAGTTTCAATTTTAAGGAGGAGATTATGCCTGTTGAGGTAGTGGACAGGCTTTATTGCCCTGCCTGTTCAGGCGAAATCAAATATGATCCGGAGAGCATGCTGATGGACAACGGGTGGGTTATAGAATATGATATGGATGTGGCGCGGTTCTCAGAACAGAAACTGCCTCACCAGGAGATAACGCCTGAACTGTTGTTTGATGAAGGGTATTGTACCTGGAGGGGGGTCTCTCCAACAGACCATATTGACTCTGTCAGAGAGCGTGAGGAATTGGTGAAGCTGGCGAAGATAAATCCGAAGAAGTACCTGGATGAGTTCAGGAAATGGGGCATAGAACGGATGGAACGACTTGCTCATGAAGGATGGAGGAAGGCATATGACAGATAATCTGAAACATAAAGAAAATAGTCCATGCAGTGTGAAAATTACGCCTGTGCCGGAATTTATCACTTGTCCGAAATGTGGAGGTGAGATAGAACTTTGGTCGGATGAAGACCGGACAGTATGTTATTTCTGCGGTCACAAGGTCTTCAAGAAAGAAAACATTGTCCATTAAGTTTAATGGCTGCAGTCTGAAAAAAAATACAAGCAAGAATGAGTAAAAGGGGGATTTTTCTATGAGCGAACATTGTTGCGGAATTCAAGTTGGTGGAAATGTGCCTGACTTTAAGATGGAAACGTATGAACCTTCAAAGGGTGATTTTGGTGAGGTAAGTCTTGAAGCGCTCAAGGCAGCGAGGAAGTGGACTGTCTTATTCTTCTATCCGGCTGATTTCACCTTTGTCTGAGCTACCGAGTTTGCTGCTCTGGCAGAGCGGCAGGAAGGCTTCAAAGAACTTGGTGCAGAGATTATAACGGTAAGCACTGATACGAAATTTGTCCATCTGGCGTGGCAGAAAGATGAAAGGATGCTGGAGAAAGTCAAATATACAATGGGTTCCGACCCCACCGGCTGCGTTTCAAGGATGTTTGGCATCTATGATGGATCATCCGGACTTGCACTCAGGGGGACCTTTATTATCAGCCCCGAGGGGAAACTCTTCAACTCTGAGGTGAACTACTATAACCTCGGAAGGAATATCGATGAATTGCTCAGGAAGATCAGGGCAAACCTGCATCTTGCCGAGAACGTTTATGAAGCATGTCCTGTTACATGGCAGAAGGAAGGGGACAAGACGCTTACTCCGTCGGCGAAGATGGTCGGCAAGGTTTTTGAAGCTATGCAGTAAGGTAGATGCTTTTAAGAAATAAACTATTATCAAAATATTCGGAGGATTTTAATGTCTAAAACAGAGAAGGATTTGATGGACGCTTTTGCCGGCGAGTCCCAGGCAAACAGAAAATATCTTGCTTTTGCGAAAAAGGCGGAAGCAGAGGGGTTCAGGCAGATAGCGAAATTGTTCAGGGCGGCTGCAGAGGCCGAGACAGTGCATGCCCATAACCACCTGAGAGAGGCCGGAGGTATTAAGAGCACGAAAGAGAACCTTGAGGCTGCAATCAGCGGAGAAACTTTTGAATTCCAGAAGATGTATCCGGGGATGATAGAGGACGCGAAGGCTGAAGCGTTTGAGGGAGCGTTAAAGAGCTTTGTGTATGCCAATGAGGTGGAGAAGGTCCATGCGGAACTCTATAAGAAGGCCCTTGCAGCTATGGGGAGCAATCCTGATGTTGATTATTATGTCTGCCAGGTCTGCGGTTATACCGTAGAAGGTGAGCCGCCTGATGAGTGCCCTGTGTGCAAATCGAAGAAACAGGCTTTCAATAAGGTGGATTAGAAAGGACGGGAGGCCTGAGAAGGCGTACATAAATACTCAGACAAGGAGAAGAGAGTTATGGCCAATTTACCGGAGCAGTATAAAAGTATCAGAAAGAGGTTCAAGAGGTATTTCAGTGCTGTAGACAATCTTGGCAAAGCGGCAAAGGCATCAGGTCCCCTTGATGACAAAACCGCCCATCTGATCCAGTTGGGAGCTGCTGCTGCAATACGCTCCGAGGGTTCGGTCCATTCGCATGTGAGAAGGGCACTGGAGGCAGGGGCCACCCCTGATGAAATACATCATGCGATTATCCTCCTCTCCAGCACCATCGGTTTTCCTACTGTTTCGGCAGCGATAAGCTGGGCTGATGATGTCATGAAAAAAAGGGAAAAATAACCTTTCTGTTTCTTGCGTTTCCAGGAAGAGAAGGGTCAGTTGCACTCTTCTCTCCCTGGAATCTGGTATAATGTTGTTAAATATAATGGGGATTTACTTTTGACAGCATGTACCCAGCGAGCTTTATTCAATTTAGCCAGCCTAAAACGGACCAATAATGACTCCTAAGAAACCGACCAATGAACTTAAATATTCATCCGACGCACGTAGAGACGCGAAAGGTGCGGATCATAAAACGGATTATAGAAAAACATGGTGGAAGGGTATGGACGGAAGAAAAGCCTGATGAACGTGCAAAATTTTATTTTGAGTTGCCGAAAAAGACCGCCATATAATTGCCCCGAAGGAACGTATGAAAATATCTGAGGATCTGACAAAAGAGCAGCTCATAAACGACCTGGCAAAATTACGTCAGCGGATCAATGAACTCGAAAAAATAGAAGAAGACAAACTGAGATATGTGGAGGAACTCAACAAAGCCAAGGCGATGTTCGAGGGCCTTTTCGAATTTGCTCCGGATGCAATTGTTATTGTCGACCGTGAAGGCCGCATCGTTCAGCTTAACAAGCAGGCTGAGAAACTGTTCGGCTATACGCGTGAAGAGTTACTCGGTGCGGACCATGACATGCTCGTGCCGGAACGCTTTAAGGAAGAACATCTGGAAAATCGCAGGGAGTATATGTCTGACCCTCGCACCCGTCATATGGGTACAGGGATGGACCTACATGGGAGAAGGAAAGATGGCAGTGAGTTCCCTGTAGATATAGCACTCGGCCATATGCAAATCGGGACAGACATCGTTGTGCTGGCCGTTGTCCGCGATTTCACCGAGCGAAAAAAATGGGAGAAAGAAATCAGAGAAGTGAATGAGCACCTGCAACGCCGCACGCGGGAACTCGAACGCGCGAACAAAGATATGGAGAGTTTCAGTCACTCGGCATCACATGACCTCAGGGAGCCGCTGATGATAATCGACGGGTTCAGCCGCATTCTGCTGAAGAAATACGGGAAGCAGTTTGATGATAACGGAAAAGAAATGCTCTCCTTAATCACGGAGACCGCAGAAAAGATGAATCAGCTCATTAATGATCTCCTTTCCTTCGCGCGTGTAAGCGCAAAAGGTG
>Ga0210377_10003777_pt1 | contig 12918 bp, 22 predicted proteins | sample PLM4_65_b1redo_FD_155480 | JGI IMG/M metagenome (GOLD analysis project Ga0210377, IMG submission 155480) | Groundwater sediment microbial communities from an aquifer in East River, Colorado, USA - PLM4_65_b1 redo | ecosystem: Environmental > Terrestrial > Soil > Riparian zone | place: USA: East... | reverse complement strand
TAAAATGGGGATCATTGCTCATGGTGACTATTGTGATGAAGGTTCCACATATGTCATTAAGGAACATGATATTACTTCAGATCAGAATGCTCTTATTAATTTTGTCAATTCATGTGGTAACACAAACGGCGGTGATGCTGCTGAGTGTTATGAGTTGGCGCTTCATCACGCAAGATCAATGAAGTGGACAGCAGGGACCAACAAAGTATTTGTGCTTATCGGGGATGATGTTCCTCATAGCGCAAGCGAAAGACAGAACACCAAAAAACTTGACTGGAGAAATGAAATTAAATGTCTCCTTGAAATGGGAGTAAAAGTTTGTGGTGTTCAGGCTCTCGGAAGAAGGTCTGCTGCTCCTTTCTATCAGGAGATCGCACAGGTTACAGGAGGATTTAGATTAGGTCTGGATCAGTTCTCCGACGTCACCAATATCATCAGAGCAGTATGTTACCAGCAGGCAGGTCCTGAATTCCTGCAGTCATTTGAACAGACAGTTATTAAAAATGGTCAAATGACAAAGTCCATGAGATCCAACATCAGTGTTCTTCAAGGAAAAACCGCGACTGACATTCTTTCTGACATAAGAAAGATAGCCAGCGGCTCAACATCAACCGGAGGATTAAATCCTGTTGAACCTTCAAGATTCCAGGTGATGGATGTTGATTCTGATATAAGGATTGATGAATTCGTAAGGGACAACGGACTCATCTTCTCAAAGGGGAAAGGATTTTATGAATTCTCCAAGAGATCCAAAATTCAGGATTACAAAGAGATCGTCCTTATGGATAAAGCAACAGGTGACATGTTCTCAGGTGATGATGCCAGGACGTTGATGGGAATCCCTGTAGGAGCAGCTGGGAAAGTATCACCTGTGTTCAACGACAAGTTCATCGCATTTGTTCAGTCGACTTCCCTTAACAGGAAGCTCATCGGCGGGACCAAGTTCCTTTACGAAGTAGATCTTTCAAGGTAGTACAAGAACATATTTTAAATATTTAAAAGTTTTAGACACTTGGGAAGCGTACACGCAAATTTAAGGTTCGAATCCTTATATTCCCTCGCAAGAGAGAGTAACGCCTAATTGGTTGGGCAATTGACTCAGGATCAATCAAATCGCAAGTAACTCGTCTTCCCAGACTTGTCTAATATATTTTATATGTATAGATGGAAAAACGAAGTAACTAAGTGAGCATATCGGCATACGCAGATTCTTGTGGTACTCGATAGATAGGCTGTGGTTATATAATAAGGTTGGGTTAAACTGATTAGCTAACGCACTCAGTCCAACTTTTTAATACTGACGCTCCGAGTCTATACATATAAAATATTTTTCCGATTCACTGTCCTCATTAGAACATAATAAACCAAAATTAAGGAGCAATATGCATAAGGTAAGTAAGTCAGCTTCTGAATTGAAAGATATTATTAAAAAAGCTATAAATGATCTTGAAATTACTCCTGATGAATATGATGAAATTATGAATTTCGTTCATTCACATGACTCACTTGGGAAAGAGGATCATGTATTACTGTCCCATTTTCATGCAATGATTTCAGATGGAACGTTGAAGAGAGTACGTAAATAAAACCTTTGTGACACTAAATTAGCTTACACGATAATTGGATATCAGAAATAAAGCTAATTTGACTAGTCACATTTAAAAATTATTGAGACACTTGTTGTGCTTACATGCATAGCTCAGTTGGTAGAGCAATTTCCTATTAAGAAATCTGTCGTAGGTTCAAATCCTACAGCAACCCGAAAGGGTACAAAGCACAACTAACTCGTCTCACCTTATTAAAAAGGAGTACTATGTTAAAATGTAACCAATCAGAATATTGTTTGATTCTAGGATGCCCGCATAAAGGTGAGCATACTAATGAAGAATGTTTAAAGTTTTGTAATGATCTTGAAGTAAATTCATACGTTAAAGATGTTTGTCCTTTTACTATTGTTACATGTGAATAACAAATTTTGTGGCACTGTCTTAAGCTTACATGCATACTAGCTCAGTTGGTAGAGCATCCCCTTAACACGGAGACTGTCTCAGGTTCAAATCCTGAATACGCAACCAGAAGTTCTAGCTTGAGCGACTAGCCACATTTAATTTAAAAAGAATTCGAGCACTTGATAAGCATACATGATACGTAAAAGCTGCGATCGAAAGATCATCCTTGGTTCGATTCCGAGGATTCCCCACCATTTTAAATTTTCTAATTTAATTATTGGAGAATTTAAATAAATGGGGAATTAGCCAAACGGTAAAGGCACAGCGGGAGAAATCCCTATCAAGCAATACCGCTTAACTGACTCGCTCGATATTAATAAAAGCTTCGGACACTTTACAAGCTTACATGAATGTTTTCGGTTCAAACCCGAATTCCCCCGCCATTTTCTAATATGGGGGAAGCCTTATTGGGGCTTTTTATATTCGCTTTTATGACTCGTCCGATTAAAATTTTTGAGGCACTTAGTAAACTTACATGCCGGACATGGTGTCCACCTTTTATGCTAAAAAAGTCACTCTCAGGTTCAATTCCTGACAACCCAGCCTTAAAAACTGGGGAAAAGTTTACTTGACTCGCCTCATCTTAATTCAAGTTTTGCAATCCTTCTGATTCCTGGTCCACGTCCCTCTCCGACACCTCTTCGGCCGAACAAGGATCGAACGGGCCTCATCCCAGGATGATCGCGACAAGGATTGCAAATGTTGTACCCATGTGGTATTAATAAAACCTGCTGATGTAGGCTTAATATCACATGGGGTTATTTAATCTAATCTTTAGGCACTAATTCAACTTACACGCTTATCTACTTCAAATGGACACAAGCCGAAACAAAGTTGAATTGACTTGCCTAATTTATTTTCAAATCGAATTACGAAAAGGAGGATACACAATGAAGACAGAATTAACACCGTTTGAGAGAAAAGAAATCTTGAACGAGCTTGTGAAAAGCAAGCATGGTGATCTTCAAGACTATGTGCCTACTGGTTTGAAGGCTGCCAAATACGATCCAGAATTCCTTGCACATCTCATTGCATGGAATCTGGCTAAGGGAGAGATAAGAGATACTAAGGTCGCTCTTCCTATCATTCACCTTAGGAATCTCAACTCTGATGATAAGGAACTTGCTGAAAATGCGATTGCAAGTCTCATGACATTGGATCCGAGAAACCTGGTGAGAGCATATCATTTCAACAAAGATCTCTCAAAGGCAAAGAAGACCATTACAGGTGGTCATCGGAAGATGCTTGAAAAAGCGATGAAGAGATACCTTGAGGTTCAGGAATCTCAGCCTGGAAGGTGGACAAGGACTGCAGTTCAACACAGAGCATCCCTTAAAGAGCTCTATGCAGTATCACACCACAAGCCTTCTGATCTTGCACAGCAGGTTCTTTTCGATCGGAAATATCCTAAAGGTTCAGTGTTTGAGAAGTTGGCAAACATGAAGAACATGGATCCGATGGAAGCTGCTGGTGCTGTAATCAATCATAAGATTCCATTCCAGATTGCTCAAGGGGCACTTGGAATGAAGAAAGAAGATTATGCAAAGAATCCGACTTTCATCCTTGCCCTTATTGAGGGTATGTCGGGGCAGCAACTTCTTAACTCGACCAAGTTTCTTTCTGACATCGGAGTGATGGCTAATCCGATGTTGAAGAGTGAATACGATAAAGCTCTTCAGCGGGCTGCTGGTGATAAGAAGGTTTCAACCTTGAAGGTTGGTAAGGTACTTTCAACTGTAAAAGTTGATGAAGCTACCCATGCAAAGCTTTCCAATCTTCAGGAAAAAAAGATTAACCAGAAGGGTATTGATGGTGACTGGTTGGTTCTTGGTGATTGTTCAGGTTCAATGAACAAAGCAATCATAATGGCGAACGAAGTTGCATCAATCATCGCCAGATCTGTTAAGGGAAAAGTATTCCTTGTATTCTTCAATAACTCTCCTCGTCTTTTTGATGTTACTGGAAAGACTCTTGAAGAAATAAAAGTAATGACAAAATATGTTACTGCAAATGGTTCCACATCGGTTGGTTGTGGTGTGAGATATCTGCAGGAAAAAGGTATTGTGGTAAATGGTATTGCAATTATTTCTGATGGTGGGGACAATGCAACTCCTTTATTCCATGATGCTTACAAAGATTATGTAAAGAAAATGGCAATCGAGCCGGCAGTGTACTTTTATAAGTTGCCTGGTGATACTGATAAGCTTTCAAGATATTGTCAGATGGCTGATGTTCAGATTGAATCTTTTGATCTTACTACTAAGGTTGATAATTATTCGATTCCAAATCTTGTCGCCATGATGAAAACTTCCAGGTATGGTTTGTTGGATGAGATCATGGAGACTCCATTGCTTACACTGGATAAGGTGTTTGCAGAAAGGGATTAACATGAAGATGAAATATGACGATTTAAAAGCATATGGTTCACCTGAAGATATTGTTTTGGCTTTCAAAAATACAAGTGAACTTATAAAAAAGTTGAAGTTGTTGATTTCTATTGATCCTTATATTAGTGAAAGACTCAGTGACATCCTGAGTAAAAGCGAAGTTAAATTCAAAACCGAAATGGAGGGAAGTTACATGAACATCGACAGACTACAAGGTTTTCAGGTGCGGAATGTTAGCATCGACACTCTGGTTGCAGTGAGGGCTGATCTCAAGACCCTTGCATCCAACTACACTGATCTCGGAGTGGACATGCCGGCATGGATCGTGTCAAAGCTCGCCGAGGTGGAACGTGAGATCAAAAACCTGACCCGCGCCCAGAAGGAAGCCAAGCTCGCAAAGCTCAAGGCATCTCGCGCCGGCCTGATGACTGCAGACGAGAAGCGTAAGCAGCTCGATGCTGACATCCTTGCCGCGGAAGAAGAACTCAAGTAGTAAACATTGCGCCAGATCAATCGGGGCCACCGTGCCTGTCAGAGGACCTACAATGTGAATCTCGATGGAACTTCGGTTCCCGATCTCTTCGGAGAGGATTCGAAACGGTGAAGGGCGTGATTCCTTTTTCAAAATCAAGAACATAATAAATATATATTCGCTCATCGTCTAACGGTAGGACAGAGGCCTTTGAAGCCTTTAATCGGAGTTCGATTCTCTGCGGGCGAACCAAATTTTTTTATCTTTAAGGAGATCTATTATGGCGGTAGCTATAGTAGCAGTTTCGGCAGTAGCATCAAGAAGACGTAGAGAAGAAGCAGATCGTGAAAGAATTAAACAAATGAATAAAGATAAAGAAGATCTTAATTATAAAAGAAAAGAAGACTTTATTAAAGAATTTGAAGATAAAGGTGAGGGTATATAATTGTTTACAATGAAAGAACTGATGGTCATTAAAAAGGATATAGAGGATAATAAATATTCTAAAGATGGTAGGTCAGTTGAGAGAAGAAGTATTCTTGAAAAGATTGAGAAACATATGAAAGAGAAGTTTAATAATAGTTAATTATATTCCCGCATAGTTCAGGGGTAGAACGTGTGACTGTTAATCACAATGTCGGTGGTTCGAGACCATCTGCGGGAGCCATTTTTTAAGGTGAATCATGATTGAAAATGTAATAATTGAAGGTACTAATGGGAATGATTTATTTGAAAATATAATATTAAATGGCGGGTTAAGTGAAGGTAAGCTTTACTGTATTTCAGGTAAAAATAAAGATAGAGTTTTTATTAAATCTGTATTATTCGGTCCTAATAAAATAATAGATATAGTATGTCAATATAATGATTGGATATCTAAAATAACTGGAAATAAAAATGTAACTGTTAGAATGACTACTGATTTTTATGATATGATTGTAAGAGATGGTAAATTACATATTGATAATGTATTATATGATGAAGTTATAAAACGTATATAATTTTTTTATTTACTTTATAGTTATGGAGGATATTATTATGTCATTTAAAGGATATACAAGAGATAAGAATGAATTTGAAAAACCAGAATTGATTGATAAATTTATCGCTTTATGTAAGACTGCTGGTCACGATATCTGCATCACATGTACTGCAAGAGACTACAAATTTCAAACTGCTTTATTTGCTCAAGGAAGAGAAAAGCTATCTGAAGTAAATCGTTTAAGAAAAATAAGCGGAGTATATCTTATTACAGCAGAAGAAAACAAAAAAAAGGTCACATGGACAATGTCATCTAAACATATCGTTAATCTTGAGGATGATAAATTAAATAATGATAAAGCTAGGGCTTTTGATTTCTGTATTAAACTTCATAGTGGAAATGATTGTAGTTGGGATATTAAAGCTGATATAAATGAAGATGGTATTAATGATTATAGAGAGTGTGCATTATTAGGTGAATCTTTAGGTTTAATATCAGGTATGAGATTTAAAACAGCAGACTGGCCTCATTTAGAATTACCAAATTAACAGGAGATTAATATGAATTGTTGGGAATTTCAAAAATGTAAAATAGAACTTAGAGAAAAATGTCCTGCATTTCCTAGTTATGGAAAAGATTGTTGGAAAGTAACAGGAACTATATGTAAAGGAATACAACAAGGAACTAAAGAAAATAAAATTCATCAATGTAATATTTGTAATTATTATAAGTCTGGGCATGCGAATAAATTTTAAAAATCGAAAAGAGGAATAATATGTCTGAAGATATTGTTGTTGATATGGTTTATAAAAAAAGTACTGCAGGAACTCATGTATTTGAGGGAGGAGTTGATTCAAATATTCCTACTCTTTATATTAAAAAGAAAGCATTTGAATCTGAAACTCCTAAATCTATTTCTATAACTGTTAAATATTGAGGAGAATTAATGAAAAGAAAACCGGCACCTTGGTATAAAAAGGCTTATTGGAAACTTTGGAATATAAAAGAATCTATAGTAGATTTTCCTCATGAAATTAAATACTTTTATCAAAGAGGTAAAAGAGGATATTGTGATAGAGATGTATGGAATTTTCATGCATATATTTGTAAAGTAATTTCTGGGGCAACTAAAGAATTAGCTGAAAATTGTATGGGGTGCCCTTCAGATATATTTGAATGTAAATATCCTACTGAAATATATGGTGATGGTAATTGTGATATTTGTAAAGAATTATATAAAGAGTGCCCTGCTTGTATTAAGTGGAGCTCAATATTACTAGAAATTTCTGATGGATTTAAAGAGTATGGAGAAGGTGTTATTGATGGTGGTATTTTAGATGAATTATATAATGATAGAGATCTTGATATGTCATTTAAACCTGTAGAAAATAAAGATGATTTAAGTGAATGTAATATTACTGTAACTCCTGATATTACTAAAGAAGAAAGAGATACTAATTATAAGAAATTTAAAGATGCTGATAAACACTTCAAAAAAGTAATTGGTCCTAAATTCATTAAACATCTTAGTGGTATGTGGGACTAATATGGATAGAAATAAATTAAAAAAATTAAGAAGTATCTCATATAAAATAATGGCTGTATGTGGAATTTGTGAACATGGGAATTTTGAAAATGGAAAAGAATTTGGAACATGTAATAAACATGATTATGTACATTTAAAACATAAACAAATTAGACAATTAAGTATTCATATCTATGGAGTTTGTGAGGAAGGATATAAAAGTAATAAAGGATTTGAACTTACAAAATTTTCAGAAGAATTATATTAATTAAATGCTTGCGTTACCGAGAGGCTAGGTGACGGTCTGCAAAACCGTAAACATGGGTTCGAATCCCTTCGCAAGCTCAATTTTAAAGGAGAATATGGAAAATATATTATTTAGTGAATTTAAAATTAAAGATAGAATTCAACAAATAGCTGTTGATATATCTAGAGATTATTCTATTAAAGAAACTCCATTAGTTATAGGAGTTCTTAAAGGTTCATTTATGTTTACAACTGATTTAGTTAGAGAAATAGATATTCCAGTTTTAATTGATTTTATTGAAGTTAAAAGTTATAAAGGAACTGAATCAACTGGAGATCCAATAATAACTAAACAACTAACTGAATCTATTTTGGGTAAACATGTTATATTAACTGATTGTATTATTGATACTGGTTATACATTAAACTTCTTAATTAAATATTTAAAATCAAGAGGAGTAAAAAGTATTTCTACTGCAGTATTAATTGATAAAGGGTGTAAAAGAAAAGTACCTGTTAAAATAGATTATAAAGGATTCGATTTGGATAATAAATTTGCGGTTGGTTATGGAACAGATTACTTACAATTATATCGAAACCTACCATATATAAAGGAGCTCAAGACGTGAGTTTAAAGCCTAGCAGTTATTCGAAATGTCCTCTTTGTTTTACAAGACATGAAGTATATCCTATTAATTGTGCAATAACTATTGAAAAAATGCATAGATCTAAAAAAACTAAAATCGAAAAGTATAATGAAGTAATCGAATATTTGAAAGGGATGGAAATTCTACATGCTGAAACTAGTCCAAGAACTAAGGAGCACAAATTCAAGTAACAGTAAAATAGATTTTATTAAACAATATATAAACGATTCTACAGTAAAAGAAGTTCTTAAATATACCTATGACCCATTCTTCCAAACAAACCTCAGAAAAGTCAATGTGGCGAGCACTGGGAGCCTATCATTTAGTGATGTATACTCTGAATTTAAAATTTTATTATTTCAACTTAATAGAAGAGACCTAACTGGGAATGCTGCTAGAGATGCAGTAACTAAACTATTAAATAAATGTACCAGTGAAACTCAAGAATTAATAACTAATATTATTCAAAAAGATTTGAAGTGTAAGTTAGGTGCTAGCTTAATTAATAAAGCTATACCTGGTTTGGTTCCAGAGTTTGACATTCAATTAGCTAATACTTATGATAAATCTATTAAGAAGAAGGAAGTTAAACTAGTTCCATATTATTATGAAAGTCCTAAGTTGGATGGATTAAGAGGATATCATAAAGCAACAATGATATCTAGATCAGGTAAACCTATATTAGGATTTGAAGATACTATTGAACCTGAATTAAATGATTTGATGGATAAACATAAATTTGATTTTATGGACGGAGAATTATATTCCCATAATGTTCCATTTCAAACAATTCAAAGTTATGTTAATAGAAAAGTAAATATAGATCCATTAAAGAAAAAAGAAATTTATTATTATATATTCGTTGCTGGAAGAGATTGGAAAGATACAAAAGAGATGTATGATTACCTTCAAAATATTCCTGAGCTTAGTTCACCACTTCCTCATTTAAATTATCATTATGTTAAACTCTTACCTGTTACTATAGTTAAAAATGATTTAGATGAAATAACTAAAGTAACTGAATTACATATGAGTCAAGGTTACGAAGGTACAATGTTAAGACATCCTAAAAATTGGTATGCATGGAAAAGAGATGATAACCTTCTTAAACATAAACTATTTATTGAGAGTGACTTTACTATAACTGGATATTATGAAGGTGAAGGGGAATTTGAAGGAACTCTCGGAGGATTTAAAATAGAAGGGGAGTTTGAAGGAAACAAAATTAGATCTGAGGTTGGGTCAGGTTTTAAAGTACTTCCTGAATTTCTTGATAATAGATCTGAGCTTTGGAGAATTAGACGTGATCTTCCTGGCCAAACAGTAGAGGTTAAATTTCAAGGAATAACTGATAAACCTTCTAATGACGGTTATTACTCTTTACGTTTTCCAGTATATTTAAAATTAAAGCAGGATAGATAAATATGAAGATAGATAAAAATCATATATTAGATTTGATAGAAGATATGACTAGTAACTTTTTATATTATGATAGAAAAGATGATGAAGATTGCCCGCGTGGTGAAATAGAAAAATTAGTAAAGAGCGGTGATATCACAATAGATGAAATGACTATAAAATTTAAAGAAGTTTTAGAGGAAAATATATAATATGTTTGCCCCAGTTAAAATTGAGATAACCGATGGCATGTCTTATAATATGAAGATAAGACATAAACATGCTGAAAAATATAACGGTTCTCAAATTGAAGATGGTAAAGGAAGAATCTGGGGATTCCTTGGAGAAGAAATAGTTAGATTAGGTTACTTAAAAGATTCTGTTAGAAATGATACCTTCGATCACGATCTTTTATACAAAGGATATACAATTGATGTTAAAAGTAAAATAAGAAAAGATATCCCTAGAGATAACTTTGATGGAATAGTAAATGATTCTGCTATGCATCAAAATCCAGACTTCTATATATTTGTTAGTATTATTGGTCCAAAAGGTTTAACTAGTATGGATGAAAAAACAATATTTTTATACGATTTCAAAGAAGCATATTTATGTGGATTTATAGAATCAAAATTATTCAAAAATAACTCAAAATTCATCCCTGCTAAAACTATCGCTAACAATAAATTAAAATATAATAATAACTGTTGGGAACTTAAATATTCAAATTTAAAACCAATGTCATTATTATTGGACTTAAAAAATAAGGAAGGCTAAATGACATCTGAAAGAATTAAAAAAGAGATTAAGAAGATAGAAACTGAAAGGGATGAATATAAAAAATCTACAATTATAAAAATTTCAGAATATAATAAAAGAATTTCAGATATTAGAAGTAAATGTAAACATAAATTTGTGTGGGTAGGTTCTTGTTCTGGGCATAATTGTGGATGGGATAATTATATATGTAGCATATGCAAACTAGAAAAAACTGTGGAAGATTAATATGCCAATAGATAATATAGGTACATATAATAAAACAGGAATCGAAAATAGATATGGAGAAACTATTTTAAGAGAAGATGAAATATTATGTCCGTTATGTAATGGTTATGGGATAAACTTTAAAGATAAATATTCTGTTTGTTCACCATGCTCTGGAGATGGTAAAGTTAATTGGACTAAATATGCTATGTTAAAAGGAGAAGATTTTTAATGGGTTGCTTAATATTATTAGTCCTTTTGGTTTGTGCACCAGTACTCCCATGGTGGGCTATTTTAATTCTATTAGTTGCAGTATTTGTTGATGTTTAAACTTTCTATTCTTATATTAACTACTCCAAGAAGGGTTAACACATTATTTCCTTCCTTGTTAAATTCTTTATTAAACCAAATTGGAGATAGAATAGATATTGAAGTTTTGGGATTATTTGATAATAAGAAAAGATCTATAGGGGAGAAAAGAAATAACTTATTACAAATAGCTAATGGAGAATATTTAGTTTTTATAGATGATGATGATAAGATTTCAGATGACTACATTAAATCCATAATGGATGCTATAAATAATAATCCTAATACTGACTGTATTGTATTTGATTGTTATGCTACATTTGATAAATCATGGAAAGTGACTATTAAATATAGTAAAGATTTTGGTTATTGGCATGCTGGAGAAATATGGACAGCTAAACCATCTCACACAATGGTATGGAAATCATCTATCGCTAAAAAGCATTTGTTTAAACATATTAGTTATAAAGAAGAGATTGATTGGATTGAAGAAATTTGTAAAGATATAAAAATAGAAACTAGGATTGATAAGGTATTATATTATTATGAACATAGTGGAAAGATATCTGAATCAGCTAAACCTTCAAAAGGTGAAGTATGATACCTAGTGAATATTATACTTGCCCATGTTGTGATGGAAAAAAAGTAATACATGCTTCTTTTTCTAAAGAATCAAAATGGGATATTGATTGTTATGTTTGCAATGGAAAAGGAAAAGTAGATTGGATAACTAGATTAAAACCATTCTTTAAATTTGATAAGAACACGTAAAAATATCCCTCTAAGATTTCTCTTAGAGGGATTAATAATTTCTTTTTTTGTTTCTATATTGCTTTTATCTACTAGGTAATGCTTAAGCCTGCTACACCTGCTGATCTTACCATGCTTGTTGCATATCTGCTTAGTAAGGTTAGTGAAGGTGTTGCGCCTAGTGGATATGGGTGTAACACTGCTGGTACGTATGGGCAATATAGATATACGCACTTTAATTCTTCTACTGGTTTATATAGAAGAGTCATTGTTCCTTGTGTTACAACTGAGCTGGTTAGAACCTTCCATTTACCACCACCAACTGTTGCGCTTCTATATCCTAAATCACCATCGGTGCTTGAAGTTCCAGTGTATGCGAATGTGTTCAAGTCTTCTAGGATAGCTGCATCTAGCGGGTTTGCTAAAATAACATTGGCTTGGTCAATGTTTGTATCTCTATAAACCTTGGCTGAAAGTTCGTTTAGTTTAACAACTATATTTTCATGCCAATATTTTGCTCCCCATGTATATCCTGATGCTGGGTCTCTTGTGAATGTATCTGTATGGCTAGCATCATTTAATCTTACGTTTGCGGTGTTTAATGCATCTATGATTTCTCTGTCAATGTCTAGTGCAATTTGCTGACCTAAAACATTAACAATTTCAGCTTGCATAGAAACATCAAATAGAGCTCTCATATCTTGCTCCATGTTGATGGTCCAGTTGGCTGAAATCTGTCTGTCTCTAGCATAAAGTCTAACCTTCTCAACAGTTAGATTTACTTTAGGATTGACTTTGTTCTCTTCAAGTGAAATTGTGCAGGTATATTTTAATTGAGTTGCTACACCTGTTGCACTTGAACAATAGAATGTTCCATTTAAATAATCAATCTTTCCTGAGATAACATCATCTCCTGATGTTAAAGATACGCTTGCTGAGAAATGACCTTCAACTGCTGGGACAATATCAACATTAACAAATGCTGTACCGTCTGTTACAGAAACAATTCTAAAGTCTCTTTCAATGTGAGCCATTGCGCTTGTTAGTGTTGTATCACCAATTGCATCTGCTAAAATATTCTTTGCATTTGCTGGGATGGTTACGGCTCCTGCTGTTGGGGTTCCAATTGCAGTACCACTTGAAATATCTTGGCCTGTTACTGGTGCATTGTAATAGGTTGAGCTATTTGAAGGTGCAAATGAAGCCTTG
>Ga0210377_10003776_pt1 | contig 12920 bp, 11 predicted proteins | sample PLM4_65_b1redo_FD_155480 | JGI IMG/M metagenome (GOLD analysis project Ga0210377, IMG submission 155480) | Groundwater sediment microbial communities from an aquifer in East River, Colorado, USA - PLM4_65_b1 redo | ecosystem: Environmental > Terrestrial > Soil > Riparian zone | place: USA: East... | reverse complement strand
AGAAGATCTTTTAATACTTTTAGCTGTTCGTTTTCAATATTTTTTGGAATTTTGATAAATAAAGTGTCTTCGGTTGAGCCCAAGCTTGAAAAATCGCTTTGTGTTTTTATTGATTCGACTAAGATATTTGGTGAATCCTCACGGGAGTCCACTCTGCCTTCGACCAAAAATGGCTTGCTGTCTACCCAAAAAGCCCGCGTGCTCGCAAAAAGCTTAGGGAAAACGACAAGGTCAATAGATCCAGTCTCATCCTGAAGTTTTACAAAAGCCATTTCCTGAGCCGACCTTTTAGTGACAACCACTCGAACCGATGCAACAACTCCTGCAATTTTTACATTTTCACTTTTAGGGAAATCTATCGTTAATTCACTTATTTTGTGTGTAGCAAAGTCCGAGAGCGGCCCCAGTAGCTCAGACATAGGCTTTGCTGAAAGCGAAAGACCTAGGAGTTGTCTTTCAAGATTTTGCAGCTCTTCATCTGCAAATTCAGGAACTTCAGCCAGAGAAACTTCACTAGTAAACTTAACTTTTTTATCCTCCTCGATTGAAAAAAGTCCTTGTTGTGGATCAATTGTGTTTTTTACTCTTCCTCTAAGCTCATCCATAGATGAGAGAAGTGCTGCTCTCCCTCCAAAAGCGCTCATAGCACCAACCTTGATAAGACTCTCCAAAACTTTTTTATTAACTCTCCTTCCGTCAACTCTAGCCAAAAAATCGGCAAATGAAACAAACTCTCCCTTTTGCCTGCTTTCAAGTATTGCCTCAATTGCAGCTTTACCAACGTTTTTAATAGCTGAGAGACCAAACCTAATCTGATCCCCGTCAATTTTGAATCCTACACCGCTTTGATTAATGTCAGGAGGTAGAACTTTAATTTCCATACGCCTGCACTCATTAATTGCCTCAGAAATTTTCTCGTTATCTCCGGCCTCAGCTGTAAGTAGGGCCGTCATATATTCAACTGGGTAGTTAGCTTTAAGGTAGGCTGTCCAATATGCAACTCTGCCGTAGGAGGCTGAGTGGCCCTTGTTAAAGCCGTAAGCTGCAAATTTTTCAATCAACAGAAATAAATCTTCGGCTTTCTTCTCAGTCATTCCATTTTTGATGCAACCCTGTACAAACTTGCTATGCTGCTTTTCCATCTCAGATGGAATTTTCTTACCTATGGCCTTTCTAAACTTGTCAGCCTCTTCCCATGAGTAACCGGCAAGATTAATAGCGGTAAGAAGGACATCTTCCTGATAAATAAGAAGACCATACGACATTCCCATGTATTCTTTCATCCGAGGGTCGATATATTTAACCTTAGAGGGGTCACGCTTGCAGCTAATATACTCAGGAATAAAGGCCATCGGTCCTGGTCTATAAAGGGCAACCATAGCCATCAAGTCTTCAATTCTTGTAGGTCTAAGCTCTTTGATCCATTTTGTCATACCTGAGCTACTTAACTGAAAAACTCCCATAGTCTCACCCCTTGAAAGCATTTCAAAAGTTTTCTTGTTTGTAAGTGGAATACTAATAAGTTCAATTTCTTCATTCCTTGTTTCTTTGATAATTTTAATTGCAGCTCCAAGAATTGAGAGATTACGAAGTCCCAAAAGGTCAAACTTAAGGAGCCCTACAGCTTCATTTGGTGAAACGTTCGGGTCGAGTGCTTCCATATCGTATTGTGTAATTAATCTATCGCCCTCTTTTTGAATAGGCGTAAAGTTTACTAATGCCTCAGGTGCTATGACTACTCCTGCGGCGTGAACTGAGACGTGTCTTGCGTTGCCTTCAACTCTGCGTGCCAAATCGATAACTTTCTTGGCATCGCCGTCACTTTTATAGAGCTCTGCAAGCTCAGGTGAAATCTCTAAGGCCTTTTCAATACTCATCGGGAACCCTTGGGAGCCTATTGGAATTGCTTTTGAAATCCTGTCGCCGGTTGCGTAAGGGTAGCCCAAAACCCTTGAGATGTCTCTGACCGCCGCTTTGGCCATCATTCTACCAAAAGTGCAGATTTGGGCCACTTTATCTTCTCCATATTTTTCTATTAAATAATTAACAACATCTTCCTTTCTGTCATCAGCAATATCAAAATCAATATCAGGAGGAGAAGGTCGCCAGGGGGTCAGAAACCTTTCAAAGGGAAGCCCGTAATCAAGCGGGTTTAAATTAATTATTCCCAAAGCGTAAGAGACCAAGGACCCTGCGGCTGAACCCCTAGTATTAGTTACAATTCCATTATCAGACGCCCATCTTGCCATGTCGGCGACAATTAAAAAGTAGGTAGCATAGCCTTTGTCTTTAATAATTCCCAGCTCATACTTAAGTCTTTCTTCTATTTCGGGATTTACTTTTTCTACCCTTTCTTTAATCCCCTCCCAAGTTCTTTTTTCCATCTCTTCATCTTCGCTAACTTTGCCCTCAAGCTTGTATTTGGGGAAAAACCATTTATTAAGAACAAGCTCGACGTCACACTTTTGGGCAATTTTAGTTGTGTTTTCTATAGAATCGGGCAAGTCTTTAAAAAGGTTCTGCATTTCGGAAGGTGTTGTCACAAAAAAGTTTGGAGAATCAATAAAGCGCAGCCTTTTGATATCACTTACATTCTTGCCAGTTGCAACACAAACCAATGCATCTTGTGCAACCGCGTCTTCCTTTTTAATGTAGTGGGCATCATTAGTTGCAATAATTGGAATACCCATATCTCTGCTTATCTTGACAATTCCATTGTTTATAACTAGCTCATTTTCGGCCATTTCCTGAAGGCTTTGTTTTAATTCCTGGTTATCATTTTTTTTGGCTGCTTCGTCGTAGTGATGTCTTTGAATTTCCAAGTAGTAGTCTTTACCAAAAACATCGCAGTACCATTTAACTACTTTTTTAGCTTCAGTCTGGTCTTTGGCTATTAAGGCTTGTGCGAGTTCTCCTTGGGCGCAGGCTGAAGTACAAATCAAGCCCTTTGAGTATTTAGCAAGTGTCTCATGGTCGACTCTTGGTCTGTAGTAGTAGCCCCGAAGGTGCGCTTCAGAAGTAATCTTCATTAAATTCCTATAGCCCTCGATATTTTTAGCGAGAAGCAAAAGGTGAAAATTCTTAAATTTAGCCCTTTCAGGTCTCTCTTCCATATTGATGTTTGTTGTATAAGCCTCCATCCCAATTATTGGTTTAACTCCTTCCTTTTTTGCTTTTTTATAAAATTCAACGGCACCATACATAACTCCATGGTCAGTAATTGCCAAGCTATCCATATCATTTTCCTTAATGTGGTCAACGAGCTTTCCTATTTTTGAAAGGCCGTCAAGAAGTGAATACTCAGTATGAAGATGTAGATGTGTAAATTTACTTGCCATTTTTAAAAATTAATTCCCAGGAATACAATACGTATTTTGTCCAGCTATTCTTATAGCTTCCATAGGACCTATATGCAAACCATTATCCGCATCGGCCTCAAGGGCAGCCCCGCAAACACCACCTCTTTGGGAATTGGCTACAGCGTACCCATCTGGGCTTACTAGGTCAAATGCCGAAATAATATTTACTTCGTTAAACAAGTTTACTGAGCCCGCCAAGTAGGTGGGTGGACCATATGCATCCCAGACTCCGTCACCGTCTGTATCATAACCGTTAGTTGAGAAAGCATTTACTGCAATAATTCCAGGCAACCCAGCATTAAACGATGCACCAAACCTAGTCTTTTGTATAGGATTAGCCTTAGATAAAAGTAGTACTAGCAGCAAAGCAGCATATTCTGGTGCAATACCAATTCGGCGTGAATTTAATCCCTCAACTACCATTCCTTAGCTCCTTTAGTAAAATTTCACTGATCGCTTTAGGATCTCCTGTGCCTTTCAGAGTTTTTTGTACTAGTCCAATAAGAAATCCTACCACCTCACTTTTACCGTTCTGAAAATCGGTGACAGCTTTTTTGTTATGAGCCAAAACTTCGGCTACAGCACTTTCAATATCCTCTTCAGGAGCAAAATCCTGTTTGCTAATTTTATATAACTCAGCAATAAGACCCGCCGGCTCAGGATACTTCTCATGAAGCTTTTGGTTTACCATTACTCTTGCAATCTCAGTAGCCGGTATTCCTTCTTTATTTGCTACCTTGACAGCTTCCTCAAAGTATTTGGAAATATCAACATTATCAGTTAGAACTGAAACAGCATCAGTATTTACCTTAAACTCTTTTTCATACCTTTTTCGCTTTTCCCACGGAAGTTCTGGGATTTGCTTTTTTATTTTTGATATCTGGTCTTGCGTAATTGTTACTGGGGGAATATCAGGTTCCGGGAAATATCTATAGTCATTGGCTTCTTCTTTTGTTCTTTGTGAAAGTGTCTCACCTTTGATCTCACTCCAACCCCTAGTTTCTTGAGTAATCTTTTTTCCATTTTTAAGAGCCTCTTCTTGTCTTTTTACTTCCCAATCAATTGCTTTCTTAAGAAACCTAAAAGAGTTAATGTTTTTAAGCTCAACCTTGTAGTCTGGAAGTTTTCCGTCTGAGGATAACGAAATATTGGCTTCAAGACGCATCGAACCTTTTTCCATATCTCCAGTTGAAATACCCAAATACCTAACGGTTTGCTGGATATCTTTTAAAAACTCGTCAATTAGTGTCGAATCTCTGAAATCTGGCTCAGTTACAAGCTCAACAAGGGGTACACCGCTTCTATTGAAGTCAATTTGCGAGCCGTCTCCAGCGTGAATAAGCTTTCCAGTGTCTTCCTCCAAGTGAATTCTTCTAATATTAATTTTCTTTCCACTCCTTGATTTCCACTGCCCACCCTTACAAAAAGGTAGATCATATTGGCTTATTTGGTACCCCTTAGGAAGATCAGGATAAAAATAATGTTTTCTATCAAACTTAGAGAATTCCGAAATTGAGGCTCCTAATGAAAGTCCAAATTTTATGGTGTCTTCAATTGCTTTTTTGTTTGCATATGGGAGTGCACCGGGAAGTCCAAGGCAAACCGGGCAAACTTGAGTATTGGGTTTTTTGCCAAAGTGATCAGCCGGGCACGCACAAAACATTTTTGATTTTGTCCCAAGCTCAATGTGTACTTCAAGCCCAATTATTGGTTCAAATTTTTTCACCAACTAATCCTCCCCCTTCTAATATTTTTTGACCTTTTACAATTGAATAAACGTAAGCCACCAAAGTCGAAAGCCCGATTAAGAAAAATAACATCCTGACTCCAAATATTTCTGAGATTGTGGCACTGAATAGAACCGGGAAAATTGTAGCAATTGTTGCAATAAACCAAAAATTACCAAAAACTCTACCCATTAAATGTTTTGGCGTTTTTTCCTGAAGGTATGTTTGTGCCGGAATAATGATACCCATAAAGGCTGCGCCGGCAAAGAAAAACAAAAACCCAGTTACAACTGCTTTAAGTGATTGAGTCATTTCAGGAACTAAAAATATTACGAGCCAAATAGTTGCTGTTACCGCGACTAGAGACTTTTCTATAAGATCCTTCTTTCTTAGTTTTTTAAGATACCTTGGAATTAGTGTAATTGCAGCCAGCGCTCCAATTCCAGCTGGGAAAACAATTGCAAGTCCCGAAAGATTTGGTCTAATTCCAATTATGTCCTGGGCCATTATAGGGAGATTAATAGAAATTATCGAAATGGCAACGTGCAAACTTGCAAGAAGGACGAACGGCATAAGAATAGATAAGTTTCCTTTAATAAAGTTGTAACCCTCTGCTATCCTTTCAAAAAACTTTCCAATATCAATATCGAGCCTTTTGCCATCCTTAGTTTTAACCCTCATATTTGGTAGAAACGAAACCGAAATGAATGCTACAAAAAGAAGGAGACTTAAAAGGAAAAATGTGAATTTAAAACCGAGAAGTTCGCTAAATATTCCTGCTGTTCCAAAGCCTATTACAATTGCTGCTTGTTGAGTTAGGAAAAACAGACCGTTTGCTTGGGGTAAATCTCTTTTTGAAACGAGAGACGGAAGCGAAGCTGCCTCAGCTGGGACATAGAACTGGTTAAAAAGAGAGTAGGCCATAACAACTGCATAAGAAAGGAAAAAGTATTGCTTGAAAGTTAAGGCATAGAGCAAAAGTACAAAAAATTGTAAAAGATTTGAAACAACGAGCACTATTCTTCTATCTAGAAAGTCAACCCAGGCCGATGCAAAAGGACCAACCATTATGGCTGGTAATGCATATGCTACCCAAATAAGCGACGTCGCGATTGTTGAGCCAGTTCTTTCAAAAAGCCTGACTATAATCAAGAAATTCATGATCTGTATTGCCAGCTGAGAGAAAATCTGGGAAACCCAAAGGTAGACAAATTTTTTATTCCTTAAAAGTGATTTCATTTCGTTTGGCATATATAATTATCCTTCCTGGATCAAAGCTCTGGCTCCTTTAAGTGATAATCAGTTTCGGCTTGATACAGCTCACCCAAGTCAAACAATTTTTCCTCTCCCCACCTAGGACCTAAAAGTTGGAAGCCAATAGGAAGATTGGTTTTTGAAAATCCCCCTGGAATGGCAAGTCCTGGAATTCCTGCAACGTTTGCTGAAACTGTAAAAACATCTGATAAATACATCGCAAGAGGATCATCAGCTTTTTCGCCTAATTTAAATGGAGGGGTTGGTGAAACCGGTGCAATAATTGCATCAACTTTTGTAAATACGTTATCAAAATCTTGTATTATTTTTGTTCTTACCTTCATAGCTTTTAAATAATAAGCGTCGTAGTAGCCAGCTGAAAGGACATATGTACCTAGCATTATTCTTCTTTTGGCTTCATCCCCGAAAGAATCTCTGTTATTCCCATACCTTACTCCATCATATCTCCCTAAGTTTGATGATACTTCTGCGGGTTGGATAATGTAGTAGACGTCAATTGCGTATTTTGTATGAGGGAGTGAAACTTCAACTACATCAACACCTAGTTTCTTGTAAGTGGAAATTGCATCCATAACAGTTTTTTCAACTTCCCTATCAAGCCCTTTTACAAAATATTCTTTGGGTATTCCAAGTCTAAATTTTTTACCCGCTTTAGGACTAGGGATTTCAGTCAGTGTTGAGTCGTAGCCATCAACTCCTTTAGTTATTTGAAAAACTTTCCTTGAATCGATTACTGTATGAGTAAAATGGCCAATTGAATCAAGAGAGCTGGCCATAGCTACAATTCCGTATCTAGATACTGCACCATAAGTTGGTTTAAAGCCAACAACGTTACAAAAACTGGCAGGTTGCCTAATTGACCCACCTGTATCTGTACCAGTTGCGATTAGTGAAAATCCTGAGGCAACTGAAACTGCAGATCCGCTTGAAGATCCCCCCGGAACAAAATTTTTGTTCCACGGGTTTTTAGTAGGTCCAAAATCAGAATTCTCTCCGCTAGCACCATGTGCCCAAGCGTCACAATTTGTCTTTCCAATAACAATAACTCCAGCTTCTTCTAAGCGCTTCACAACCGTTGCAGAGTAGTCAGGAATATAACTTTCTAATACTTTTGACCCAGCGGTAGTTCTTATTCCTTTAGTTGAAAAAAGATCTTTAAAGGAAGTAACCACACCGAAAAGTGGAGGCTTTTCAGAAAGAGACTCAATTCTTTTAGCATCAGCATAGGCTTTTTCTTTGCTAACAGTTATAAAAGAGTTTAAATCTTTGTCGTACTCATCAATCCTTGCTAAGTAGGCGTCAACTAATTCGACAGCTGAAAATTCATTTTTGGAAAATCCATCCTGTGTTTCTTTTATAGTTTTAGGTAATTTCATAATTTGAAAAATTAGTTATTCTTTGTCTAGGATTTTGGGGACTATAAAGTGTCCGTCTTGAGGAACAATTTGTTTCTCTTCAACTTTATCTTCTCTTAATACATCCATGAGACCAGTTGTTTGGGATGTAGGCTCGACTCCTGTGGTATCAACTTCACCAAGCACTTTAATGTGTTCAATAACTTTGAAAAGTTGATCTCTAAACTTTTCTACTTCTACCTTGGAAAGATTGAGCTTTGCAAGCTTCGCTACATGAGAAACATCAGCTACTGTAAGTGCCATAGGCATATGATAGCAAGATCATACCACCTTTTGAAGTAGATCACTTCAAGAAATTTTCAAACTCCCTTTCGGTCATTGAGGCTTGGGACAATATGCTTCTAAAAGTTCCAAAGGCAATTTGTTTATGATTTGGAACAATCACTGTTTGTAGTTTGCCATTCCAGAGACCTCTAAATTTCATATGGCTTCCTTTTTGTGAAACTTGGGTAAATTTTGCTCGATTTAAAGTTTTTATAACTTCGCGTGCAGAATAGAGTTTAGGCATACAAAGCAGTTATCTCAGGGTTTTGTGGTACAGCAGATGGCGAAATTTTCACTTCATTCCCTTCCAATAAAAGCTCAAAAGCCTCCCTTAAATTTTTGAGCGCTTCACCTTTTGTAGTTCCTTGACTAGCAAGTTCAACTCCAAGAGTTTTTGCAACAAAAAGCTTTCCCTCTCTCCAAACTATCGCTTTTACTTTATCTTTTGCCATGAATTATTATATCATCTCCCGCAAGGCCTTGAGCCTTTCACCTACAGGTGGGTGGGTATTAAATAGTCCAGCAAACCAGCCGACTGTTCTTTTTTCTCCCTCCTTAAAGGGATTAACAATATAAAGGTGAGCCGTTGCTTTATTAGCAGCTTCAAGTGGCTCACTGTCTTTTGAAATTTTTAGAAGGGCTGAAATGAGTCCTTCTGGTTGCCTTGTCATTGAAACTCCTGAGGCATCAGCCAAAAATTCTCTTCTTCTTGAGACTGCAAGCTGGATAAGCTGGGCAACAATTGGTGAGAGAATTGCAAAGACAATTCCTATAAGCATGATTACTCCTGCAGCGCTATTGTCATTGTCTCTTGACCTTCTTCCCCCAAACCATGTTGAGCGGATAAGCCAGTCTCCAAGAAGGGCGACCATACCGACTAGGACAGCAACAACTGACATAAGTCTGGTATCGTAGTTTTTTATATGGCTCATCTCGTGAGCGATTACACCTTCGAGCTCAGTACGGGTAAGTTTGTCTAAAAGTCCTGTAGTTGCAACTACTACTGCATGTTTTGGATCTCTACCTGTTGCAAAAGCGTTTGGAGCACTATCCTCAATGACATATAGCTTGGGCATTGGAATTCCAGCTCCTATTGCAAGGTTTTCGGAAACTGTATAGAAGTTAAAGTCTTTCTTTTTATTGGCTGGTCTTGCTCCTGATATTCCAAGTATTATCGAGTCGCTAAAATAATAACCACCAAGGCTCAAAAGCCCCGAGACAATTAAAGCAATTCCTGCAATGCCAAATCCACCCGGCTCGTAGCCTTGATAGACTGCAAAAGCTTGGGAAATAAAATATACGGCAACGGCAATGAAAAGCGCAAACAAGATTACCACAATTGCGCTTTTCACCTTATTGGCATCAACCGCTTCGTAGACGTTTACCATTAAAGATCAACCTTTTGAGACTTCATCTCACTAGACTTTACCTCAAGGTGCTCGCCACTCTCTGGCGTGATAATACCAGGTAACTCTGCAAAACCAAACATGTTAGCGAGGACGCTGGTTGGAAAGGTAACTCTTTTGACGTTATAGTCAGCTGTTAAATCAATAACAAGCCTTCTTGCATACATCAACTTGTCTGCAGTGTCTCTAAGTTCGTTCATCAAACTGGTTACTACTTCTGATCCCTTAAGCTCAGGATTATCCTCAACTGCAACCTGTAAGCTTGGTAAAATTTGTGCGAGCTTGCTTCCTGCTGCCGACATTTTCTGTGCATCGCCGCTCTTGAGAGCTCCAGAAACTGCTTTTCTGGCATCGGTCAATTTTTCAAAAATTCCCTTTTCGTGTTTTAAGTAACCTTTAGCAGAGGCCACTAGGTTTGGGATAAGATCAGCCTGTCTTTTGAGCTGGCTTCCAATTTCTTGAACAGCAGCTTTAATACGAGCTTTAGCTGTCACAAAAAAGTTATATTCTGCAACCATCCAAATAACCAACAAAACAGCTACTCCAATTAATACGTAAATCATTTTTTAATTGTCACCTCCCAACATTTTTTCAAATTCAACTATGCCCAAACAGTTTACTACATTTGACCTCTCACACCAACCCCTTCTGGCAACGTTAACTCCGAACTCCATGTTATACATACCATCTTTATGATGTGCATCAGTTCCAAAGCTAAGCATAACACCAGCTTTAACAGCTTCTCTTACTAAAACATCAGGAAGATCAAGTCTTGCCGGATCGCAATTTATCTCAATCCACTTATTGTTTTTTTTGCAAAATTCAAAAATCATTGGCCAATTTAACTCCACTCCTTCTCTTTCGTTTATTTTTCTAGCAGTAGGGTGTGCGAATATCTTAGACCTTGGGTGAACCAATGCCGAAAGAACTCGTTTAGTCATTTCATCGCGTGCTAGTCTGAAGCTTGAGTGGATTGAAACTAAAGCAAAGTCAAGAGTTTCCATTCCAGCGTCGGGGACGGGGAGTCCTCCTTCGGTCAAAATATCAATTTCAAGGCTATTGAACACTTTTTTAACTCTATTTCTTTTGCTTTCAGAAATTGAGTAATTTAGTTGGTCAATCTTTTCACGCTTTCTTTTCAGAATATCAACAATTTGCTTTTCGTTGTGTTTACTTTTGCTGGGATTATGCTCCGTGAAAGCTAAATATTCATAGCCCAACTCCCCCGCCCTATCAATAATTTCTTCCATTGAGCTTTCTCCCAAGTCATGGCTTGTTTCAATGTCAAAACTAGAGTGAATCTGAAGATCAGCCTTAACATCTGAAAGCTCAACGAGTTTTGGCAGTTTGTGATTTAGTGCTGCGTCAATTTCACCAGAGTCCTCCCTAATCTCAGGCGGAATATAATCAAGTCCAAGCCTTTTATAGAAATCTTCTTCATTGGAAAAAAGCTCAAGTTTGTCGGACTTAAGTTTTTTAATACCATAATCTGAAACACTAAGACCCATCTTTAAGGCTCTCTCGCGAAGTGCGATGTTATGGTGCTTTGAACCTGTAAAGTGCTGCAGGAGTGAGCCATACCCTTTGGGGTCAGAAACCATAAGATCAACTTGAATACTACCTGGTATGATGATCGAGGCGCTTCTCTGTCCTTTTTCAAGAATCCTGGTCGCCTTTGGATACTTGGTAAAATGAAGTACTGCCTCATCAGGATTATTTGAAGCTACAGAAATATCAATATCCCCTACAGTTGCAGCCTTTCTTCTAAGACTACCAAGTGGATCAATTTTAATAACACTTTTACTGCTCTTCATCCACTTAATCAATTCCCCTGCAATTTGCGAAGCGTAAGGGAATAAATTTCTAGCGGCAGGCTTTTTTTCAAACTCTAGAAGCGACTTTGAAATTGCAGATTGCGATTCTTCTCCAAACCCAGTAAGCCCAGCAATTTTACCTTCTGAGAGTGCACTCTTAAGATCAGTAAAAGATTTTATTTTAAGCTCACTTACGAGCCTGTTTGCAGTCTTAACTCCAACTCCAGGAATTTTCATAAGCTCAAACATAAAAGGATCTAAGCCTTCCATCACTTCTTCGAAATGCTTTGATTTGCCTGTTTTAAAAAGCTCATCCAAATGCTCAGCAATTGATTCACCAATTCCAGGGACTTCTTTGAGCTTTCCATCGTCCCACAAATCCTTAAGCTCACTAGAGGCATGTTCAACCGCATCAGCCGCCCTCTGATATGCAATTATCTTAAATCTGTTCTGCTTGTCGTCCTTGAGCTGGTATGATGCTGCAATATCACGAAGGAGCTCTGCAATTTCAAGATTTGTTAGATTCCGAGAAGTCTTCATTTGAAATAATTATAACACCTGATATAATGGCCAAATGCTTAACTTAGAAGCTGAGAAAAGGTATAACGTAGTCACTAGAGCAATAATTGTCGATGATGAAAACAGGGTGCTTTTGGCAAAAAGAACTAAAGAAAACAAGTGGCATTTAGTAGGCGGAAAGACCGAAGACACAGAAGTATTTTATAGCCAAACTATAGCTAGAGAGGTCAGAGGAGAGATTGGAGCCGAGTTTAACCGAAGTTTCTATAAGACAAAAATTAACGAGGCTACATCTTGGATTGCACACTATTTTGTTGGGAAAATAGACGGGAAGTTAACTTTAAATCCTGACGAAATATTGGAGATAGCTTACGTTTCAAAAGAGTATCTCGACGATTTTGATTTTGCTTTTGACCACGACATAATTCTTCATGATTTCTTTGAAAATGGAGTAAATTAAGATATAATTCACATGTTGGGGTCGTAGCTCAGGGGAAGAGCGCTTGCTTGTCAAGCAAGAGGTCGGGATATCGTAATTCCTCGGCCCCGCTTAGTTCTAAACTCGTACCATTGAGCTCGCAAAATTAGCTTCTAAACGTTAGATTCAATATATTATATAATACGTATATGTTTCCCCTCTCGCATATTTTTGTATCTACAGTGACAACAAAAAGAAAAGATCCGCTCTTAGTATTCGGTAGTGTTCTTCCAGATGTATCATGGACTTCGAAAAGCGAAATTGGCAGAGATCAGATTCATTATGCCCCCAGAGAACTATACGAATATATTTCCAAAAATAAGCCAGAATTGATTGATCTTGCGTTGGGTGTAAAGCTTCACAGTAATGTTGATAAGGGAGCAGATTATTACAGTGACGACACAGAAACTGGTTTTGCAAAAGTTGAAGGTAGAAAGATTGAAGATGATGTTGCAAGGATGCTTAATGAAGAAAAAGGTGAAAGAACACTAGGTACTGCACATAGTTTTATTGAAGCAAGTGTAGATATATTACTAAATAGGGCCAAGCCAGAAATCCTTTCGCAATAAACCTCCGAGGACTAATAGTCCTCGGTTTCCTTTCTAAACAGTACTTTGTTTTTTAACATATTCCGATATCACTTTGTCTGTTAGCTCTCCCACT
>Ga0210377_10003775_pt1 | contig 12929 bp, 9 predicted proteins | sample PLM4_65_b1redo_FD_155480 | JGI IMG/M metagenome (GOLD analysis project Ga0210377, IMG submission 155480) | Groundwater sediment microbial communities from an aquifer in East River, Colorado, USA - PLM4_65_b1 redo | ecosystem: Environmental > Terrestrial > Soil > Riparian zone | place: USA: East... | reverse complement strand
GCGCTCGATCGTGTCCCACTGCGACAACCGATCGACCACGTCCATCCCCGATACTACCTGCCCAAATACCGTGTAGCGGCCATCGAGGTGCGGCTGCGGCGAGTGCGTGATGAAGAACTGGCTGCCACCGGTGTCGGCCCAGTCGAGCGCCATGCCTACGGTGCCCCGCAGGTACGGCCGCTGGTTGAGCTCGTCGCGGATCGTGTAGCCGGGCCCGCCTTCGCCGTCGCCGCGCGGATCGCCGTCCTGCACCACGAAATCCGGCACCACTCGGTGCAGCGAGACGCCGTTGAAATAGGCGCGGCGGACCAGCGCGATGAAGTTCGCCACCGTGCGCGGCGCATCGATCACGGCCAGCTCGATCTGAATCGTCCCCTTCGAGGTGTCGATGTACGCCGCCGGTGAATACTGCGGAGCAACGAAGGTATCGACGGCGGAAAGCTCCGGGATCGCCGGAGGCGGGGCCGGCAGCATCGACGAGACGTCGGCGCCAGGGTCGAGGCGGCGCAGGATCTCCGCCGCGCGCACCCGCACCGCCCAGTCCTTGTCGGTGAGCGCGGCCGTAAGAACCGGCTTGGCCGCGGCCGGATCGACCGCGGCCAGGGCGTCGAGGGCGGCCGCCCGCGCCACGTAAAGGCCGTCGCGCTTCGCGGTTTCATAGGCGCCCGCCAATGCCGCAGCGGCCCCTGGCGGTTTGAGCGCACCCAGGCCACGGGCCGCCGCAGCACGCACCACCGGGTCGTCGCTCGAAAGCCGCGCCATCAGTGCGCCTGGGGCGCCAGGCGCTTTCACCTTCACCAGCGCGTCGAGCACTGCTGGGAGGACCCGCTGGTCCGCGTCGCGCAACATCGCCGTCAGCGGCGGCTCGGCGCGGTCCTTTCCCAGTTCCGCGACGGCCCCGGCCAATGCGGCCCGCACCGACCAGTGCTGGTCCGGATCCAGCCCGGAGATGGCGCTCATGAACGTGTCGGCGTCGGTCTTCGCCAGCGCCGTCAAGGCCGCGGATCGAATCGAGGGCCACTGCATCGATGCCATGTCGATGAAGAAATCGACCAGGCTCGCCGGGTGCAAGGCACCGAGCGCCGTGAGCGCCTCCAGTTGCAGGTTGGGCTCAACCTTCGGCGTGGTCACGATGCGCGACAGCGCCGGCACGGCACGCGCATCACCGATGCTGGCGAGCGCGCGGATCGCCTGCACGCGAACGGCCTGAGGCTCCGCCGGGCTGGCGGCGATCGCCAGCAACGCGCTGGCGGCGCTCGCCTCCTTGAGGGTCCCCAGGCCGCGCGCGGCAAATGCGCGAGTGAGTTGCCCGTCGCCCTGCAACAGGGCCAATAGAACCGGGGCCGCTCGTTTGTCGCCAATGCGCTGAAACGCGTAGGCCACCGGCCACCAGCGGCTGCGCGGCTGGCCAGACGGTTCGATGAAAATCGGCGCCAGCGAGTCGTAGGCACTCAGGCGGACGAGGGCGTAGGTGCCGAGCCGCACGGCTTCGATGGCCGCGGTCTTCGGATACGCCATGTCGTCGGGTGACACGCCGGCGAGCGCGCCGGCGCTGACGTGCGCCCACACCATCGTCCCGATGGCGGCGGCCGCCGGCTTGTGCCCGATGAGTCCCAGTGCTTCGGCCGCCCGTCCCTGAATCAGCGGGTCCGGATCGGCGAGCGCGGCGACCAATGCGTCGGCCGCAGAGGGCAGGCCAATCAGGCCGAGCGCGAAGGCCGCCATCTGCTTCACTTCGGGATCCGCTTCGCTCGTGAGCATCGCCGACAGCGGCGCGACGGCGTCCGGTGACTTCGTGCGTCCCATCGCCAATGCCGCCCGCCTGCGCACGCGCGCTTCGGAATCCTGCAGCAGGGCCATCAGATCCGCGACCGGCGAGCGCAGTTGACGTTCGTCCTCGAGCTGCAGGAGGCCGCGCATCTTCTGGTCGTAAACCTGAGCCGGCGCCGCCGGCGCAATCTCGGGCGCAACCTTGGGCCCGCAGCCGCTGGCGACGATAACGGCCAGCAGCGCGGCAACGGCGGGCGTTCGCTGTGAGGTCATAGGCTGATGTGGCGCAGGGTCGCTTGCGTGATGCGGTCGCGGACGATGTTGACACCGATGCCGGGACCGTCTGGGACCGCAATCGTGCCATCGGCCGCGACGTCGATCGCCGGTTCGATCAGATCCGGCTGATAGTAGCGCTTACTCGCCGCGATGTCTCCCGGCAGGCGGAAGTTGGGCAGGCTGGCCAGGTGAATGTTGTGGGCGCGGCCGATCCCCGACTCCAGCATCCCGCCGTGCCACACGGGGATGCCGTTGGCGGCGCACAGGTCGTGCAACTCGATGGATGCCTGGTGGCCGCCAACCCGGCCGGGCTTGATGTTGATGATCTTGCAGGCGCCGGCCGCGATCGCGTCGCGCGCGATGCGGACGGTGTGAATCGACTCGTCAAGGCACACCGGCGTCTTGAGCGACCTCTGCAACACCACGTGGTCCATCACATCGTCGTAATCGAGGGGTTGTTCGATCAGCAGCAGGTTGAACGGATCGAGGCGCGCCAGCAGCGCCGTATCCGCGAGCGTGTAGGCGGCATTGGCGTCCACTTGCAGCCCGATCGAGGGAAACTTCGCGCGGACGCGCTCCACGGCTTCGATGTCCCATCCCGGCTTGATCTTGATCTTGATGCGCTGGTAGCCGGCGGCGAGCTCGCGATCGATCTTGTCGAGGAGCTGGTCGAACGAATCCTGGATGCCGATCGACACGCCCGACGGGATGCGGGCGCGCGTCCCGCCAAGCACTTTCGACAGCGGCTGGCCGATCGACCGGGCGTAGAGATCCCACGCCGCCATCTCGACGCCGGCCTTGGCCATGTTGTGGCCGCGCACACGCGCCAACGCCGGAAAGATCTCGCGCGGATGATCGAAGGCGCGCCCCATCACGAGCGGCGCAATGAAGCCGGTGACGATGTGCCACACGGTTTCGGTGGTTTCGCTGCTGTAGTACGGATTGGCCTCGGCCACCGACTCGCCCCAGCCTTCGTGCCCATCGCCTTCCACGCGAACGAGCACAAACGTCCGGTCGTACGATCTGCCAAAACTGGTCTCGAAGAAATGGACCAAGGGAAGGCGGCAGAGGAAGAGCTCGATCTTGTCGATTTTCACGTGTGCACTATAGTAACTGTCGTCGTGGCCTTTCACTACCTCGCGATCGAAGGCCCCATCGGGGTTGGCAAGACGCGCCTGGCAGAGCGACTGGCGCAGCGGCTCGATGCGACCACGATTCTCGAAGACGCCGCGAATCCGTTCCTTGCCGATTTCTACGGCGATCGCCCGGGCGCCGCGTTGCAGGCGCAGCTCTTCTACCTGCTCAACCGTCACCGCCAGCTGGCGGGCGTGCAGCAGGCGGACCTCTTCCTGCAAACGACGATTTGTGACTACTTGTTCGACAAGGACAAGATCTTCGCGTATCTCAACCTCGACGACAATGAGCTCTTCGTTTATCAGCGGCTGTTCGATCTGCTGGCCAAGGACGTGCCGCCGCCGGACCTCGTCGTGTACCTGCAGGCACCCACGGAACTGTTAATCAAACGCCTGAAAGCCCGCGTGCCGGACCCCGAGAGCGATCCGGAGGACGCGATCCCCTCGCCCGATCCCGACTACCTGCGCGAGCTCAACGAGGCGTACCAGCACTTCTTCTTCCACTACACGGCCACTCCCCTCCTGGTCGTGGAGACGTCGGAGTTCGACCCCGAGTCCGACGATGCCGCGCTCGATGAACTGGTGAAGCAAATCAAGGGAATGGGGAAGGGCACGCGGTACTACGTGGCGCGGAAGTGAGAAGTGAGTTGCCCGCCGGAACCCGGACACGAACCGCCAACTTTGAACTTAAAACTCCAACTGAACTGAAAACTGCAACTTAACTCTGAACCGTGAACCGTGAACTGAAAACTTGATAAGCTGCACTCCATATGGCCGCTTGGTTCAAAAAGGCGCGCAAACCGATTGCGACGCCGGAGAAGACCAGCCGCGTTCCCGAAGGCCTGTGGGTGAAGTGTCCCGAGTGCGACACCATCATCTACACCAAGGATCTCGTCAAGAACCTCCACGTCTGCGGCAAGTGCGCGCATCACTTCCGCCTGAGCGCCACCGACCGCCTCAAGACCCTGTTTGACGATGAGGAGTGGGAGGAGATCGCTCCCGACCTCACCTCGAACGATCCGCTGCAGTTCACCGACACCAAGCCCTACAAATCGCGCCTGGCGGCCACCCAGAAGTCCACCGGGAAGAAGGACGCCGTGATCGTCGCCGTCGGCCGCGTCAACGGCGTCGAGGCGGTGGTGGCGTCGATGGAGTACAGCTTCATCGGCGGATCGATGGGCGTCGTGGTGGGCGAAAAGATCGTGCGTGGCATCGAGCTCGCCCTCGCAAAGAAGGCGCCGATGCTGATCGTGTCGTGCTCCGGCGGCGCTCGCATGATGGAGGGCGCACTGTCGTTGATGCAAATGGCCAAGATCTCCTCGGCCCTGGCCCGGCTCGACCGCGCCCGGCTGCCTTATGTGTCGATCCTCACGGATCCGACGACCGGCGGCGTGACGGCGAGTTTTGCCATGCTGGGCGACCTCAACATCGCCGAGCCGAAGGCGCTGATTGGGTTCGCGGGCCCCCGCGTGATCGAACAGACCATCCGCCAGAAGCTGCCCGACGGCTTTCAGCGCAGCGAGTTCCTGGTCGAACGCGGCATGCTCGATCTCGTCGTCGATCGGCGGGAGATGAAGGCCACGATCGGCCGCGCACTGCGCTTCATGGGCCGGTGACGCCACTCGAACGACTCTTCGCGCTCGAACAGTTCGGCATCAAGCTCGGACTCGAGAACATCCGCACCCTTCTCGACGCGCTGGGCCGCCCGCAGGACGCCTGGCGCTCCGTTCACATCGCCGGCACCAACGGCAAGGGATCGGTTGCGGCGATGGTCGAGCGCGGCCTGCGCGCCGCCGGCCTGCACACCGGCCGCTACACGTCCCCGCACCTCAGCGCGATCGAGGAACGCGTTGCCCTGGACGGCGTGCCCGTCGATCCGGCGACCTTCGCCGGGGTCACCGCCGATGTGCTCGCTGTCATGGACACATGCATCCAGACGGGTGCGCTGACCGTTTCCCCAACCTTCTTCGAGGTCTCGACCGCGATCGCCTTCGAAATTTTCCGCCGGGCGAAGGTCGATGTGGCGGTCGTCGAGGTGGGCCTGGGCGGGCGGTTCGACGCGACCAATATCCTGACGCCGGAAGTGACTGCGATCACGACGATCGCGTTCGACCACGAACGGCATCTCGGCCACACCCTGGCGGCCATCGCTTATGAAAAGGCCGGCATCGCCAAGCGCGATGTGCCCCTGATCGTCGGACGCGTGCCGCCGGAGGCGGCCGACAAGATCCGGCAGGTCGCCGGCGAGGCCGGCGCCGCGGTGATCGACGCGCACGCCACCACGACGGACCGTGTGTATCCGCCGCTGAAGCTGGCGCTCCCGGGACGGCATCAATTGGAGAATGCCGCCGTGGCCGTCAGCATCCTCGAGACCTGGTCGGCCATGGTGTCGCGGATCTCAACCGAAGCCATCGTCACCGGGCTCACGGAGTGCGAGTGGCCGGCGCGGCTCGAATGGATTCGATTGCCGGGCGGCGCGAAGGTGCTGATCGATGCGGCGCACAATCCCAGCGGCGCGCTCGCGCTGGCCGACTACCTGCGCGACGCCGCCGTAGCGCCCCTGCCGATCGTGTTTGCGGTGATGGCGGACAAGGACGTCGATGGGATGATTGCCGCCCTGGCGCCGGTGGCGTCGATGTTCGTCGCCACCACCGTGCCGCACAAGCGCGCGAAGCCGGCCGCGGCCCTGGCCGATGTCATCCGGCGAATCGCGCCGGCGGCCATCGTCGAGGTGGAGGAATCTCCGGAGGCCGCAGTGGCCCGGGCCGTTGCCGGCCACGAGCGGGCCGTGGCCGCGGGATCGATCTTCCTGATCGGCCCGCTGCGCGCGCGGTTGTTGGCGTCCCGGACCGAACCCGCCTGACGTGCGTGCTATTCTCGGAAGAATCGTGCTGCGCTTTCGACGGCCACTCGCCGCGTGCCTGATCCTGATCGCTGCCGGCGCCAGGCCGGCGTTCGCACAGGTGGTTCCAGGTTGGAACACCAAGCAGTTCTCGCTCGAACGCATCGACGCCGACCGCGTGCGTTTGATGCGGGAGGTGGAAATCGAGGGTGAACCAGGCAGCGCCAACGCCGGCCAGAAGTTCTTCGCCGATGATCTCGAGCTCAACACGAAGACCGGCGAGCTCACCGCGAGCGGCAACGTCGTCTTCTCCACGCCAACTTCGCGCATCTCCGCCGAAACCGTGGTGTTCAATACCCACTCGAAGATGGGAACGTTCACGAACGCGTCGGGAATCTCGCAACTCGGCGAGAAGAGCAGGCCCAACATGGCGATGTTCGGCGGCGTGCTCGAACCGGACGTGTATTTCCACGGTCAGACGATCGAAAAGATCGGGCCGGACAAGTACCGCATCACGAAAGGCGGCTTCACCACCTGCGTGCAGCCGACGCCGCGATGGGAAATCGTCGCCAACCACGCCGTGGTGAACCTGCGGGATTACGTGGTGATGCGCAACGCTGTAATGACGGTCAAGGACGTCCCGGTGTTCTACCTGCCGATGCTCTACTACCCGATCCAGGACGATGACCGCGCGACCGGAATCCTGATGCCGGTGTACGGCGCATCGAGCTATCGCGGCCAGTCGATCAGCAACGCGTTCTTCTGGGCGATCAATCGCAGCCAGGACGCGACCTTCATGCACGATTGGTTTTTGTCGCGCGGCACCGGTATGGGTAGCGAGTATCGCTACATGATTTCGCCGCAGTCGCAGGGCACCTTCAAGGCCTATTGGCTCAACGAGCACGAGGCCGTCGTCAATGGCACCGTGACACCGGCGCGGAAGAGCTCGCAGATGACCGGCGGGCTCACGCAGGGTCTGCCGTTCCGGCTCACCGCCCGCGCGCGCGTGGACTATTTCACCGACGTAACGGTGCAGCAGCTCTATAACAACAACTTCTACGACGCCTCGCGCAGCACACGGACCTTGAACGGCGGCATTTCGGGCGCGTGGCGGGCGCTCAGCATGAACGCCAACTACCAGCGCACCGAGCTGTTCTACGACGAGAACACGTCAAATGTCTCGGGCGCCGCGCCAGGCCTCACGCTCGCCTATTCGGGGCAGAAGCTGCCGTTCCTGCCCATCTACGCCTCGCTCAACGCGGAAGCCACCAAGTTCCTGTACCAAGACAAGTCGACGCACGGCATCGCCGACTTCGGGTTGTCGAAGATCGACGTGCTCCCGTCGATTCGCGCGCCGCTCAGCACGCTGCCGTACTTCACAGCGAACGCCACGGTAGCGTATCGCACCACGTATTTCAGCGAAAGTCTCGACCCCATCACGAAACGACAGATCGAGACGCCGATTTCGCGCAACTACGCCGACCTTCGGGCGGAAGTGATCGGCCCGGTATTCTCCAAAGTGTTTTCGCCGAACAACGCCATCGCGGATCGGCTCAAGCACGTGATCGAGCCGTCGTGGTCGGTGCAGCGCCGGACCAACATCGACAACCAGGATCTGATCCCGAGGACGACGGGCGGTTTCGACACGATCATCGGCGGTGTCACGCAGATGACCTACGGCTTTGCCAACCGCATCATGGTGCGGAAGACCGGCGGCGCAGAAAACGACCCCGCGTCCGCGCCACGAGAGTTCCTCAATGTTTCCCTGAAACAGAGTTACTACACGGACGAACGGGCGAGCCAGTACGACACGTCGTATTCGTTCGGCTACCTCACGCGGCCCGCGAGTCCCTATTCGCCGATCGCGCTCGTGGCCCGGGCCCAGCCGACGCTGCCGACAGCGGTGGATTTCCGGCTCGAATACGACCCGGTGGCCGGCGCACAGACCAAGCTCCTGGGCTTCGGCTTGAACGGCACCATGCGATGGACCGCGCTCGATGCCACCGCCGGCTGGAGCCGGCGCGCCTACGCCGCCACGACCGTCACCCCGACCGGCACCGCAACAACCAGCGCTTCGTCCAACTACCTGAATTCACAAGCCAACATGCGCTTCTTCGAGGGCAAGATCGGAGGCACGGTGCTCTTCAACTGGGACATCGAGCGCTCGACGCTGCTCAACCAGCGCTATATGGGCTTCTATAACGCGCAGTGCTGCGGGATCTCGTTCGAATACCAGTCGTTCAACTATCCGAACACGTCGAATTTCCCGATCCCGAAGGACCGGCGGTTCAACATGTCGTTCACGCTGGCCGGCGTGGGGTCGTTCTCGAATTTCCTGGGCGCATTCGGCGTCGGCACACAGTAAGATCGTCTGCTGACATGAAGGGACTCATCCTCAGCGGGGGCAAGGGCACCCGGCTTCGTCCACTCACCTACACCAGCGCCAAGCAGCTCGTGCCGGTGGCCAACAAACCGGTTTTGTTCTACGGCATCGAAGCCCTCGTCGCCGCCGGTATCAAGGACATCGGCATCGTCGTCGGCGACACGCAGGCCGAAATTCGCGCCGCCGTCGGCGACGGGTCGAAGTGGGGTGCGAGGATCACCTACATCGAGCAGGACGCGCCGCGGGGGCTCGCGCACGCAGTCCTGATCAGTGAAGCGTTCATCGGCCGCGATCCCTTCGTCATGTATCTCGGCGACAACCTGTTGAACCGGGGCATCACCGAGTTCGTCGAGCAGTTCGTGAAGGAAGGGCCGGCGGCGCAGATCCTGCTGACGCCGGTGCCCGACCCGCAGATGTTCGGCGTGGCCGAACTCAAGGACGACAAGGTCGTCCGGCTGGTCGAGAAGCCGAAGGAGCCGAAGTCGAACCTGGCGCTGGTCGGCGTCTACATGTTCGGGCCGGAGATCTTCACCTCCGCCAAGCAGATCAAGCCGAGCTTCCGGAACGAGCTCGAGATCACCGACGCGATCCAGAACCTGATCGATCGCGGGCTGCGCGTCACGCCGCACCTGGTGTCGGGATGGTGGAAGGACACGGGCAAGCTCGAGGACATGCTCGAGGCCAACCGTCTGATCCTGGAAACGCTCACGGCGCGGGTGGAAGGCACGGTTGACGATCAGTCGCGGGTTGAGGGCACCGTCGTAATCGAAGCCGGCGCGACGGTGGAGAACTCGGTGATCAGGGGTCCGGCGATCATCGGTCCGGGCGCCCGGATCCGCAAGGCCTACGTGGGTCCGTTCACGTCGATCGGACGCGACGTGGAGATCCGAGACTCGGAGATCGAATACAGCATCGTGCTCGAGGGGTCGCTGATACACGACCTCGACACGCGCGTGTGCGACAGCCTGATTGGCCGCGGCGTGAAGATTCACCGCCTGCCGCTCAAGCCGTCCGCGCACCGCTTCATGCTCGGCGACAACTCGGAGGTTTGGATTCGATGGTAAGGGCCACAGATAAACGCAGATGAAAAACGTACTCGTTACCGGCGGCGCCGGATTCATCGGCAGCAACTTCGTCCGCTACGCGCTGCAGACGCATGCCGACTGGCATGTGACGACGCTCGACAAGCTGACGTATGCGGGCCGCAAGGAAAACCTGCACGACGTGATGGACAATCCGCGCCACGCCTTCGTGCACGGCGACATCTTGGATGCGCCGCTCTCGGGGCCGCTGGTCGAAGCGTCGGACATCGTGGTGCACTTCGCCGCCGAGACGCACGTCGACCGGTCGATCATGTCGGCCGGCGACTTCATCAAGACCGACGTCGAAGGTTCGTGGGTGCTGCTCGAGGCGGCCCGGCGCAACCCGAAGCTGAAGCGATTCGTGCAGATTTCGACGGACGAGGTCTACGGCAGCGTGCCCGAGGGGTCGAGCACGGAAACCGACGAACTGCGTCCGCGCAACCCGTATGCGGCGAGCAAAGCCGGCGCCGATCGCCTGGCCTACAGCTACTGGGCCACTCACGACGTGCCGGTGATCGTCACCCGCGCCTCGAACAACTACGGGCCGTATCAGTTCCCGGAAAAGATCATCCCGTTGTTCGTGACCAACGCGATGGACGACATCCCGGTGCCGCTGTACGGCGACGGGCTCAACGTGCGCGACTGGCTGCACGTGCTCGATCACTGCCGCGGGCTCGACCTGCTGATCGAAAAAGGCGTCAACGGCGAGGTCTACAACATCGGCGGCGGCAACGAAGTGAAGAACGTGGACCTGACCCACGCGATCCTCAAGTACGCGGGCAAGACCACGGCCCTGATCAAACCGGTGCAAGACCGCAAGGGCCACGATCGCCGCTACAGCCTTGGCACCGCCAAGCTCCAGGCCATGGGCTGGAAGCCGCAGGTCGATTTCGAGCAGGGCCTTCGCGACACCGTGGCGTGGTACCAGGCCAACGAATGGTGGTGGCGGCCGATCAAGGAACGCGACCCGAACTTCAAGGCCTACCTCGAAGCGCAGTACGGCAAGCGCTGAGCACGGTCGTGCGCTCCCGACTCCCGGCTCCCGGTTCCCGACTGACATGAGCACGGTTCTCATCACCGGCGCAGCCGGCTTCGTCGGCAGTCACCTGATCGAGCTGCTCGCACGCGAAGACGTGGACATCATCGGCTGGCAGCGCCCGGGCACCCAGCCGCTGGTCACCAGTCCGCGTGTGAAGTGGGTGACCGTCGAGATGCACGATGCCCCGGCGGTGGCGGCGGCGGTGACGTCGGCGGCCCCATCCGCGGTCTATCACCTGGCCGGCGCGGCTCACGTCGGTGATTCGTGGCAACACACCCGTGAGACGTTTGCCGGCAACGTCCTCGCCTCGCACCATTTGTTCGAAGGTCTGCGCTCGGCAGGGATGCGTCCGCGCGTTCTCGTCACCGGCTCGGCGATGATCTACAAGCCCATCGATCGGCTGATCAGCGAGCGCGACGAAATTGCGCCGAACAGTCCGTACGCCACCAGCAAGCTTGCGCAGGAGATGCTGGCGCGACGGGTGTGGGAAGACGATGGGCTGCCGGTGTTGATCGCGAGGGCGTTCAATCATGTCGGCCCCAGACAGGCGCCGTCATTCGTGGCGCCGGGCATTGCGCGCCAGATCGCCCTGATTGAAGCCGGCAAACTGCCGCCGGTGTTGAAGATGGGAAACCTCGCGCCCAAGCGCGACATCATGGACGTGCGAGACACGGTGCAGGCGTACCGCGCGATGATGGCCTCGGCACGGCCGGGCGTGCCCTACAACGTCTGCGCCGGCAAGCCGGTGGCCATTCAGGCGCTCGTGGACCTGTTTCGCTCTCGCGCGCGCGGCCCCATCACGGTTGAACAGGATCCATCGAAGTTTCGTCCGAACGATACGCCGCTGCTGGCCGGAGACGGGACGCAACTCAAGACCGACACCGGCTGGTCAGCGAAGATTCCCCTCCAGCAAACCGTCGACGATCTGCTCGATTACTGGCGTCGGTCCGGATAGAAAGTCATGCGCGTCCTGGTGACCGGCGGCACGGGGTATCTCGGTCGTGCGGTTGTGCACGCGCTCGCCGGAAGGGGGCACTCGCCGGTGGTGTTCGCGCGAAGCGCGTCGGCGAGCGGCTTGCCGGGACGCCTGATCGACGGTGACGTGCGAGATGCCGCGGCCTTCGCGACGGCGGCGATCGATTGCGACGCGATCTGCCACCTGGCGGCGATGGTGAGTTTGTGGCAGCCGCGCGCCGCTGACTTCGACGAAGTCAACGTCGGCGGATTGCGCAATGCGATTGCCGTCGCGGAGCGCGCGCGCGTCGCCAAACTGGTCTACACCTCGTCTTTCCTGGCGCGGCCGCCTGCGGGCCGTGCGGTCGCGATGTCGGCGAATGACTATCAGCGGACGAAGGTGCTGGCTGATGCGCTCGCTGGTGAGGCGGCCAGCCGCTCTGTGCCGATCGTCCGGCTCTACCCGGGCGTCATTTACGGACCTGGCCGGCAAACGGAGGGCAACCTGATCGGCCGGCTGGTGCGCGACCATCTTGCGGGAAAGCTGCCGGGACTGGTCGGAGCGGATCAGCCGTGGTCGTATGCGTGGATTGAAGACGTGGCCAACGCGCACGTGACGGCGCTCGAGCGTGCGGCGCCGGGCTCATCGTATGTGGTTGGCGGCATCAACGCGCCGCAGGCCAAGGTGTTCGAGATTGTCCGTCAGATCACCAGTCGTCCCCTGCCGAGGAATATTCCGTTCGCGCTGGCGTCGGCCGCGGGGTGGATGTCGGACGTTGGCGCAGCATGGTTTGGCGCGCCTCCGCTGCTCACGCTTGGTGCCGTCCGCATTTTCAGGGAAGACTGGTCGCTCGACAGCAGCGATGCGGTTCGCGACCTCGGCCACCAGATCCGGCCGCTCGAGCAGGGTGTGGCCGAATTGGTGGCGTCACTGTGACGAGCGAAGTAGGGCGCCCCTTTAGGGGCGCCGAATACTCTGAGACCCGACGCCAACTCGTGCACATCGCGATGGCCGGCTTTGCGCTGTTGCTCCCGTTCTTGACGTGGCAACAGGCAGCGATGATGGCAGCGGCGGCGCTCGGGTTCAACGCCTTCCTGCTCGCGCGGGTGTCTCCGGCGATCATTCGTCCGGCAGATGCCAGCGGGCATCGTGCCGGCGTGCTGTTTTATCCGCTGTCGGTGTTGCTGCTCATCCTCGTGTTTCGCGATCGTCTCGATATCGTGGCCGCGGCGTGGGGCATCATGGCGTTTGGTGATGGCTCGGCGACGATTGCAGGGACCCGAATCGGCGGGCCGCGGCTGCCGTGGAATCGGGAGAAAACGTGGGCCGGTCTCGCGGCATTTGTCATCGCCGGTTGTGTGGGTTCATTCGCCCTCGTGACGTGGATGACGGCAGCCAGCCTGTCGTTGGGCGCGGTGGTCGCTGCGACGTTCGTCGCGGGACTCGTCG
>Ga0210377_10003774_pt1 | contig 12934 bp, 13 predicted proteins | sample PLM4_65_b1redo_FD_155480 | JGI IMG/M metagenome (GOLD analysis project Ga0210377, IMG submission 155480) | Groundwater sediment microbial communities from an aquifer in East River, Colorado, USA - PLM4_65_b1 redo | ecosystem: Environmental > Terrestrial > Soil > Riparian zone | place: USA: East... | reverse complement strand
GCTGTTTGCGCCCCTTTTTCATTTGTGATAAACCGCGACTGTGGATAAGTAGTCAGAATTAAGAATAAGAATCTGAAACCCCGCCGCGGCACGCAGCGAATATCCTGAGCGAGTACCCGGCGGGCTGGGGAGGTAGGAATGAGGAAGTCCGAAGGACAACGAATGACATAGGAAGGGGTGGAGTCCCGCGACAGCGGGGCGAACACCCGCTCATGACTTTGTATGCCCCAAGTAAAACCACAATTTGAAACATTCGCCCGGCTCAAGGTAGTCGGTGTTGGCGGTTCCGGCTGTAACGCGCTCGCCCGCATGATCGAGGCACGCATCCACGGGGTCGAGTTCATCGCGATTAATACCGATGCGCAGGCTCTGCATTCAAGTTCGGCTGCCGTGAAGGTGCATGTGGGCAAATCACTCACCCGCGGTCTGGGTGCGGGTATGAATCCCGACATAGGGCGGCAGGCGGCAATTGATACCAAAGAGGACATTCAGGCGGCTCTGCGTGGTGCAGATATGGTGTTCGTGGCATGCGGTCTTGGAGGCGGCACCGGAACGGGTGCGGCACCGGTCATTGCCGACATCGCCCGTGAGTTGGGAGCGCTCACCGTTGCGGTGGTCACCAAGCCGTTCATGTTCGAGGGCAATGCCAGACTTCGCATCGCCGAAGAGGGTCTCTCAATCCTGCGCGAAAAAGTAGACTCAATTATCGTCATCCCCAACGATCGCATTTTAAGTATCATCGACCGCAAGACGCCCGCACGGGAAGCGTTCCAAATCGTCGACGATGTGTTGCGGCAGGGTGTGCAGGGCGTGTCTGACCTCATCACCCGCCACGACCTTATCAACGCCGATTTCAATGATGTAAAGAAGGTGATGGCGAATTCCGGTTCTGCGCTTATGGGCATCGGTGTCGCATCGGGTGACGACCGCGCGCTGGAGGCGGCCAAGCAGGCAATCAATTCGCCGCTGTTGGATGTTTCCATCGAGGGTGCTAAGGGTGTGCTCCTGAACATGCGCGGCGGAGAGGACATGGCGATGGCGGAAATCGCGGAAGCCGCAAGTATCATCACTCAGCATGTCGATCGCGACGCTAACATCATCTTCGGCATGGGATACGATGATGTGGGCGAATTGAAGAAGGGCGAAATCAAGGTGACGGTCATTGCGACCGGATTTACTGGAGGATTTCAGCCGACACACCCGACCATCGCAAATCAGGCGTCCCGTGCATCGGCCGCGGATATCAGTTTCTTCGGGGGAGACTCCATGCGGTCCCAACAGCAACCGACACGGCCCGAACAGCCGCCGTACGGCATGCCACAGCAGTCACCGTCCCAAAATATTCCCCCGCAACAGCCCAGCCGAGAAATCATCACCGACCCTTCGGTTGCGGAGGACTACGATTTGGACATCCCCGCGTTCATCCGTCGCAAGATGAAATAGATAAAAAGGAGCACCCGCGCTGACCACGGGTGCTTTCCGGTTTCCTTTCTAGCGCGGGGCTTTTGTTCCCTACGGAAGGAGGCGTATCAGCGCGAGGAGCAACGTCAACACGACCATCCCCTTCACGAGAATCGGCAACCTGACCGACCCCTGATCATTGTGTGCCATTGGACACCTCACTGTGAGTTCTAAGGATAGCACGAATAGTTAAACAAGTCAATTATTTTATCAACATTGCGGTCCTCTTTCAGTGGCATACAATGAGAATCCAATCCTCCGTAGAGGGTACCGTTCACAAGTGCATACCGCCGCCCCGCCACACCATCCGGTGTGGTGTGAAAGGTTCAGCGGGTGCCTGCTATGGCCGATGGATATCACGCCCCCGCAAACCCGTACTCATCTTCAGAACACTGACGGTACCGAAAAAAATGCCGGCACCCACGGACGAAAAAAAACCGGATTTTCTTGGGAACGTCTGTTCGGCAATGTTCATCCGTACGATGAGATAGCATGGGAACGGCGTGACGCACGCATCACGAAGTCTGACGGTACGGTGGTCTTCGAGCAGCTCGACATTGAAGTTCCGTCGGCGTGGTCACAGACAGCAACCGATATCGTTGCCAGCAAATATTTCCGCGGACAGCTTAGTACGCCCGAGCGTGAGAGCAGTGTGAGACAGATGATCGACCGCGTTGCCAAGACCATCGGATTCTGGGGGGTCAAAGGAAACTACTTTGCATCGGCTGATGATGCTGAGCGGTACACGGAAGACCTGACCTGGCTGCTGGTGAACCAGTATGCGGCGTTTAACTCTCCTGTGTGGTTCAACGTCGGTGTGTATGACAAGCCGCAGTGCTCGGCATGTTTCATTTTGTCGGTGGAAGACAGCATGAAGTCCATTTTAGAGTGGTACCGCGATGAGGGCACTATTTTCAAAGGAGGCTCCGGGTCCGGCTTGAGCGTATCAAAGCTTCGCTCCAGTCGTGAGCCGTTATCGAAGGGTGGTTTTTCATCCGGTCCGGTTTCATTCATGAAGGGCGCGGATGGTGTGGCCAACACAATCCGTTCCGGCGGCACGACCCGCCGTGCGGCAAAGATGGTGGTCATGAATGTGGACCACCCCGACCTGCGTGATTTCATCAATTGCAAAAAAGTTATCGAACAATATTCCCGCGTGCTCGTCGCATCCGGCATTCCGAATTCGCTCGATGGCGACCTGTTCTCGCCCTACACGATTCTGCCGTATCAGAATGCGAACAACTCGGTGCGCGTCACTGACGAGTTTATGCAGGCGGTCGAACAGGATGGCATGTGGGAGTTCAAAGCGGTGACGACGGGCAAGACACTGGAAACGGTGCGCGCCCGTGAGGTGATGCAGTGGATTGCCGATGCAGCGCACGACAGCGCTGATCCGGGCATGCAGTACGATACGGTTATCAACCGGTGGAACACCGCCGCAAACACCGGTCGCATCAATGCATCGAACCCGTGCAGCGAGTACATGCACTTGGATAACAGCGCCTGCAACCTTGCCTCGCTGAACTTGCTTAAATTTCTGCGGCCGGACGGGTCGTTCGATACTCATCTGTTCCGCCGCGCGGTGGACACACTAATCATGGCGCAGGAAATTATCGTGGGATATTCCAGTTACCCGACGGAAAAAATCACGAAAACCGCGCTTGATTTCCGTGAACTGGGACTGGGTTATGCGAATCTTGGCGCACTGTTGATGGCGATGGGGTTGCCGTACGATGGCGAGCAGGGTCTGCTCATGGCCGCGCAGATTACCTCGCTGATGTGCGGTCAGGCATACCGCATGAGCGCGCTTATTGCCGATGTGAAAGGGCCGTACGCGGGATTTGCGGTCAACCGTGACCCGCAGTTGTCGGTCATTGAGATGCACCGGGCTGAAGCGGATAAGCTGTACGAACGTGCAACCGCGGCGGGTGTCGGTGACCGGAGTCTGCAAGCCGCATCACGCGTTGCATGGCACGAAGCGCTCGAACTCGCGCGCGAGTTCGGTGTGCGCAACTCGCAAGTCACGGTGCTCGCGCCGACCGGCACCATCGCGTTTATGATGGATTGTGCCACGACCGGCATTGAACCGGAGCTTGCCCTCATTAAATACAAAAAACTAGTCGGTGGCGGCGTGTTGAAGTTGGTGAACTCGCAAGTACCGGCTGCGCTCAAGATCCTCGGCTACAATGAAGAAGAAGTGAAAGCTATCGATGAGTATCTCGTCGAGCACGAAACTATCGAAGGTGCGCCGTATCTGAAAGATAAACATCTGACGGTATTTGACTGCTCGTTCAAGCCCGCGAAAGGAACGCGCAGTATCAGCTATATGGGACACTTGCGCATGATGGCCGCCGCGCAACCGTTCATTTCGGGTGCCATTTCGAAGACCATTAACATGCCCAATGAAGCAACCGTCGAAGATGTCTATGATGCATTCATGCAGGGCTGGAAGATGGGCTTGAAAGCCATTGCTATCTATCGTGATGGTTCCAAGGGTGTGCAGCCAATGAGCACCAGCAAAGACAAGGAGAAAACAGAAGCGAAACCGGAGAAAGAAGACCTTGTCGAACGCATCAACGGATACACGCGTATTCATCTCCCCGACGAGCGTCCCGCGCTGACGCACAAATATTCGGTGGGTGGCTACGAGGGGTACCTGACTGTCGGGTTGTATCCCGAAACCAAGAAGCCGGGTGAACTGTTCCTCGTTGCGGCAAAGGAGGGTAGCACCGTGTCGGGATTGCTCGATACCATCGCAACGCTGGTGAGTATGTGTCTGCAGTCCGGCATTCCGCTGAAAACGTTAGTGCGTAAGTTCAAAGACATGAGCTTTGCGCCCGCCGGATTTACGAACACGTCAGATATTCCGGTTGCGAAGAGTATCATCGACTATGTCTTCCGCTATCTCGGTACACGATTCCTGAAGGATGAGGAACGCGAAGAATTGTTCGGACCCGGCAGTGGGCCTCATAACGATGTGCCGGTGGAGATGGTGTCAATTGCACCCCAGCGTGCACAGCAAGTCGCTGATGATGTCGGTGCTCAACCGCACGCGCTTACTGCCACTAATGCTGATGCACCGGTGTGTCAGTGCGGCACCCTGATGTTCAAGGCCGGTTCGTGCTACTCATGTCCGAATTGCTTCGCCACGACGGGCGTTTGTAGCTAGCGACAGCGGTGTGCTACGGTGGGCCGCATGCATCGCTCTACACTGCTCCTGCTGGGATGTGCCGGATTTCTGCTCGGTGTTGCCGCCGCATCGTTCATGGTAATCGGCGTGGTATGGTTGTGGGTCCTCGTGTGCGTTGGCGCATTGGCACTTCTGGTACGTCACAGGTCTGCCACCATTGCGGGCGTGGTACTGGTGACAGCAGTTGCCGGTATCTGGCACGCCAGCCGTTCGCTGGACACTCCATCAGCGCTGTGGGAACTCGCCGGCACAAAACCAAAGGTGCTGCTGGTCGGGTATGTCGACGGTGATTTCGAGGTAACGAAGACCGGTGGTCGCTATACCTTCCGCGTGCTTCGCGCGCAAACGGAGGATTCGATTATCGAAACCAATGACCGCGTGTTGGTATCGGGGCCGGATTGGATCAAGCCGCGGCAGGGTCAGGTATTGGTGCTCGAAGGCAAACTTCAGCGGCCGACGAGTTTTGCGGATTTTGATTACATCTCATATCTGGCGAAAGACGGTGTGCATGCGACGATGTATTTTCCGACGTACAGCGTCCCCACCGATTTGAATCTTCCGTGGTTCACCCGAACGCGATTGTGGTTCGGTGCATCGATGGCGGCGGTGCGCATCGGGGTGACCGAGCGCATTGCGCGTGCGGTACCGCAACCGATGGCGTCGTATCTCGCCGGTATTCTCGTCGGTGCTAAAGGGGTGGTTGGGCAGGATATTAAAGATCAGTTTTCGCGCACCGGCACGAGTCACATTCTCGCTATCTCCGGATACAACATCACGATTGTTGCCGCGGTACTGATGGCGCTGTTGGCTCCGTTGGGTCGCAGGCGCGCGTACTGGCTGGCGGTGCTCGGCATCATGTTGTTTGTCGTGCTTGTCGGAGGCACCGCATCGGTGGTGCGTGCCGCAATCATGGGCATCCTTGTGCTTACGGCGCGGCAACTGGGCCGCGCACAGGATATGGGGACGGCTATCGTGTTGTCGGCCGCAGTGATGTGCTGGTTCAATCCGTTATTGCTGCGCTGGGATGTCGGATTTCAGCTTTCGTTTCTCGCCGTGCTGGGCATCGTGTATGTCCAGCCGCTCATCCAGCCGACATGTGAACGGTGGTTCAGGTGGAAGCCGTTGGCGTCCTTACTGGCTACGACACTATCGGCGCAAGTAATGGTACTCCCACTTTTGCTGTTTGATTTCGGACAGCTGGCTATATACACCCTGCCGGCCAATGCATTGGTGTTGCCGCTGGTGCCCCTCGCAATGGCGCTTGGCCTCGCAACCGCAGTTGCGGGCATGTTATGGCCGCTGTTGGGCGCACTCGTGGGGCAGTCTGCGTGGCTGGTCGCAGCATACCAACTCACCGTCATCCGTTTCTTCGCGAATCTCCCGTACGCCGCGCTTCAGGTCCATATTTCTCCCGCCCTCATGTTTGCGCTCTACGCCGGTCTTGCTGCGTGGCTTATTTCGCGGTATCGTATTGGGCCGGTGAAGACCAATATAAAGGGAACCTGATATGACCAAAAAGAATACATCGACGGGGGAATTCCCGGTATTTAAGACTCACAAATCAGGGGACAAGAAAGTTTTTGCGCTGGAAGACCCCAACGAGCGTCGGGCTTATTTCTTCCATAAGGCGGGTCCCGAGATTCGGCTCGTCCGTAACTATCTGAAACGGGGTACATTCGTTGCGTTCCTGCTGGGGAAGAAAAACTCGGGGAAAGGCACATACTCAAAACTGTTCATAGAGGCAGTTGGCAAAGAGCATATCATCCATGTTTCCATCGGTGATGTCGTGCGCAATGCACACAAGGAGGCTGAGCGGTTAGCAACCCGCAAGACACTCGCGGCGTATTTGGGGGCCCACTATCGTGGAGCGCTTTCCGTTGACCGCATCTTGGATGTCATCACGGGGCGGGATACGACCACATTATTGCCCACAGAGGTCATTTTGGCGCTTGTTGAACGAGCGATTGGCCAGGCCGGGGGCAAGGCTGTGTTTGTCGATGGGTTCCCGAGGACGATGGATCAGGTGTCGCTTGCCCTGTACTTCCGGGCTCTGATGGGTTATCGCGACGATCCTGATTTCTTCGTATTTCTCAATGTGCCAAACACCGTGATTGATGAGCGTATTAAGAATCGCGTCATCTGCCCAACATGCAACACGCCCCGTAGCCTTAAACTCCTGAGGACGAAAGAGGCCGGATACGACGAGAAGAAGAAAGAGTTCTTCTTGAAATGCGACAATCCGGACTGCCATGGTGCGCGGATGGTTCCCAAAGAGGGGGACGAGCTGGGTATCGAGCCTCTCAGGAAGCGCATCGAGATGGACGATCATATCTCCGATATGCTGCTCCAGATGAGCGGAACGGACAAGATTCTTCTGCGCAACAGTATTCCTGCCTCCGCGCGTGCTAAAGTCGATGCCTACGAAATTACACCCGCATATACCTATCGCTGGGACACAAAGATAAAGCGTGTTATCATTGGGCAGGAGCCCTGGTCTATCGCCGACGATTCCGGTGTTCGGTCGTATAGCCTTCTGCCGGCAGCTGTAGTGCTTGCGTTCATCAAGCAGGCCGCTGCGCTTTTGAGTAAGAGGACGTGAACCTGCGACGGCAGTAACGCATAAAACAATGTCCAAGCCCACGGTGCCAACATCTACCAACGACCCGCGCCTGCATTTTGTTGTGGCGACCGCCATTATCGTGTGGCGCGGCAAGGTGCTTATCGTGAAGCGCGGGATGCATGAGAAGGCATTCCCCGGAAAATGGACGGTGCCGGGCGGCAAGCTCGTGTACTCCGAGTACAAGTCTCTCAAAAGCAGCACGAAGTACGGTCAGTGGTACAACCTCATCGAGTGGCTTGTCCGCAAGGAAGTAAAAGAAGAGGTCGGATTACAAATCCACAAACCGCAGTATCTGTGCGACCTCGTGTTCATGCGACCGGACGGCTGGCCTGTGGCGACCCTGTCGTACTGGGCCCGTGCGAAGACTCACACAGTGAAGCTCGGCAAAGACTTCGACGCCTTCGCGTGGGTACATCTGAAGGAGGCAAAAAAATACGACCTCATTGAAGGAATCTATGACGAGATTCGTGATGTTCTGAAAAGCCAGAAATAAATTGCATGCTAAGTCAATTATTTATACACTTGCGCGGCTTTCTGACGGGGCTATGCTTAGGACAGCTCGATCATTTCCGTATAAGCCTTAGGACAACTCTTTGCAATCAGGGCGGCCTATATCAGTCCCGATGCCTTGTTGTGTCGGGAGTGCGGTCTCCAATATCAGCAAACTGCTGAGTTGCTTATGCGGAACCTGACCGGGCCATCAAAAAATCCCGTGAAGGGATTTTTTGATATTGGCAGAAGGTTGAAGCCACTAAATGAATATACTCTGACTTGTATTTATTTATGGTGAGGGTAAGATTGATACAGTAACAAAGCGCTTAAACTATGGACAAAACATTTGAATCGGAAAACAGCGGGCAGGATGAATCGGGAGCCAGAGTGACAGACGCTGAAAAAGCTCACGCGATAGCGGAATCTTCAACCGAGCAAAGAAGTGTTGCCGCATTTGAGCGACAATTAGTTGAAATTATGAAACGAAATGAGTCCAAGGAATTAACCCACGAAGAATTACTGACCGCGACGAAAGAGCTCATGGACGCCTATCCCGAGGAGCACGAATTTCCTCTTAGTGAGCATCCCGGTCGTCATGAATACCTCGCGGAGAGCTCCGATCGTCTTGCTGAACGATTGGAGTATTGGACCGGAGTGCTTCATGATCATCCACAAGAAAGTATAAGCGCGCGCGAATTGATAAGAACGGAAAATGAGTTAAATCGTGATGAAAGAGCCGTTTCCGAGTACCATGAATTCGCACGAACATTACCCGATATTATAAAAAACAAAGGTCTTAGTTGGCTAAATGGCAGAAGTGGGTTGAAAGAATTTTTAAGGGGCGAAGAGACGGGTAAATTAATTGAAGATTATGACTTGAAATTAAAGGAGTTACTGGGCGATCAAGACACTAAAATTAGCGATATTGTTGCTCTTAAGAAGAAACTTATTGAGGATTGTGTTTCAAATAAGCGATATGGCTATTTCTTCATGATCGCTCAGAATCGAGACATGTTGGAGTCGGTAACAAATGGCACATACAAGGCAAAGCAGGCAGTATGAGTGCCAAGATACCAGCAAACTGCTGAGCTGCTTATGCGGAACCTGACCGGGCCACCAAAAAATCCCTTCACGGGATTTTTTGATGCGCACAAATTGGTCGGGCTGTCGGGAATCGAACCCGATCTAAATGCACCCCATGCACTCGTACTACCGGTATACTACAGCCCGAAATTTATGGTAAAATTATAGCATGAAAGCGCCAAAAGGCAAAAACGGTATACGCTACTTGCCGTCTGTTCGGCGAAAGGCGATTGCTTTGCGAAAAGCCGGAAAAACACATCGTGAAATAAGGAATATTCTTGGAATCAGCCTAGGTACAGCGGGCTTCTGGACGAAGGGGATTATTTTATCTGAAAAACAAAAACAAGGTATTCAGCAACGAAAAACAGAGGCCGTTTTTACTCCAGAACTTCGCTATCAATTAGGGCTAGCGGCGCGTGAGCACCTTAAACCGTATCAATACAAACAAAAGCATACCAAGAGCAGTTTACTCAAGAAGATTAAGGAGTTTTATCTTCTGAATAATCGAATACCGATAAAGCGTGAGTTTGGCGACCCAAAAGTTTACCGCACCTATTTTGGAACCTGGAACAAGGCTATTATTGAGGCCGGTTTTAAACCGAACGCTGTATTGTTTGCTGATAGGCTTGTAGCAAAGGACGGACATCAGTGCGATTCCTTTTCGGAGTGTATTATTGATGATTGGCTTTACGAGCAGGGAATCAAGCACGATAGAAGCGTCCGATATGGGGTCACGAAAATGACCGCTGATTTTTCTGTTCGGAATAATACGGTCATAGAGTTTTTCGGACTCGCTGGAGTTCAGAGTGGCTACGATAGAATTATCAAGAAGAAAAGAGTCATTTCGAAAAGGCTCGGACTTCACCTGATTGAAATCTATCCCGAAGATCTTTTCCCGAAAAATAATCTGAGGCAGATTCTGCAATTCTGATTTGCGAACAAACGAAAACCGCCTTCTTCGGCGGTTTTCTCTATTTGGTCTTCGCGAGGGTCTTGATGCAGTCGGTGCACATCTTTACGCGCTTAGCGCCAACTTTCGCCCATTGGAGATTGGGCTTCTTGCGTGTTTTGCCGGTCGGATTGTAGTGGCCGCGCAAAAGCACGCGGCTGGTGACCATGCGGGAACCTTTATGACAATTGGGGCATTTGACGGCCATATGCGTGTTGAACCAAAATACTGTTTGGACATAATATACGAAAACTGATATTTTGGCAATACCCGATGTCACAATCGCTTATTTTCAATATATTCCGCGTTGTCGTGCTTCTCTATTCAGTGGTACTGCACGAACTTGCCCATGGCCTCGCCGCGCGCGCTATGGGAGACACCACCGCCGAGCGGGCCGGACGCCTGACACTGAACCCGTTCCCGCACCTGGATTTGTTCGGTTCCATCATCCTCCCATTTCTTACGGTGTATTTCGGCGGATTCATGTTTGGTTACGCAAAACCGGTGCCGTATGATCCGGGAAGTCTCAATGACCGCGCCTACGGGCCTGCGAAAGTCGCCCTTGCTGGGCCGGCGGTGAATCTGACGCTTGCCATATTGTTCGGACTCTCGATGCGCTTTTTCGGGCCGCTCATGTCTCCGATATTGCTGGACATGGTGGGTCTCATCGTCTGGATCAATCTTATTCTCGCGGTGTTCAATCTCATGCCCATCCCGCCGCTGGATGGCCACTGGCTTCTGATGACATTCCTGCCCGCACGATACCACACCCTGAAAGTGGCTCTGTACCGCTATCAGTGGGTCCTACTGGCAGTGTGTATCTTTATTGTGTTTCCGGCGCTGGCGTCACTGCTGATGCGGGTTTTTACCCTGTTGACAGGTCACCCATTGTTCTGATACACTTGTTCCTGCAGTTTGCAGCTAGAGCCGCATAGGCTCACTATTTTTCTGTATGCCGACATTCAATCAAATCATGCGCTCTCCGCGCAGGACTGCCAAAACGAAGACCAAGTCTCCGGCGTTGGCGTTCGGTTTTAATGTGCTCAAGAACCGCCCCGTGCTCAATCCGTCTCCCTACAAGCGCGGTGTGTGCGTAAAGGTGTCGACCACGACTCCGAAGAAGCCGAACTCGGCGTTGCGCAAAATCGCCCGTGTCCGTCTTTCCAATGGTATGGAAGTCACCGCATACATTCCGGGTATCGGTCATAACCTGCAGGAACACTCGGTCGTGATGATCCGCGGGGGCCGCGTGAAGGATTTGCCGGGTGTTCGTTACCATATTGTTCGCGGCATGCTCGACGCCGCCGGCGTTGAAGGCCGTCGCCAGGAGCGCTCCAAGTACGGAGTCAAGAAACCGAAGGCACCCGCTGGCAAATAATAGCTACCCACCTTATTACCCATGCGTAGTCCCATTACCGATAAACATGTGCTCCAGCCCGATCAGCGCTACTCAAGCGTTTTGGTGACGAAGCTCATCAATCAAATCATGAAGGACGGTAAGCGCAGTCTTGCCAGCCGCATCGTGTACACCGCATTAGATAAATCCGCTGAGACGCTCAAGAAGCCGGCGATGGAAGTGCTCGATACCGCGATCGCGAACGCCGGTCCGACCATGGAACTCAAGAGCCGCCGCGTGGGAGGTTCCAACTATCAGGTGCCTATTGAAGTCCGTCCGGAGCGGCGCATTCAGCTCGCATTGCGTTGGATGATCGAAGCTGCCCGCTCGGGCAAGGGTCGCGCGATGAACGAGAAGCTTGCAGAAGAGTTCACGAACGCATTCAACAATATCGGAAACGCAGTGAAGAAGAAGGCGGACATGCACCGCATGGCGGATGCAAACCGCGCGTTTGCCCATTTGTCATGGGGGAATAAGTAGAGATGAGCCATTAGTTCGGAACTAGTGGCTAACGACTAGTGGCTTCGGTTCTGTTATATGGCCGACTATCCAATCGAAAAAATCCGCAATATCGGTGTCATCGCGCATATTGATGCGGGTAAAACCACGACCTCGGAGCGCATTTTGTTTTATACCGGCACCAGCCACAAGATTGGCGAAGTGCACGAAGGGGATACGGTCATGGACTGGATGGAACAGGAGCGCGAACGCGGCATCACCATCACCGCGGCCGCAACCACCGCCTACTGGACGCCGACCGATGCGGTAGACCTGCCTGCGCAGGCAGGCAAAGAGTCCGAAAAGGTCAAGCTCAACATTATTGATACGCCGGGGCACATTGACTTCACTATCGAGGTAAAGCGCTCTCTGCGCGTACTCGACGGCGCAGTGGTCGTGTTCGACGGTGTTGCCGGTGTCGAACCGCAGTCGTTGACCAACTGGCGCTACGCGGACGACTACAATGTGCCGCGTCTGTGTTTTATCAACAAGCTGGACCGTCTCGGTGCCAGTTTTGAACGCTCCTTCGAGAGCATCCTCGACCAGCTGTCTCCTACGGCGGTCAAATTCCAAATTCCCGATGGTCACGAAGACAAGTTCAACGGCATCGTGGATTTGCTGACGATGGAATACGTCACCTTCGAAGGCGAAAAGGGCGAGAAGGTCATCAAGAGTAAGGACATTCCCGCACATCTCAAAGCGGCAGCCGACAAAGAGCGCCACGCACTCATTGAGAAAATCGTCGAGCACGACGATGCCGCGATGGGCGAATATCTCGAAGGCAAGGAAATCCCGCTTGCACGCCTGCGCGCCATCGCCCGCAAAGCCACCATCGCCGGCAAAATCTATCCGGTGTTCGTCGGCTCGGCGCTGAAAAACAAAGGCGTTCAGCTGGTACTTGATGCGGTCGCATACTACCTGCCTGCTCCGACCGATGTTCCCGCAATCACCGGCGTCGACCAGACGACCGGCGAGGAAATCGCGGTACTTCCCGATGAAAACGAACCGTTCCGCGCACTTGCGTTCAAGACCGCTACCGATCCGTATGTCGGCTCGCTCACCTTTTTCCGCGTCTATTCCGGCAAGCTCACCGCCGGTTCGTATGTGCTCAACGCCCGGACGGGCCAGCAGGAGCGCATCGCGCGCATCGTGCGCCTGCATGCCAATGAACGGCAGGAAATCAAAGAGATTTTTGCCGGCAACATCGCCGCGACAGTAGGCATGAAAGACACCAAAACCGGCGAC
>Ga0210377_10003773_pt1 | contig 12934 bp, 11 predicted proteins | sample PLM4_65_b1redo_FD_155480 | JGI IMG/M metagenome (GOLD analysis project Ga0210377, IMG submission 155480) | Groundwater sediment microbial communities from an aquifer in East River, Colorado, USA - PLM4_65_b1 redo | ecosystem: Environmental > Terrestrial > Soil > Riparian zone | place: USA: East... | reverse complement strand
ACGCAGCGGCGTCTGGAGCGAAGTGGAGACAGGGAGGTCGGGAACGAGCGGAGGCGCAGGCGAGGAGACCATGGACGGTCGACGAGCCGTAGCGGAGTGGAAGCCCCCCGCGAGCCCGGAGTCCAGCCCCGCAATGATCACACCACAACCCACAAGCCCGGTTAAATCCCCAAATACGCTTCTTTGACGTGGGGGTTGTCCATGAGGTTATTGCCGGTCCCCTCCAGGACAACCCGCCCGTTCTCGAGCACATAGGCGCGGTCGCACATGGCGAGGGTCTGCCGGACGTTCTGCTCCACCAGCAGGACCGTGACCCCCTCCTTGTTGATCCGCTTCGCGATCTCGAAGACCTCCTGCACGAGGATAGGGGAGAGCCCCAGCGACGGCTCGTCGAACATCATGATCTTCGGCAGTGCCATCAGCCCCCGCCCGATCGCGCACATCTGCTGCTCCCCTCCGCTCAACGTCCCGGTGGCCTGTTTCCGCCGCTCCTTCATCCGCGGGAAGAGCTGGTACACCCAGTCCATCGTCTCGTACCGCTTCTTCTTCGCCTGGGGGGAGAGGGAGCCCATGATGAGGTTCTCCTCGACGGACATCTCCCGGAACAGGCGCCTGGCCTCCGGGACGTGCACGACCCCCTGCCCGATGACCTTGTCCGGAGAAAGCTGGTCGAGGCGGACGCCGTCGAACTCGATGGATCCCTTCCGGGGCTTGAGGAGGCCCGAGATCGCCTTGAGGGTGGTCGACTTCCCCGCGCCGTTCGCCCCCACCAGGACCAGGATCTCCTTTTCGCGGACCTCGAAAGAGACGTCCCAGAGAACCTGGAGGTCCCCGTAGAACACGTTGATCCCCGATACATTAAGCATAGTCCGTCCCCAGATAGGCCTCGATCACCGCCTGGTTCGCCGCCACCTCCTTCGGCGTCCCTTCGGCGATCGTCTGCCCGAAGTTGATCGCGTGGATCCGGTCGGAAATGGTCATGATCACGTGCATGATGTGCTCGATGATGATGACGGTGGTGCCGTTCTCGCGGATCTTCCTGATGAGCTCGATGGCCTCGACGAGTTCGGTGGGGTTCAGCCCCGCCGCCGTCTCGTCGAGGAGCAGGAGCTCCGGCCGGGTGGCCATCGCCCGCGCGATCTCAAGCCGCTTGCGTCCCGCGATCGGCAGGGACTTGGCGAGCACCTCCTGGACCGGGGAGAGCCCGCAGAACTCCACCGTCCGGAGCGCGGTGCCGCGCGCCTCCCTCATGGAGTTCACCCGGGAGAAGGAGGCGGCGATGACGTTGTCCAGCACGGTCATCCGCCCGAGGGGCTTGACCACCTGGAAGGTCCTGCCGACCCCCAGGTGGCAGATCCGGTGGGACTTCATCCCCTGGATCTCCCGGTCCCGGAAGAGCACCCTGCCCGACGTCGGAGGGTACACTCCGCTGATCATGTTGAACGTCGTGGTCTTCCCGGAGCCGTTGGGGCCGATCAGGCCGAAGATCTCGCCCTTCTCCACGTCGAAGGTCACGTCGTTGACCGCCATCAGGCCGCCGAATTTCTTGACGAGTTTCTCCACCCGGAAGTACGCCACGCCCGTCTCCTTATCTCGCTGGGTTGATGCGGAACACGTTCCTCTTGATCTTCTCCCAGTCTCCGACGACGCCGTTGGGCAGGTACAGGATGACCACGATGACCAGGATTCCGAACCCGAGCACGTGCGCCTTGTGGATTGCGTCGGACAGGGAAGTGAAGACCGAGGATCCCGTCGCCTTCCCCAGGTAGTCGAAGAGGCCGAAGAACCCCGTCCGGAAGACCTCCTGGAAGGCCACCATGATGAACGCTCCGATGGTGGGACCGTAGATCGTTCCGACGCCGCCCACGATGGCGACGAGGATCGCCATCACGGAGTAATCATGGAGGGAGAAGACCACGTGGGGGTCGATGAACCCCATGTAGTTCATGTACAGGGCGCCCGCCATCCCGGTCCAGAAGGCGGAGATCGCGAGGGAGATGTTCTTGTACAGCGTCGTGTTGATCCCCAGGCTCGCCGCCGCGTCCTGGTCCTCCCGGATGGAGACGAAGTAGTACCCCGGCTTGGAGTTGATGATCGCCTGGATGCTCGCGACGCTCAGGACGGCCAACCCCAGGGCGATGTAGTAGTAGGGCACCTTCGAGGTGAAGGTGGGCATGATCATGATCCCCACCATCCCCCCGGTGAACTTCTCCGCGATCGTGGCGATGTGCCGGATCCCCTCCCCGAGGGCGAGCGACGCCAGCGCGAAGTACGCTCCCCGCAGGGGGAAGCAGATCGCCCCGAAGGGAAGCCCGATCAGCATGGCGACGATCCCCCCGACGGCCATCCCCCACCAGGGGGAGACCTGCAGGTGATGGAACAGGAGGCCCGCCGTGTAGGCGCCGACGCCGAAAAAGGCCGCGTGGCCGAAGGAGACCTGCCCGGTGTATCCCGCCAGGATGTTCCAGGAGGAGCCGATCACGACCCACAGGAGGAACAGGATCATCAGGTGGAGGAAGTAGTTGCTCTCCACGGCCAGGGGGAGCAAGGCGAGGAACGCCAGAAGGATCAGTGGGTAGAGGTACTTTCTCATCGCGCTCCCCCGGGTTCAGACTTTGGTCAGCCGCTTGAAGCCGCCGGGCAGGAACAGAAGCACCAGGATGAAGATGGCCAGGCCGACGATGTCCTCGTACTCCATCCCGAAGTACGTCGCCCCCATGCTTTCGGCGAGCCCCAGGGTCACCCCCCCGAAGATGGCCCCCACCGTCGATCCCAGCCCGCCCAGGATGGTGATGATGAAGGCCTTCGCCGTGAAGGGCCCCCCCAGGTCGGGGAAGATGTAGTAGACGGGGGCGAGAAGGCACCCCGCGGCGGCCACGAGCCCGGAGCCCAGGCCGAAGGTGATCACCGTGATCCGTCCCGTGTTCACGCCCATGAGGGTCGCCGCGTCCTTGTCCTGCGCGGTCGCCCGGATGGAGCGCCCCAGGTCCGTCTTGAGGAGGAACCAGAACATGGCGGCGGTGAACGCGAGGGCGATTACGAACGCGATCGTCAGGGCCATGCTGAAGGAGATGTTCCCGAGGTAGAAGGTCTGGTTGGCGTAGCCGGTGGTGATGTACTTGTAGTCCGACGAGAAGGCGAACCGGGCGATCTCGGTCAGGGCCATCCCGATCCCCACCGTCATGAGCACCTGGTTCTCGGGGAGGATCGTCTCCACCTTGATGAGGGGGTTCAGGAGGAACTTCTGGATCGCCACGCCCAGCAGGAACAGGAGCGGCATCGCGACGAAGAGCGAGACGTACGGGTCGACCCCCATCGTGTTGAGGACGAAGGTCACGTACATCGCCAGCATCATCAACTGCCCGTGGGCCAGGTTGATGATCCCCATGACGCCCATGATCAGGGTCATCCCGATCCCGATCAGCGCGTACAGCCCGCCCTTGAGAATCCCCGCGACGAGGGTCTGGAGGAAAACGTCCATGGCATCTCCCGCCTTGTCCGCCCGGGCGCTTCCACCCGCGAACACGTTTGCATTCGAGCACCGGCGAATACCGCCGCCGGGCGGTCGGAAGGTCCTTCCGCCCGGCGGCTACACGCAGGAAAACCCGTCCGGAACCGCTACTTGCGCTTGTCCCAGTGCGGCGTCGGGTAGATGTACTTCTTCGTGGCCACGCTCGTCGGCCACACCGCCTCGAGCTCCCCCTTCTGCCACTGGACCATGTACGTGTCGAGCTTGTTCTGCTGGGTCTTCTTGCCGTAGGAGACGAACTTGACCGGCCCGAAGGCGGTCTTCATGTCGGTCATGGTCAGGGCGTCCCGGACGTCCTTGGGGGTGATGCTCTTCGCCCGCTTCAGGGCGTCCGCGACGACGTACATCGTGGCGTACGCCTCCGCGCCGTGGTACTCCGTCTCGGAGCCGTACTTCTTCTTGAAGTTGGCGGAATACTGCTTGGCGCCGGGGAACGGCAAGGTCTCGACCCAGAGCGTGGCGGAGTATACGCCATCCGCCGCGTCGCCCGCGCTCTTGGCGAACTCGGGGAGCGTGAACCCGGCCCCGCCGCCGACGAACATCTTGGGGTTGATATGGAGCTCCTTCGACTGGCGCATCAGCAGGGAGGCGTCCATGACGTACGATACCATATAAATCATGTCGGGATTCGCCGCCTTGACCTTGGTGAGGACCGGCTTGAAGTCGATCGCGCCCGCCTGGTACCCTTCCTTCACCACGATGTTCAGGCCGAGCCCCTTGGCGTCCTCCTCGAACGACTTCGAGCTGGACTGGCCGAACGCGCTGTTTTCGTACAGTAGCGCGACGGTCTTCACGTCTTTCCCCACTTCCTGGAGAAAGGACTTCACCGCGTTGGGATATTCGCTTGCCGGCGGGTTGACACGGAATACGTAATCATACCCCTTCTCCGTGACGTCGTCCGCCGACCCGGTGCAGATGACGAACGGCACCTTGAACTGCTGGGCGACGGGCGCCGCCGCCGCGGTGACGGAACTGGAGTAGCCGCCCGTGATGACGGGCACTTTCTCCCGGGAGATCAGCTTCTCGACCCCCGAACGCCCGACGTCCGGCTTCCCGGTGTCGTCCTCGAAGAGCAGTTCGATCTTCTTCCCGTTGACCCCGCCCTTGGCGTTGATTTCATCGACCGCCATCTCGTACGAACGCTTTTCGATCTCGCCGAACTTCGCCTGCGACCCGGTCAGGGGGAGCAGAACCCCGACCTTGATCGTGTCCGCCGCGAAAGCGCCGCCGGACACCGAGGCCGCGATCAGCATCGCCGCTGCGAACACAAATGCCCTGCTAACTGTTCCCTTCATGTCCCCTCCTTCTCTTTTCCGCCGCCGGCCGGCCGATTCCCCGCCGCGATGCGGCGCGGTCTGGAAACGGTTCACGGGACAATCCCGCGTCAGAAAGTATACCAAGGGACCATGGACAGGGCATCGGGGGGGGTTCTGATTCTTCTGTAGGTAATTTACCTACAAGCGCTGCGGTCCGCGGTGATCACGGCTCGATGATCCTGTTCTGGATGGCGAAGCGCGTCAGCTCCGCGTTGTTGCGCAGCCCCAGTTTTTTCAGGAGCCGGAACCGGTAGGTGTCGACGGTCTTGACGCTGATGGCGTAGCTCTCCGCGATCTCCCGGTTGCTCCTCCCGAGCGCGAGTCCCCGCAGGACCTGGATCTCCCGGGTCGAGAGCGCGTCCAGGGAGGTCCGGTCCGCCGGACCTTTCCCCATTCGCCGGACCAGCGCCTCCGCGGCGTCGTCGCTCAGATACCTTCCGCCCTCGTGGACCTTCCGGATCCCCTTGATCAGCTGGTCGGCCGCCGCACGCTTCGTGATGTATCCGACGGCTCCCGCGCTGATCGCGCGGACCACGTACTGCTCCTCCTCGTGCATCGTCAGGACGAGGATCGCCATCTTCGGGTGCGCGCCATGGATCCGCTCCACCACTTCCAGGCCGTCCAGTCCCGGCATGGAGATGTCCACGACCGCCACGTCGGGGAGGGCCTCGTCCGCCTTTCGGATCGCCTCGCGCCCGTCCGCCGCCTCCGCCACCACGGTCATGTCGTCGGCGCCGTCGACCAGGCGGCGCAACCCGTCCCGGACGATGCTGTGGTCGTCCGCCAGCAGGACCCGGATCACGCCGGATCTCCTGTCGCTCCGCCGAGCGGGAGCCGCAGGTCGATCCGGACCCCTCCCTCGGCGCCGGGGCCGACCGACAACGTTCCCCCGATCAGCGACGCCCGCTCCCGCATCCCGATCACCCCCAACCCTTTCGATTCGTCCAGCCGACCCGGGTCGAACCCCCTCCCGTCGTCCTCGACCGCCAGATGAAGATCTCCCTCTTCCACCCGCAGCGAGAGGTCAACCCGCGACGCCCCGGAGTGGCGCGCCACGTTCGTCAACGCCTCCTGGGCGATCCGGTAGGCGGCGGTCGCCGCCCGGTCGGGGATCCGGAGCGCCCCGTGGGGGCGATAGACGCATCGTATCCTCGATCGCTTTTCGAAGTCCCGGATATACCAGTCCAGGGCGTCCACCAACCCGAGGTTGTCGAGGGCGCCCGGCCGGAGGCGGGTGGCGATCCCCCGGATATCGTCGATCGCCTTGTCGATGAGGCCGCACATCGACTGGGCCTGCCGTGAGCCTTCCGGATCGGCGCCCTTCAGCCGATCCCGCAGCCACGCCGCGTCGAGGCTCAAAGCGGTCAGCACCTGGCCGAACTCGTCGTGGAGCTCCCGCGCCACGGCGGCGCGCTCCTTCTCCTGTCCCGCGATGATGCTGTCGGAGAGGCGCCGTAGCTGGTCTTCCGCCTTCTTGATCCCCGAGATGTCGATCGAGATCCCGCAGAGGGCCGAAGCCTCCCCCGCCGCGTCGTAGATCGGGAACCGGGTGGAGAGGTAGACGTGCGGATCGTCGCCCTTCGGGAACGTCTCCTCGATCTGGGTTGGAGCGCGCCCGTCGAGGACCTTCCGGTCGTTTGCACGGAACGCGTGGGCGAACTCGTAGGGGAACACGTCGAAGTCCGTCTTTCCGTGGACCTGGGCGTTCCGGACTCCGAACAACTCGGTGAACCGGGGATTGACGTAGGCGTAGCGGCCTTCCCGGTCCTTGACGTAGACGACCGCCGGGGTGTACCGGAGGATGTTCGTGAACCGCCGGGTCCGCTCCTTCACCTGGCGCTCGAGCTCCCCCGAGTGCCGCGTAAGCTGCTTCTGGGCCTCCTGCAGCGCTTCCTCGGCCGCCTTCCTCCGCACGATGTCGCCGCTCGCCCTCTTGTAAAGGAACAGGACGGAGAGCCCGATCAGGAGGCAGAGGAACAGAATGATCGGGCCCGTGGCGCGGAACAGCGGGCCGGAGATCTTCCGGGATACGGACCGGAGGTCGTCGAGGTAGACCACGCTCCAGCCGGGGTACGCCGAGACGTCCAGCCGGTAGAAACGGTACTCCATGCCGCTCTTGTCCTGCGCCTTACCGCCCCCGAGGATCGAAAGGCCGCTCCACTCCCACGGGCCCTGACCGAACTGCTGCGACCGCGCCACCTCCTCCACGTCCTCCTGGGTGAGGCCCAGCAGGGAGCGGTAGAGCCACTCCCTCCGGTTCGCGGCGAAGACGATCCCCTTGGGGTCCACGAGGAGGACGATCCCCTCGCTCCCCTGGCGGAGCTCCCGCTCGATGCGCTCCGTCGAGACCTTGATCACCGCGACGCCGACGGCGGGACCGCCCGCGGCGCCGTATACCGGGTGGCTGAAGTAGACGCCGCGGACGTTCGACGTCACCCCCTGCGCCATGTAGGTGGCCGGGATCCCGCGGATCGCCTGTTTCCAGTACGGGCGGAAGGCGAAATTGTTCCCCACGAAACTGTCGTGGGCGTCCCGGTTGCTGGACGCGACGGTCGTCCCCCCGCGGTCCATGAGGTAGCATACGTCCGCCGCGAGGGCGTCCCGGAAATGGTCGAGGACGGCGTTCACCCGCGCGAGGGAAGGTCCCCGGGGATCGGACAGGACCGCCCGCATCTCCCGCAGGCCGGCGAGGGCACGGGCCGTCTTCAGGTTCTCGGCGAGGAACGAGGAGACCCCGTTCCGGATCCGCTCCGCCTGCAGGGCGCTGCCCTTCTCCGCCTCCTTGTAGGCGGAGCCCTGGAGGGAACGGAAGTAGACGTACCCCGCGACGGAAACGGAGAGGAAGGAGAGGAACGACAGGACCACGAGGATGACGCGGAGCTTCACGCGGGCCATGGTAGCATTGACATTGCGGGATGGCTATATTAGGGTTTCGAGATGCGGAGAACGCGCTTTTTTCTCGCCACCGGGGCCGTCCTGATTCTCCTTTTTTCCTCCGGATGTTCCGAAAAACTCTCCCGACAGGCGGGGCTTACCGACGCCGAGCTGTTCGCGCGCGGGCAGACGCAGGCGGAGCGGAAAAGGTACGGAGCCGCCGCGGAGGCCTTCAAGGTCCTCCTGGAGCGGTTCCCCACTTCCCCGCTGGCGGCGCGCGCGCAGATCGGACTCGCCACGAACCGGATGGCCAACAAGCAGGAGATCGAGGCCGAGGTGGCGTTCGACGATTTCCTCCGACTCTACCCCGCGGATCCGAAGGTCCCCGACGCCCTGTCCATGAAGGGAGACGTTCTCTCACGGCAGGTCCTGGCGCCCGGGAGGGACCAGGGGAAGACCCGGGAGGCGATCAAGACGTACACGCTGTTCCTCGAGCGGGAGCCGGGCACCCCCCGCGCGCGGGAAGTCTCCGGGAAGATCCTCTCGCTGCGAAACCGGCTGGCCCTGCACGAGGGCGAGGTGGTGAAGCACTTTCTAAAAAGAAAACGGTACGATAGCGCCGAGGCGCGGGCCCGTTGGGCGGTCGCGGCGTACTCCGACGTCCCGGCCGCCCCGACCCTCCTCACCCTGCTCGTGCAGTCGCTCGAAAAGCAGGGGAAGAGGGACGATGCGGAGGTCATCCGGAAAACGCTGGCGGAGAAATCCACGGAGCGCGGGGGGAAGAAACGGTGAGCCGGGAGCTGGCCGCTCTGATCCGGATGGGAAAGAACGCGTTCAGCGAGGCGGACTGCCTGCGGGCCGAGCGTCACCTGCTCGGGGCCCTCGAGGACGGCGCGAAATACCCCGACATCCATTACACGCTGGGCCTGATCGACCACCAGCGGGGAAAGTACCGAAGGGCGGTCGAGCGGTTCGGGCAGGCGGTCTCCCTCAACCCCGACTACGCCGAAGCGCTGATTTCCCTCTCCATCACGCTGAACGACATGGGCCGGTACGACGAGGCGCGGGACGCGTACGACCGCGCCGCGGAGATCCTCTCGCGGAAGGGGGGGTCGCCCGGAGGGAACCTGTTCCGCGGGAGGATCGCGAATCTGCACAAGGAACTCGGGGAACTCTACCTCGCGCTGGGCCAGCACGACGAGGCGATCCGCGAATACCGGCGCGCCCTCTCCGTCGCGCCGGGATACCCCGACCTTCGGGTCCGACTGGTGGCGGCGCTCCGCGAAGCGGGGAGGACGGACGAGGCATGCAACGAGGTCGACGCTTTTCTCGCGGAGGCCCCCGATAACGCGGCGGCCCTCATCCAGAAGGGGATCCTGCACTATCTCTCCGGGGAGAAGGCGCAGGCGCGCCGCGCGTGGGAAGAGGCGCTCTACAAGGAGCCGCTCAACAAGATCGTCCAGGTGTACCTGAACACCATCGACCGGGAAAACGCGCCCGGGTGAGCGGCGTGATCCCGCGGCGCGGCTGGTGTAGCGTCCCGCTCATTCCCACGTAGAGATCGAGGCGAGCGCTTCCGGCAGATGCTCGACGCGGGAACCGCCCGCCTGGGCCATGTCCTTCCGGCCGCCGCCCCCGCCGCCCACGAGCGCCGCCGCCTTCCGGACGATGTCGGACGCGGAGAACCTCCCGGTGAGATCGGCGGTGACCCCCGCCACCAGATGGCACCGTTCCCCCTCCCGGGCTCCCAGGAGCAGGATCCCGCTCGAGAGCTTCCCCTTCACCGCGTCGGCCAGGTCCCGCAGCGCCGCGGCGTCCATCGCCTCCACCTCGGCGAAAACGCGCCGGACCCCGGCGACCTCCTTCGCGCCGGAGAGGATCTCCCCCACCAGGTCCCGCGACGACCGCCGGCGCGCCTCCTGGAGCGCTTTCTCCAACGCCTTGATCTGCGCGGAAAGCCTTCGCACCCGCTCCGGCACCTCCGGGGCCGCCACTTTCAACTCCCGGGCCACGCCGTGGAGCGTCCCGGCCTCCTCCCGCAGACACCGCCAGGCGGGAAGCCCCGTGACCGCCTCGATGCGCCGGACCCCGGCGGCCACCGCGCCCTCGGAAAGGATGTGGAAGAGACCGATCTCGGCGGTGTTCCGCACGTGCGTCCCGCCGCACAGCTCCCGGCTCACCTCCGGGACGGTCACCATCCGGACGATGTCCGCGTACTTCTCGCCGAAGAACGCCATCGCGCCCGCCGCCACCGCCTCTTCGTACGGCAGGGATTCCCACGTGACGGGCCGCGGGGAGAAGACGACCCGGTTCACTTCCTCCTCCACCGCGGAAAGCGTTTCGGAAGAGAGCGCCTCGAAGTGGGAAAAGTCGAACCGGAGCTTGTCGGGCCCGACGTACGACCCGGCCTGCTTCACGTGGGTGCCCAGGATCTTCCGCAGCGCCGCCTGGAGCAGGTGCGTCGCCGTGTGGTTCCCCTCCGTGAGCCGCCGGGAGGACTCGTCCACCCGGAGCCGCGCCCCCTGTCCCTCCCGGAGCGTCCCCGACAGGACCTTGACCCGGTGGACGACCTGGTCGGCGGCCACCCTGCGGGTGTCTTCCACCCGGAGGGCGAAGCCGTCCCCCCGGATCTCCCCGGTGTCCCCCGCCTGCCCGCCGGACTCCCCGTAGAAGGGCGTAACGTCGGTTACCAGATCCGCTTCCGCGCCCGACGGCGCGGAGGCGACCCGCGCCCCCCGGCGGAAGAGCGCCACGACGCGGGCGTCCGATTCCAGCCGCTCGTACCCGACGAAGTCGACGGAGATCCCCGCGCGGGAGAGTTCGCCGGCCAAGGCGTCCTGCGCGCCGACCTCGCCGCCCTTCCAGGAGACCCTGGACTGGGCGCGCTGTTTTTCCATCTCCTTCTCGAACCCCGCCGAATCGAGGGCGACCCCCCGCTCCCGGCACAGGTCCGCGGTGAGGTCCGCCGGAAACCCGTACGTGTCGTAGAGCTTGAAGGCGACCTCGCCGGGGAAGATCTTGCCGCCCCCGGACATACGGGAGAACTCCTCCTCGACCATCCGCAGGCCCGCGTCCAGCGTTTCGAGGAATCGCCGCTCCTCCTGGAACGCCACCGTGTCGACGAACGACGCGCTCTGGGCGAGGCCCGGGTACGCCTCCCGGAACTCCTCGACCACGATCCCGGCGACACGGTGTAGAAAGGGGCCGTCGAATCCGAGCTTCTTGCCGTGGCGCAGCGCCCGGCGCATGATCCGGCGCAACACGTATCCGCGCCCCTCGTTGGAGGGGACGATCCCGTCGGCGATGAGGAAGGCGGTGGCCCGCGCGTGGTCGGCGACGACCCGCATCGCCGCGTCGAGGGCCGGGGACTTCCCGATGGGCACGCCGCACTGCCGGGAGATCCCTTCGAGGATCGGCCGGAACAGGTCCGTGTCGTAGTTGCTGGTCACCCCCTGCACCACGCCGGCCAGCCGCTCGAGCCCCATCCCGGTGTCGATGCTCGGCTTCGGCAGCGGAGTCCGCGTCCCCGACTCGTCCTGGTTGAATTGCATGAACACGAGGTTCCATATCTCGAGGAACCGGTCGCAGTCGCACCCTGCCGCGCACTCCGGGCGGCCGCACCCGACGCCCTCTCCCTGGTCGTAGAGGATTTCGGAGCAGGGGCCGCACGGCCCCGTGGCGCCCATCGACCAGAAGTTGTCCTTCTCGTCGAACCGGACGATCCGCGAGGCGGGGAGCCCCATCGTCTTGTGCCAGAGGTCGTACGCCTCGTCATCCTCGCGGAAGACGGAGACGGTCATACGCGTGCCGTCGAGGCCGACCTCGCGGGTGAGGAAGTCCCACCCGAAGAAGATCGCCTCCTTCTTGAAGTAGTCGCCGAACGAGAAGTTCCCCAGCATCTCGAAGAGCGTGTGGTGCCGCGCCGTGTAGCCCACGTTTTCGAGGTCGTTGTGCTTGCCGCTGACCCGCAGGCACCGCTGCGACGTGGTCGCCCGCTTCCAGTCGGCCGTCGCCTGCCCGAGGAAATACTCCTTGAACTGCACCATCCCGGCGTTCGTGAAGAGCAGGGTCGGATCGTTCGCGGGGACAAGCGAGGCGCCGGGCAGGATCTTGTGCCCGTTCCTTCCGAAATAATCGAGGAAGGCGGAGCGGATGTGCGCACCCGTCATGGACATGGATCAGTCTCCTTGGGATAATTCGGTCCGGTCCCGGCCGACGGCGGCCCGGCAGGCGTCGGGCGGGAAGCCGCGCCCGGCCAGAAACCGGTACGCCTTCACGGCCCCCTCTCGCCCCGGGGGAAGCCCTTCCCGGAACTTCTTCCGCAGCGCGATCGCGGCGGCCTCGGCCACCGCCCCGGGCGATGCGACCTCCCGAAGCGCCTCCTCGACGAGGTCCCGGGAGAAGCGGCGCGACGCGAGCTTCCCTGCGATCTTCGCGGGACCGTACCGCCGATCCTCCTGGTACGAACGCGCCAGCCGGAGGCACAACGCGGCGTCTTCGAGCAGGCCCAGCGCGCGCAGGCGCGAGAGGACCTCGGGGATCTCGCCTTCGGCGACCCCCTTGCGCGCGAGCCGCAGGGCAACCTCTCCCTCGCTCAAGGGGCGGCGCGCCAACATCCCGATGGCGAGCGCGATTCCCCCGCCCGGGGACCGGCCGGCGTCCTCCCTATGAGGGCTTCGGGGGACCGCCCTTTTCAAAGTCGTCCCACGTGAGATCCGAGGTCGAGGAGACCCCACGGACCCGTAACGCGAAGTCGTCGGGGTTGCTGGCTTGCCGAAGGGCCTCGTCGAGCGTGACGAGCCCGTCCTTGAGGAGCGTCAGGAGGGACTGGTCGAAGGTCTGCATCCCGTAGCTCACGAATCCCTGCGCGATCGCCTCGCGGATCTTGCGGGTCTTGTCCTTGTCCTCGATGTATTCCCGGACCCGGGCGGTGTTCAACAGGATCTCCGCGGCGGGGACGCGCCCCTGGCCGTCCGCGCGGGGAAGCAGCCGCTGCGAGATGACCGCCTTGAGCACCGAGGCCAGCTGCAGGCGGATCTGCTTCTGCTGGAACGGGGGAAACGACGCGACGATCCGGTTGATCGTCTCGGCGGCGTCCATGGTGTGCAGCGTCGACAGGACGAGGTGCCCCGTCTCCGCGGCGACGATCGCCGTCTCGATCGTCTCGAGGTCGCGCATCTCCCCGACGAGGATCACGTCGGGATCCTGGCGGAGG
>Ga0210377_10003772_pt1 | contig 12934 bp, 6 predicted proteins | sample PLM4_65_b1redo_FD_155480 | JGI IMG/M metagenome (GOLD analysis project Ga0210377, IMG submission 155480) | Groundwater sediment microbial communities from an aquifer in East River, Colorado, USA - PLM4_65_b1 redo | ecosystem: Environmental > Terrestrial > Soil > Riparian zone | place: USA: East... | reverse complement strand
GGGCGCCCATCCCCATCCAGATCGGCCACAATGGGCGTGGACCAGTTGCCGTACTGCCCCAGCCCGCCGCCGCTGAGTGTATCGCGGGTGCATCGCACCGTGCCGTCGGCATTGACAACGGTGCCGCCCATCACGATCTCGGGCTGACCGTCCGCGTCCAGATCCGCGAGCAGCGGAGCGCCGTACGCATTCATGGTGGCCGGCTGGAAGGGATGCGCTTGGTTCCACGCGGTGATCGCCGCCGCGTTGTCCCACTTCAGCGTCCCGTCGTGCTCAAACGCAAGCAGCCCCGCGCTGCCACCAAAGCGCGGCATCACCATCTCCGGCAGCCCATCGCCGTCCAGATCGCCGCCCGCCAGGGAGCCGATGTAGTACGGCGCATGGGCGGGATCCCGCACTCCGAAAACCTGGGCCCCGGTGTCTCCGCGCAGCGCCCGGACCATCCCACGTCCCTGAGAGTCCGCGCTCGCGATAAATGTCAAATCGGGGACGTCGTCTCCATCGATCTTTCCATCGCCATTGTCGTCGGTCAGGCTCGTGACCGCCGGCGGCATGGTGATCATGCTCGTACCCGCACTCGCCCCCTGCGACCATTTCCACTTCACCACGGGTTGGATCGGCTGGGCCGGCCGCACTTCGCAGTCCGCGCCCGAGCGCATCGCGTTGTTGGTCTCGTCGCTCTCGGCTAAGGCGTCGTCCGCATCGACCAGCACGTGCAGCGGGGCGTGGAGGAAACGGACGGCCCCGGCGAGCGGGATGGTGAGCAGATTCGCCCCTTCGGGCCAGAGCGCGGTGGTATGGTCCGCGCTCCCCAGCGCCGTGTCCACGCCCGCGGTGTACCGGCCGTCAAAGTCGGTGTCGTCGAAGATCAAGACAGAGAACGGCATTGTGATTTTGGCATCGCCCTGGTTCTGGACCGTCACTTGCACACTACCGCCGATCTGGAGGGTCTGACCATCGGTCGTCTCGCCCGTGACGTCGATCTTGATGGGAACCAGGTCCGGTCCCAGGATCTCGCCGGGGGCTTTGATCCGCAGCGACCGCATGGCCTGGTTGTTGGTCTCGTCCAACTCGACGACCTGGCCATCGATGTCGGCGACCGCATAGAAGCGGTAGGTGCGGCCTTCGCCGGTGAAGGTGTGGGTGAACGTGCCGGCGGCATCCCCCAGCAGGGTGGACACCGGATACGTCTGGAGCAATACCCCGCCCGCGGCAGGGTCGCCGTCGTACAGCGCCACGGCGAACGGCCCCGTCTCGCGGATGCCCAGGTTGCGCACGGTGAGCGTCAGCGCGACCGCATCGCCGATCACCGGCCGCGGCGGGGTGAACGCGAGGTCGGTTGCGGACACGGAGAGATCCACCATATCGGGCATGACGCGCAGCACGGCTTGGTTGTTGGTCTCCTTGATCTCCACGAGCTGGTTGGTGCGATCGAGCACCACGTAGAGGTCGTGGATGCCCGCGGTGGCGATCCAGGTGGCCGTGAGGGTCTGTTCTTCGCCCGGGGCCAGCGTGCGCGTGTCGCTTGCGAGCAGGGTGCCGCCCGATTCCGGCGCGCCGTCGAACAGTTCGACGAGCACAGTGGGCGCGGGCTCGGTGCCTTCGTTCCGGAAGCGCGCCATGATCTGGACCGTCGCGCCGCTCTGCGGCCGGGCCGGAGTCAACGTGACGTCCATCGGGGTAACGGCCAAATCCGCGGCCATGGGCGTGGCCCCGACCTGCACGGTGACCGACGCGCGGTTGTTGGTCTCGGACTGCTCCGTGACCTGGTTCGTGGAATCCGCCACGACGTAGAGGGTGTGCGCCACCGCCGAGGTCAGCGTGATGCCCACTGTGCTGGTGCGGCTGCCCGCCCCGCTCACGTCCGAGAGGTCCTGGGTGGCCAGCAACACCCCGCCGGCAACTGGGTCACCGTCATACACCGCCACGGTCAATGGCCCGGTGCTCGCTTCGCCAAGGTTGCGCACCGTGAATTCCAGGGCAAAGGCGGTGCCGGGCTCAGGGGTGAAGGTCGAGGGCACCAGGTCCGCGGTGAAGACCGCCAGGTCAGGCGGGGTGGCCACCCAGAGACGGCTCGAAACGAGGTTGTCGGTTTCCGAGGTTTCGGCGATAGCGTTGGCTGGATCGACTTGGACGAAGATGGTCCGGCCGCCAGTACCGGTGAAGGTGTGAGTGACCGACACCGGAGCTGAGCCGCCTGATGGAATCACTTCGATGATTTGATCGGTTCCGATCTGCACGGCGCCCGCGTTGGGGTCGCCGAGGAAGAAGCGGACGACCACGTTGGTGGCATCCTGCAAGCCGGTGTTGCGGATCATGGCTTGTAAGGTGGCGGACTCGTCCTCCTGTGGATTGAGGGGCGTGGAAGTGACTGCAGGAGTCACTACAAATAGATTCGGCCGGACTTCAGCCAAAGCACGAATCGCCAACGCGGTCGAGTAGGCATCATCAACCCAACTGCCATTGGCCACTTGGGTCGAGAGCAGATAATTCATCGCCCCAATGGGCTTTGTAGCCTCGACTGGATAGCGCAGCATCGCTTGAAGGGCTGACGCAGTCTCGAATGCGGTCCCGGACGGAGCCCCGAAGCTGCCGTCCACGTTCTGGCGGTTGATGAGAAAAATCGTGGCGGCCTGGGTGGTGGCCGCCAGTTGAAACGTCTGCTGAAATCCATGAAGCACGAGCAACGCCTGGGCCGTATAAAACCCTTCGCTCGGCATTCCCCGCGCTGCTCCCCACCCGCTGTCGGCGTTCTGCGCATCCAACAAATACCCCAACGCCCGAGCCACGGTGTTCGGATCGGCCGCCCCGGCCGTGGTCAGTGCCTCAAGCGCCGCAAGGGTGTCCACCACCTCGTCAGGGAATGTCTTTTCCAAATCAAGCCCCCACCCACCCCCAACTTGCTGGGCGCCTTTCAGAGTCGCCACGAGGCCCGTCACGTCCGCACCTGCAGCAGCCTGGACGATGAGCTGATGAGACAACGTGTCGACACTATCCGTAGTCTGCGACCCTAAGAACGCCTGTCCCGACGCGATGGCTGCACTCGTCGGACGTACGGCCTGCAACGCCCGGGTAGCGACCCCAGTGGTAGGGACGATGGAATTCAGCGAGGTAATCGCAGTGGACCAGCTGCCGTCAGCGCTCTGGGCGGACTCTAGATAAGCCACGCCGCTGGCAACCGCCGCCTCTTGGGCGAGAACAGCACGCGCGTGGCCGGCTACCAGGGCGACGAGCACGAGCGCAATCGCGGTGCACCGTGTAAAACCAAATGGCGCCATACTCGCGATGGTGTTCATACTCTCACGGTGCCGGTGGTGCTCCGTGTCATCTCGAAAGAAGTTGCCGAACATCGCACCACGAGTATCCTCACGTATTGGATTCCCCGAGATACTTCTTCAGGTCCTTCGGCATTCGACGCTTTGCCTCGGGATTGGGCCACATCCGCTCGGCCGCTGGCCTCGCCAACTCCCGATCTAGGAGTGCGAGGGCCAATATCGCCCGTTGGGCAATTCTGGGTTCGTCGTCCTCGGTCAGCCCAAGAATCGTCTTCTTTACTGACTGCTGTTCCTTCGGGTGCAACCGATCGAATTCTATGAGAAACCGCTCATATTCGGCAGCGGATTTTCCTGGGCTATAAGGCTCTGTAAACATGAACCGCAGTTGCTTCGGAAGCGGCAAGTCCAGCACTCGCAACTGAATCCCCAATCCCTTCGCAGCCGGCATGGGCTGCTGCTCGTAAACCGCCCAAAGCTCATCTCTGAGCTCATCGAGCTCGAGATCCGCGCAAACACTAGCTAGCTTCTTGTCCATACCATACGGCCAGTGGATCGCCTCCGGAAAGATCCGGACCAGAAATCGTTTGATGGTCTCCTGATCCTTCGGTGGCACTTGGTCGAAGTATTTTTGTTTGAAAACCCCATAGTCGATCCTGCTGGTCCCGCAGATCTGTCGCACCACGCTCCGCTCCAGATCGGATAGGCGTGCGAGTATCTCATCCCAAAACCGCGCGTCTTCTTCAAAAGTGCGCCGCATGATACCTCCCGTTCGCGACACACGCACGCTTCACTAGGGCGGGATATCCCACCATTCGACGAAGACTATCCAAGGTTGGCTTTCCACCAGGTCGCCACGATGAACCCACTCATGGGGCCTGTGAGGAAGCCAAAACAACCGGACACCATCGGCCCGCATATCAAGTCGCACGCCAACATACGACTCAGTTTTCCCGAAGTTGTCAAGGTCAAGAGTGTCGTATATCTCCCAACGTTTTCCATCCGTGTCAGGATCGGTCATCAGATCGGTCAGATAGACGCCGGAGCCAAGCGAGTCAATACCCCCCTGTCCGACTTCGATGACACGTTGGTCCCAGATTCGAGCAGCACTAAGGTAAAACGTATAGTGCCGAAAATATCGGTCCTCAGGCTCACAGTCGTTCTGGCAGTTTGCCTTCTCTTTGTTGATGACATCCCAGATAATGTCTGCGATCGCAATGATCGCGACCAGAGCCGCCAACCCCACCCCCGTTCGGGGAAGGGGTGGAGCGGGCTGAGGTGCTTTTAAGAAGGCCGCAATGGGCATCCTCAGCATAAGACCCGGACCATCCGCCGTTTCAATGGATTCTAGGACTAACCCAGCGTTGTTGGCGATGATCGAGGCAATCTTTGCGGGAATGCCTTTCGGGATTTCTGGGACGGGAATTACAAGAGCAACACCGATGTCAGCAACACCCCCCGAAAGCCCGCCAGAAATCTGAAACGCGGCGGCTCCTGTCTCCGTATCCAGAACGACATACCCGACCCCTGCCCACTGGCCAATGGTCAAGTTCGACGCGGGAACAAGCACCAGTTTTCCTGCGTTCGCCGCAGACCTGATATCGTTTTTGACTTGGGAAGAAAGAGCGAGGGGCGAAAGCACGCCGTCCACATTCGCCGCACCAATGGCCACGATCGGAATCCCGGCACTGTTCGCAGATTGGATGAGACGCATCGCTGAGATGCCGGCACCTGAGCCCAGCCCGAAAATCTGTTCAAAGATCGCCCCTTCGAGAACGGAACCATACGCTCCAGACAGGACGAAGTAAGAAAATTCTCGGTCAACGTCCCCTGCTTTCGATTGAACCGCGTACTGATCCACCTTCACATCGAGATTCCGGAATCGATAGGTCGCCTCGAACGGCACATTTAGGACTTCTCGGATCGAGACAACCGCCGTGGCCAGCACCTCAGACGGCTGCCGCGCGACCGCCACGTTCGCTTGTAATGCCGTCAACCGGTTAAAGGCATCCAATTCCGCCCAATAGGATTGCGCTGTCAGATAGAGAACCTCCCCAACGGGCTCTGCCTGAAAGTCGGCTCCCGCCATGCGGTCCAGTACGAGAACAGCCGGGACGCGGCCAGGATTGAGGGCGATGGTGGAGGAGTCGCCCACCCTCGCCGAGTGACTTGCTCGAGTCTCACCGAACGCGGGCGACATGAGGATCACATCGAGCGTCTGCCGGGTGCCGATTCCATGAGAGGGTGCGCTCGCAACCGACACCCCGTCAACGTGAAGCTCCGGGCTCATCCTGACGAGATAGGCTGGGAGCGTCGTTGCGGCATTCTCCAGATACGTCTGGATCACTTCTTCGTCAGCTGTTGTCTCAGGGACGGGCACCACCGTCAGGCGGCTCGCGACGACCTGCGCTAAAGGGAGGGTAACGGAAAAAACGGGCGCCGTTTCGCCAGCCGTGTGGAGATCGATACGTAGAGTGTGACGCAGAGACGGGGCGAGTTCCCCAAAATGCGCCCCAACGGTCAAGATCCGATACGGCAAGCCAACCGGCAGAAGCGGAAAAGTCTTGGCTTGAATAGCCGGGGCGCCAAACACTTCTCCAAAGGTGGCTGTTGGAGCATTGTTAGTCAGAAATGTTTGAACCTCAGCCCTACGGGCGACCAGCGCCCCATCAATCGCCGCATTGTCCACGCCGACAATTGAAAATCCGTCATGCCCAGCGGTTGCTCCAGCAAGAAGGCCATCGATAAACGCATCTCCATCAAACGGGAGATCCGTCTCAAGGTTGATGGTTCGAGTTGACTGGGTCTGTTTGAAACTCCCGTCCAAAGGCACCCATGAGTCACCTGATTTATGGGCGGTTCCCCTGGACGGCAGGAGATCGACATACGCCTCCCCCCAGACATGTTCCATTCGGGCAGCTGCGACTTGACCGCCGGACATCACCCCTGTAACCGGCGTTCCTGCGCTGGCAATAAACCTGAGGGCGGCCCGTTTGTCCGTGAATCCGCCCACCCAGTTCATCGCCTGCTCAATCGGCACCTCAATCGTCCCGATGACATAACGCGCAGCGATCCCAGAAGTCCTGAGCAGTGCAATCAGCAACGACGCCGTGTCCATGTCGTTGCACTGCTTTGTCAGCAGGCACATGTGGGCGCCTTGGATGCTGCCGTAGGTCGGCACAAAGTCGATATTGTTGTGGACCCAGTTGTAGATCTTGACCGGGTTGTGCTCCAACTCGGCCGCCAACGCCTGAATCTCCGGCGTGAATTGCACTTCGATCGTCTCGGCCAAGTCCTCCGGTGTGGGCACGTCTGGGTTCGCTTGCGCCAGCATCAGATTGGCCGGATCGCCGTTGTAGGCCAGCCGGATCTGGGGTTGGAATTCGGCGAATTCTTCTTTCTTGAGCCGCGGCTTGCGCTCTTGGGGCTTGGGCGTGCGGTGCGGCAGATTGTTGGGATCTAATGGCTGGTGCGGCGGGTCTTTGACGTTGGCTTTGAGGAACGTGTCCAATGCCGCAAGTTTCGAATCCAGGTCGCGTTCCGCGGCCTGGGCCACGGTCTCGTTGCCGCGTTCGATGGCCGGCACGTATGCGCGGTGGGCTTGGTCGACTTGGGTGAAGTATCCCTTGAGCTGGTCGAAGTTTTTCTCGTAGTCGTTGACCGCTGCTTCGTGCCGATCCAGAATTTCCTGCGGCAGCCCCTTCTCTTTCAAAAACGCTTCGGTCTCGGCAAATTCTTTCCGAATCTCTCGGTCGGCTGACAGCAGACTGTTGCGCTTACTGAACGCCTCCTCCCACAACTGCGCCCGCCGCCGTTCCGGCGTAAGAGGCGGAAAAGGGGACAGGCTACTTTTTCTTGCCACGTCCACCTCTGTTCCTGTAAGCTCCCTCCGATGCCTCGCATTCCTCGCGGTCAGATTCCGGGACTTGCCTATCACGCCCTCAACCGCGGGAACGGTCGCGCCACCGTCTTTCACAAGGATGCCGACTACCGCGCCTTCTGTGATCTGCTGTACGTCGCCAAGAAGAAGTTCTCCGTTACTCTGCTGGGCTTCTGCGTGATGCCCAACCACTTCCACCTCGTGCTGCAACCCGAGACGCCCTCCGCCCTCAGCGCGATGATGCAGTGGTGGTTGACCAGTCACGTCCGTCGCTATCATCGGCACTACCACGGTAGCGGACATGTCTGGCAGGGCCGGTTTAAGAGCTTTCCGATTCAACAGGACGAGCACTTGCTCACCGTCCTCCGGTATGTGTTGCTTAACCCGGTCCGCGCGGGCCTCGTCGAACCCGCCAGCCACTGGCCTTGGTCCAGCCTGAACCCCGCATATCCCCCTGATCCCTGGCCTCTGGAGCCTCCCGCAGACTGGATCCTCAGATGGCTCGCCACGCCGCTGACTGACGAGGAGCTCACCCGCGTCCGCACCTGCGTCAATCGCCAAGCCCCGTTCGGTATCCCGGAGTGGATCGCCCGCATGGCCAGCACCCTCGGCCTCGCCTCAACCCTCCGACCTCGGGGACGCCCGCGTCACTCATCTTCAGAAAAGTAGCCTGTCCCCTTTTCTGCCCCAACTCCTGCAAGTGCCTCGTATGCCGAGATCCGCTCCATATCTACCTTGGCAATATATATGTAAGCCAGGCCGATAAGTCGGCCAGCTACCACCAAAAGCAGTCCAACAAATAGGATGATGTAAGTGTACCTTTCCCTTGCTGTGGACACTAAGTAACATTCCTCCGTAGAATGCCATTGGCCGTTGCACGAAATGAGGATATGCTTTTCGGCTCGCGGTCGAAGTAGGTCAGCGGATCTAAAGGGGAGAGTCCCCATTTTCCACGTCCCACAGGTCTAGGCGCGCTGAATCTACCTCATGGTCGGAGTCGTTTTAACGCTATCTCCTGGAACCTCATGCCGAGTCGGACCATCACAAGAAGGCCAAGCAGAATGCTTGCACTGAGAGCCCACCAATAGAGCCAAGGCCCATAGTCGTCACGCTTGACCATCTCCACGCCCTGATAGATCGCAATCAACGTGTATACGGGAACAGTCACTGCGAGAAGCTTATATGCCTGACGAAACTGTATCGCCTTTCGCTGAAACAGTGTTGTCGCCTCCTCGCCGCCCGCTCCAGTTGAGATCTCGTTCCACCGTCTCTCAAACTGACTAACCCAGAGTGGATACATCAAAACCAGCAAGATCGGAGCCGTGATACATGAGATGATGACAATTTTTGCCAGCAGAGTCATCTATTTTCCTGAATCACCGTTTCTTAGAGCGTAAGAAAGTGTCTTCCATAGCAGAATGGGCGCAACGGCAGCTGCCGCTGTTAGGATCAGGATCAGGCCAAACTCCCTATCGACAAGGTGTGGTTCTATCATCTCCAGCACCCCGATTACCGCCAGAGCAACGGCTGGGATACCAAGATATCTTCTTAGCATCCGACCGGTAGTCAGGAGTTGAGGACGCGGCGCACTTTGATTGATGATCGCCCATTTCCTAACACTCTCCTCAGATCGATGCTTCCACCGTCGTCTTATGAAGAGCAACAGCGCCCAAAAACCGATCATCAAATAGAGGGCGAAAACCGCCAGGCCGAAGAACCAAAGAGTGTATTGTTCCATCTTCTCTTCTCGCAAAGAATAAGGCATGGATTGCTAAAACCAAAGCGGCAAGGATGACAATGAAGGTGACATAAAGCATGGCGAGGACGAACAGACTAGCTAATACGCCTAGCGTGGCCGTATAAACCGCCGAGAAAAACGCCGGCAACACGATCAAGAGAAAAACTGCAAGAGTCGCCACGATAGCTCCGATTGCCGCCAATCTCTCGAGTGCCTTAATGAAGTTTGCGATCCCTTTGAGAACATCGGTTAGGCTCTGCTCAACCGTGCCCGATCCTCCGGCAAATCCGCCGCTGATTAAATAGCCAGCAGCCCCAGTCACTGGGTCAGAAACGACATATCCCAGACCCTGCCAGTTTTGGAGTTGAAGGGTCCTTTCTGGTACGATGGCTTCCTTCCCCGAGCCAGCCGCGTTCCTAATATCAGTCTTCACCGATTCGGGAATTTGAAGGAGTGGTAGAAGATCAAGATTGGCAGATGTAATCTTATAGATCTTGTAGCCGAGCGTGTTCGCTAAATAAATCGCCTTGACGGCAGAAATCGCCTCCACTGCATAAAATTCCTCGATGATGGCATTTTCAAGCCCGGAACCTGATATCCCCGACACAACCATGAAATTCCTGGCCTTGTTTGGTTCCCCGTCCTTAGTCACCGGTATGTAAACTACGCGATCTACGTCAATCGTCTCTCCTGTCACGCGTACTGACTTTGGTACGCCAAATAACATCGAAACAGCCAATGATAGGCTGAATATCCCTTCGCCTGGCAATCGGAAATAGGAGATACCTAGTGAAGATGCCGCAGCATCACTTTGGCGATCCAGTTGCCAAAAATACGTCATAACGCTCAAATAGAGTTCTTCACCTAGTACATCGTCAGGGGGCAGGGTACCTCCACTGTTCTGCAGTTGCTGTAGATGCTGGCTGCGTCCCTGCAAAACTGCTATATAGGATAACGGAAGACGATCAGCCACCAAGCCAAGAGCGTAGTATCCACCCGCGATGATTTCATTTCTTACCTGTTCCACTCCTGTAGATGGCAGGGTGAACGTCATCGAGAAATTTTGCAGTGTGCCCAAACCAGCGGGCGAACCCTCAGTCGCCACAGCGCCGTCGATGCGAAGCTGTGGTTTAACCTGAACAAGATAGGCTGGCGCCTGATAGAGACCTCCAAAGAGATCTACGATCGTTTGATCATCTGCGGTGGCCGGCACATAGCTCAACGTGACACGCCTCCCCAAGAGATATGAAAGAGCTGCGGTATAAGTTAGGGATGGCCCGAAAATTCCTGAACTTAGCTCAAAAACCAACCGATGCTGAAGGGAAACCGCGACGCTGCTGAACCTTGCCCCTAGCACAACACCGGTGTACGGAAGAATCCCGGGAAGCATTGAAAACTGCTGGGAGCGGATGGTTTTCTTCCCTAGCACGTCGTCCACCGTTGCCTGAGGGAGGCTCGTGCTTATGTGCTCGCGAAGCCTGTTCTGGAGATCTGTCACGGTCGACTGAATGAGTCCTGTATTGATATTGCTGACAAAGCCGCCCTGATCATCGACCGTCGCTCCAGATCGCACTTGATTGACCAATGCAAGGGCATCAAAAGCAACCGCAGAGGCTAGATTAACGCCCACTGTAAAGTCGTATTGCTTAAAGCTCCCATCCAGCGGAATCCACGTATCCCCCTGCTTGTGCACCGCCCCGCGGGACGGGATGTAATCCACGTACGCCTCGACCCACACGTGCTCCATTCGAGCCGCCGCCAACTTCCCGCCCGAGGTCAGTCCGGTAACCGGGGTTCCGCCGCTCGCAATGAAATTAAGCGCTGCCCGTTCATCCGTGAACCCTCCAACCCAGTTCATCACCTGCTCAATCGGCACTTCAATCGTGCCAATCACGTATCGAGCAGCAATCCCAGAGTTCCTGAGCAGCGCAATCAGCAACGACGCGGTGTCCATGTCGTTGCACTGCTTGGTCATCAGGCACATGTGAGCGCCTTGGATACTGCCGTAGGTCGGCACGAAGTCGATGTTGTTGCGCACCCAGTTGTAGATTTTCACCGGGTTGTGCTCCAACTGCGCGGCCAGCGCCTGGATCTCAGTCGTGAATTGCACTTCGATCGTCTGGGCCAGATCCTCCGGCTTGGGCAGGTCCAAAGTCGCCTGCGCCAGCAGCAGATTGACCGGATCGCCGTTGTAGGCCAGCCGGATCTGGGACTGGAATTCGGCGAATTCTTCTTTCTTGAGCCGCGGCTTGCGCTCTTGGGGCTTGGGCGTGCGGTGGGGCAGGTTGTTCGGATCAAGGGGCTGGTGCGGCGGGTCTTTGACGTTGGCTTTGAGAAAGTCGTCAAAGGCCGTAAGTCTCGATTCCAGGTCGCGCTCCGTGGTCTGGGCAGCGGTTTCATTCCCGCGCTCAGTGGCGGAAACGTAGGCGCGGTGGGCTTGGTCGACTTGGGTGAAGTATCCCTTGAGCTGAGTGAAGTTCTTCTCGTAGTCGCTGACCGCGGCTTCGTGCCGATCCAAAATTTCCTGCGGAAGCCCCTTCTCCTTCAAGAACGCTTCGGTCTGGTCAAATTCCCGGCGGATCTCCTGGTCAGCTGAAAGCAGACTCTCGCGCTTGCTGTACGCCTCCTCCCACAGCTGCGCCCGCCGCCGCTCGGGTGTGGCCTCCGTGGCCAGGGCCTGTACGCGCACTTGCACCGCCGCAAGCCCTTGGGCCAGTTCCATACTGGCGGCGAGGAACGCCTGGTGCTCTTGCGCATCGAATCCACGCTGCTGCTCGGCGCGACGGGAGATCGCGGTCAGGGCTGTGTCGAGTGTTTTTGAGAGGCCGGTGACGGCGTCCTTGGCCTGCTTCTGACTCTGCGTGAGGCCGGCGGGGAGGGCCAGGCCACGGAGTAGGCCCTCGATCCCTGCGGCGTTCAGCCGAACCTGGCCGACCGCGGTGTTGACCTGTTCGTGCTGGGCCTTGAGGGCCTTGATGGCTTCGCCAGCCGGCGCGCCCTGCTCGACCGCCCGCGCCAGGCTATCGACGGCCTGCCGAGTCGCTTCCAACTCGCGGCTACTCTGCGCAACGGCCTGATCGAGGCTCTTGAGCAATCCGGCAAGCTGCGCCTGGTACGCATCCCCATCGCGCGCCGCCCGGACCCGATCCTTAATCAACCTCAGGTTGTCTTCAAAGGCCTCGGGAGCCGTGAGGATTTTCTTCTCGGAGACTGCTGCGCCCCGCACTCGCGAAGTCGGCAGGTCCTGGGCCGCGAGGGCGAAGTTCCACGGCTCGATGGAAAACCAGGTAAAGAAGACGAGAATAACGGCCGCGACCGGCCGCAGGCGGCGGAGCAACAACGGGTGCATGAGGATGCCCCAGCAGATTGCCGCCGACTGTATATTCCTGAGCGGGAAAAGTCAATCAGAAAAAAACCGCACACGCATGAACCCGGAGCGGACAGGCGCGCGCGGACCGAGGATCAGCCCTGCTTGTACTCCTCGTGCCAGGCCATCTGGATGGCTTCGAGAATCCCTTCGCTCGATTTCGCGGAATCGTCGGCGAAATCGGGGAGCGCCACCACCCACTTGTGCAGATCGGTGAACCGCACGGTCAGCGGATCGATGCCGTGGAACCGGTCGGCAAGCTGAATCGCGATCTCTTCGGCGTCCTGCCACGTCAATTTCACCTGGTCACTCCCCTCCTCGCTTGCGTAGCGCCCCGCAGGCCCGCATTGCCGGGCCGAGGAGCGAGACGTTCTTGAGACTCTCCTTACCCCTGCGGGATCACGACGATCACCGGCCCCGATATCTTCGCCTGGCACGCCAGCCGCGACGCCGGCGTGAGCCCCTCGGCATCGTCGAGTTGATCTTCCTCCTCCTCGGATCGCCTGGAGAGATGGTCCATCCCCTCCCGCACGATCACGTGGCACGTCGAGCACGCGCAGTTGCCCCCGCAGTTGTGCTCGAGGTCGACGCCGTGATTCAGCGCGGCGTCGAGGATCGAGGTGCCGTCCTCGACCTCGACCGTGAGATCGGCCGGCAGAAACGTCACCCGGTGCCTC
>Ga0210377_10003771_pt1 | contig 12935 bp, 11 predicted proteins | sample PLM4_65_b1redo_FD_155480 | JGI IMG/M metagenome (GOLD analysis project Ga0210377, IMG submission 155480) | Groundwater sediment microbial communities from an aquifer in East River, Colorado, USA - PLM4_65_b1 redo | ecosystem: Environmental > Terrestrial > Soil > Riparian zone | place: USA: East... | reverse complement strand
CCCCAGGCCATCGGCCAACTCAAAGACAGTGTCCACCTTCGTGTCGGAAACTATCTCCCTTATGTCCGCAATCCTGATTACGTCCCTGCTGCCTATAAAGGTGGCAACCTTTTCCATCTCAGCGGCCAGTTCCTGCAGGTTGTTACCGACCAGATAAATAAGCATCTCCAGGGCCGCGGGCTCCACCTTTTTACCGTGCGCGGTTGCCTCTTCCCTGATGAAGGGGGCCAGCTGGTTCTCGTAGAGGCGCTTGAATTCCACCAACACACCCTTTTTCTTGATCTCCAGGAAAAACTTCTTGCGCTGGTCGATCTTTTCACCTTCGAAGATCAGGCAGGTGGATGGGGAGGGATCGGCCACGTATTCCGTCAATTTTTCCAATGCAGGCGCCGGGATTTCACTGCTTCTCCTGACCAGCACAACACGCCTCTCAGCAAACATCGGAAGGGTCTGGGCCGCGGTTGCTATCTCATCACCCTTGCACTCCTTTCCGTAATAGATGTCCAGGTTGAAATCCCGTGAATCGGGTGAGACAGCCAGTCCCATCAGGCGTTTGACCGCCCTTTCGATGAGATACGGCTCGTCGCCATGGAAATAATAAAGGGGAGCGATCTCCCCTTTTTCCACTGATTTTGCAAATTCATCAGGTTTCATGGTAACCCCAGCGTACAGTGTACAGGGGATAGCAGACAGTAAAAACCCTGTCCCCTGTACGCTGCCTCAGAAATTTTCCGTCACTCTTTGATAAAGCTGCTCGGCGAGTTTGCGGCTTATTTCCCGGACAGCGGTCTCTTCGTTGTTCTGCTGCAAGGCTATTCTGTTTTGTTGCTTGATATCAATACCGACCGGATTGGCGGGATAATCCTGGCTGGATGACATGATCCCCTTCCAGAGCACTTTCTGGCTCCTCTTTTCAGTAAGGACCGCGTCAATAGTCATGGTCGCACGGTACTCCCTTACCTGGTCGGCAGCCGTGTATGACACGGCAACCGTCGTATAGGAAACAATCGTCCCTGTCAGTACCAGGTCGGCGGCCTCTTCCCTTGTCACCAGCCCCCCGCTGCGCAATGCGAACTCGTCAACCAGACTTCCGGTCAGAATGGACTCAAGAAAGGGGCGGAAAATTTTACTTCGCCACATGGGAATGGCAATGGTTTTCCCTGCTATCATGGAAGGAGAGTCCGCCGTCCCGCTCAGGTGGTAGCCACACCCCCCAAGGAGGCAGGTCGCATAAAGCGCCAGACAGATAATGATCCTGTGCATGCCCGCCCCCATCACCCCACCACGATATTTACAAGCTTGGCCGGGACATAAATGACTTTCCTGACCGTCTTCCCTTCAAGGAAAGCCTGCAACTTGCCGTCGGCCAGAGCCGCCTCCTTCACCATACCCTCATCCGCGCTTGCGGGGACCATAACCTTTCCCCGCAGCTTGCCGTTCACCTGGACAACTATAAGCAGCTCTTCATCCACTACGGCATCCGCATCGTACGATGGCCAACCGGCCCTGTCGATCCCACCTGTGTGCCCAAGCCCCTCCCATACTTCTTCGGCAAAGTGGGGGACAAAAGGAGCGAGCATGCGGATAATGCTTTCCACCCCCTCTTTAAGGGGGGGGAAATTGTGCGGGTCGTTTTTCGGCTCAAATGCCTGAATGGCGTTAACCAGTTCCATTATCGCCGCTATGGCGGTATTGAAATGGAAGCGCTCTTCGATGTCCTCGGTTACTTTCCGGATGGTCTTGTGTACACTGCGGCGCAGGGTCTTTCCGGCATCACTCAGCTTATCCTGATCAACGGGGGCATTCCGCTGCAACAGGTGAATGGAATCGAACACGAGCCTCCAGACCCGGTTGAGAAAGCGGAAACTGCCGTCAACACCTTGGTCGCTCCACTCCAGGTCCTTTTCCGGAGGGGCGGCAAAGAGTGAAAAGAGGCGGGCGGTATCCGCTCCATATTTTTTTATGAGCGAGTCGGGATCGACAACATTCCCCTTGGACTTGCTCATCTTTGCCCCGTCCTTGATCACCATCCCCTGGGTCAGGAGATTGATGAACGGTTCGTCAATCCCGATATAACCCAGGTCGCGCAGCACCTTGGTGAAAAACCGGGCGTAGAGGAGATGCAGCACAGCATGCTCAATCCCGCCGATATACTGGTCCACCGACATCCAGTATTCCGTCCGCGCCTTGTCCAGAGGCCCAACAGCGAAGTCGGGACAGCAGTATCGGAGAAAATACCAGGAGGACTGGACAAAGGTGTCCATAGTGTCGGTTTCCCTGCGTGCCCCGCCTCCGCATTGAGGGCAGAGCGTCCTGACAAAGGAATCCACCTTGTCCAGCGGGTTCCCCCCCTCCCCGGTAAACGTCACATCCCTGGGAAGGACCACCGGCAGGTCCGCTTCGGGGACCGGCACCGCGCCGCAAATGTCGCAGTAGATAATAGGGATTGGATTCCCCCAATAACGCTGTCGGGAGACCCCCCAGTCGCGCAGGCGGAAATTCACCGTCTTTTTCCCGATCCCTTCCTTATCCAGATAATCGGCGATCCGCCCCTTGGCCTCTTCATTGCCGAGACCATCGAAGACGCCGGAATTGGCAAGGAACCCTTCCGTTGTGAAGGCGCAGGTCATGGTTTGCGGATCGAGAATTTCCCCTTCCGGTTGAATGACCACTCTCAGGGGAAGGCCGTACTTTTTTGCGAACTCGAAATCCCTCTGATCATGGGTCGGAACTGCCATTACCGCGCCGGTGCCGTAATCCATAAGGACGAAGTTTGCCAGATAAACCGGCATCCTCTGGCCGGTCACCGGATTGATGCAGTAAGACCCTGTGAAGACCCCTTCCTTCTCGAAATCTTCAGCGCTCCTTTTCGCCTTTTCGGTCTTCCGCACCTTATCGATAAAGGCCCCGACCTCCGCCCTCTGTTCCGGAACTGTCAGTTCCAGGGCCATTGGGTGCTCCGGGGCAAGGGACATGAATGTAGCGCCGAAAAGGGTGTCCTGGCGGGTCGTGAAGACCCTTATCTTTGAACTGCCCCCTTCAAGGGAAAAATCTATCTCACAGCCGTAGCTTTTCCCTATCCAGTTGCGCTGCATGGTCAGGACCCGATCCGGCCAGCCCGGGAGCTTTTCGGTAAAATCGAGCAGCTCCTCGGCGTAGTCGGTTATCCGGAAAAACCACTGCTCCAGCTCCTTTTGCTCCACATCGCTGTCGCAGCGCCAGCAGCAACCGTCCTCAACCTGTTCATTGGCGAGGACCGTCCCGCATCGCGGACACCAGTTGACAAATGAGGTTTTCTTGTAGGCGAGCCCTTTTTCATACATCTTGAGGAAGATGAGCTGTTCCCACTTGTAGTACTCCACATCGCAGGTGGCAAGCTCCCGGTCCCAGTCGTAGGAAAATCCCATTTTTTTCAACTGGCCCCGCATATAGTCAATATTTTCATAGGTCCATGCGGCCGGGTGGCTTTTATTCTGGATGGCTGCATTTTCCGCGGGCATGCCGAAGGCGTCCCACCCCATTGGATGGAGCACATTGAGACCCCTCATCCGCTTGAACCGCGCAATCACGTCGCCTATGGAGTAGTTGCGCACATGCCCCATATGAATGCGGCCCGACGGATAAGGAAACATCTCCAGCAGATAATATTTCATGGCGGACCGGTCCTCGGTCACCTTGTAGCTTTTGCCGGTTGCCCAGGAGTTCTGCCATTTTTCTTCGATGTTCTTCGGAAGATACTTTTCCTCCACTCACTACCTCCGGCACTAGTCGCTAGCCGCTAGTCGCTAGTAATTTTGTCAGGCAATATTCAGAAGATCTCTGGCAATATCCAGGATCCTGTTCGCCTGGATCGGCTTTGTGATGTAATCGTTGGCTCCCAGCGCCAGGGCGCGTTCTCTGTCCTCCTGCGCCCCTTCAGTGGTTATGACGACGATCGGAGTGCCCTTATAGCCGGCATCATTACGCACCAGGCTGACCAGCTTCAGGCCATCCATGATCGGCATATTTATATCGGTAAAAATCAGGTCGAATTTTTCCGCCGACAGCTTTTTCAGCCCGTCAACGCCGTCACTGGCCTCGACTATGCGAATTCCCCGCAACCTCTTGAGGGCAAAGGATATAAGCTGCCTCATGGTGGGCGAGTCCTCAACTATTAAGACCTTGTATTCTGACATCGGTATTTGTCCTCCGAAAAGTTAATGAGACCATTACTTGGTCAACAGATCAAGAAAACCCTGGATGGTCGTGAGTTTCCGCTCGGAATCGGAATAGAGACGGGAACTGAAAACCGCGGTTGCCGCATGTCCCGCAAGCAGGGTAAAGAGTTCGTAATCCAGTTCCGCGAATGAACTTTTCTGCACAAGGAGCTTGTAAATTACAAGAACTCCGATCACGTGCTCCTTTATCTTCAGCGGTATGCAGACCATGGGATTGAGCAGATCTGGAACGTAGGAAGCGACGTCTTCCACAAAGTAGTTTTCCCCGGTCTTCGCTACCTGTCCGATGATTCCCGCGCCTATTTTCACCGAAGGGACATCCTCCCGGGCAATCCCTTCGGTAGCGACAGCCTGGAGTTCATTGGCCTTTTCGTCCAGGAGCAGCAAGGCGAACTCTTCCCCTCCGATCAGGTTGATTATGATCTCGATAATGATCTGCAGCACCTCTTTGGAGTCCAGTGTGGAATGGAGTTGATAGCTGGCGATGTAGAGATTGGCAAGATTATTGTTTTCATGCTCGATCTCCACATAACGGGTGGCAAAATCCTGGTTTTCAGCCTCAACCTTCTTGATCCGCCCCAGGATCTCCTCCTTTTCCGCCTCAAGCTCCTGGATACGTTTCTGAAGCTTCCTGTTCTCTTTCTCGGCTTCCTCTTCCCGGTTGCCCTCGTGTGGCGCCTCCTCCAGTTCCAGCACACGGAAACGGAGCCTTTCATTCTCCTTCATCAACTCATGGGTAAACTCCGCCCCCTTTTTGAATACCTGAAGAAACTCCTCAGCCCGGCTATGGACCCCTTTTTCCTCTTCTGTTGACATTTTACGCTCCTTCTCCGGTCAAACATCTAAAAGTGGCTATAAACACATCACTCGAATTCCTGGGGAATACCGCTTCTAATAATTATCTCCCTCGCCATCCTGTCCAGAGAGGTCACCTTGTCCACCGAACCTGTTGCAATAGCCTCACGGGGCATACCGAATACGATCGAGGATTCTTCCGATTCGGCAAGGACCTGGCCGCCGGCTTTCTTGACCGCCCTGACGCCGCGGCTGCCGTCATTGCCCATCCCTGTCAAAACCACGGCAAGTAGCTTGGGGCCGTAAATTCCGGACAGGGAGGAAAACATGACATCTACTGAAGGGATATACCTGTCCTGGGGCGTAGGTTCCACAATCCTGGCAACAACCCCGCCGTTAGTCGCCTGAAAAACCATGTTCATTCCGCCGGGGGCTATAAGGGCCATTCCCGGCATGACCGGGTCCCCATCCTTGGCCTCTCGAACTTCCATGGCCGATGTGCGGTTGAGGCGCTCTGCGAACCCTTTTGTAAAGCCTGCCGGCATATGCTGGGAGACGACTACAGAAAAAGGGGGGGGCTCGGCAAATGCCGAAAATATGCTCTGCAGCGCCGGCGGCCCGCCTGTTGAAGCCCCAATGGCGACCACATCTACCTTTGTTGAAGCGGGCCTTGACTTAAGCGGTGCGGCAGCCTTTTTCAAATCGGGAGGCGCTTCCAAGGAAGGGAGGGATTCCCGTTTCTTGATCCATGCCATGTTAAGATTAAAAACGTTTTGCACCTTCTCCTGCAGGTCTTCGCGGATCTTCAGGAGTTCATCGGATATCCTCCCTGTCGGCTTGGCAATAAAATCCACCGCACCCAGTTCAAGGGCCTTGAATACCTGATTGTCCCCGCTCTTCGAGCTTATGATGATGACCGGAAGGGGAAAGGAGCTCATGACGATACGCAGCAGGGTGAACCCGTCCATCTTCGGCATTTCCAGATCAAGGGTAACGAGGTCCGGCTTGAGATCTACAATCTTGCGGATCCCCTCTTCTCCATCCACGGCATAACCGACTACCTCCACATCAGGCAACCCCTCCAGCATCCTGGTAATGGTGCGGCGGTTGTATGCGGAATCATCTATAACTACGATCCTGATTTTTTTCAAGGAATAGCTCCGGCGCCGTGAGGCTTCTGATAGACCATGTCGTTGCGCAGATGCTTCAGCATAAAAGCCGTTGAAATGTTCATCAGTGACTCGGAATGCCCGAGCAGGAGATAGCCTCCTTCACGCAGTGTCCGGTAAAACACCTCTACAACCTTTTTCTTTGCCATCTGGTCGAAGTAGATAATGACATTGCGGCAGAAGATTATGTCCATCCTGCCGAGCAGTGCCAGCCGGTTCTGGTCGAACAGGTTGAGATGGCTGATAGTCACCAGTTCCTTTACCTTGTCGGCAATCTTGTAGCCACCGTCCTGTTCCTGGAAATAACGCCTGATATAAGCTTCGTCGGTTGCCCGGAAAGAGGACTTGCCGTAAACTGCCTTTCTGGCCTGCTGCAATACCCTGTGGCTGATGTCGGCGCCGATTATCTCCACACGCCACCCTTTTCCGAAACCCATTTCCAGCAGGAGCATGGCGATCGTATAGGGCTCTTCGCCGGACGAACAGCCCGCGCTCCAGATCCTTAGCGACCTTTCTCCCTTCTTCTCCTTTTCGGCCAGCATCTCCGGAATTATCTCATCGGTAAAGGCCTTCAACTGGAATGCTTCACGGAAAAAGTAGGTTTCATTGGTGGTCAGCACATCCATTATATCGGATATTTCCTGATCTTTTCCCCTGTTGTAGCGCAAGAAGTGATAATAATCCTTGTAACCGGACAGATGGTGGAGCGGCAACCTCTTGCCGAGCCGTTTTTCCAGGAGGTATTTGGAATCGTTGTCGAAGAAGAGGCCGCTATGGTTGTAGATGAGGTCCCTGATCAGGCGGAAATCCTCATCCGTCATCGGCAAATCGGGTTCGGCATAAAACATCATTGATACCTGTCCATAATATCCAGGATCTGCTCCCTGACCAGATCATCCGGTTCGGAGTCAAGAGCCGCCCTCACTCTGGGGAGCGCTCTTTCCCCCATGTGCGCTATCATGACCCTGATGAAATTCCTCCTGACATCCCAGTGGGGATGGGCCAGCAGCCTTTCCCAATATTCATCCAGCCATTCCTCCCCATAACGGGAAAGTATGTCGATGGCTGCCTTGACAACCTCCTCGTCACGGTTCTCGAGGGCCTTCTTCACCACTCCGAGTACTCTTTCTCCACCGATTCCGGCAACCGTCTCCAGGGCTGTAATCGTCAGGAGTCCGTCCGTCGAGGTCTCCAGCAAATCCACTATCGCCTGCAGTGCCCCCTCATGCCTCAGCTTACCGAGACTTTTCAGGGCCGCGCATTTCACCCAGGGGTCTTCATCTTTAAGAACAAGGAGAAGGGGCGAAAGGGCTTCTTCCCTTCCCGATTCACCCAATGCGCCGGCCGCGGCAATCCTGACATCCGGATCTTCATCCACCAGGGCCATCAGCAGGTGGCCGACGCCGGCTTCATTCCTGATCCCCGCCAACGCATTGACGGCGGTCTTGCGCACCAGAGGGTCTTCATCCTTGATGAGCAGAGAGAGTTTGTCCGCATCCGCCAGTGCTGCTAACAGGAGTGCGGCATTGCGGCGTTTTTCGGGAATTCCGGCGACCGCAAGCTTGCCCGCGATCCGCTGCACCGCTTCACCTTCCTCACCAGCCAGAATGGAAAGGGCCTCTATTGCCCCTTCGCGAACCTCGGGGTCCGTGTCTTCCAGAAGGGGTGCGATATCTTTAATCAGGCCATGGAGCCCCGATTTCCCCGCGGCAATCACGGAGACCCGGCGCAAAATTGCGCTCTCCCCCCTCATCCCTTCAACGAGAAGAGGCCCGCAGGCGGAAAAACGGAGTTCGCCGCAGATGTAGGCGATGAAACAGCGCTCATCATCGTCTCCCCCTGAGTAACGGCCCATTATTGCCGCAGCGGCCTTTTCTCCCATGGATCGGAACGCCTGGAGCGCAGTTCCGCTCATCCTGTCGTTGCGGCATAGCTGCAACAGCCCGCCTATTGCCCTTTCATCTCCGATCAGACCCAGAACCCCGACAAGCGATTCCTGCAGATTCCTATCGGAGGCATCGAGTGATACCAGCAGCCCCTCCACAAAAGGAGCGCCGTTGAATTCCCTCAGCCTTCCGTCGACCAGTTGCACCCCGTCACATGCGGGGAGACGTCCCCTGACCTTCATCAGCGCAACAACCGCCGCCTCACGGACATTTCTGACCCTCTCCTTGATCCCCTCGATCAGTAGAGGGACCGCTTCGCCGTCGCCGATAGCGCCCAGACAGTCAAACACCGCCTTTTTCAGCAGATTGTCTCCAGCCATCGACGCGATGACCGTCATCGGCACCGGTTTGCCGATCTTGCTCAGCGCTTCCAGAATGGTGTAGCGCAGCCATATGTCGGTTTTTCCCAGCGCTCGCAGCAGGTGCGGCACGGCCCGGGCATCGCCGATCTTGCCGAGGTTTTCCGCCGCGGCGGCGCAGACATTCGGTTCGGGGTCATCGAGGGAGCCGACCAGCAGGGGGAGTGCCGAGGCATCGCCGATACTCCCCAGGATATCCAGGACAAATTTACGCACGTCATGGTCCGCATCACACCCATGCCCGCAGAGGACCGGCACTCCCCGGTTCCCAACTCTTTCGAGTGCTTCCACGGCAGAATTGCGCAATCCCGCATTATCATTGGATGCCAGGAGCGCCACTAACCCTTCGATGATTTCCTCGGGAACGGGCGAGGCCAGCAGCACATCCACCGCCTCCTTCCGAACCCGCCAGCTCTCGTCCCCGAGCGCCGCGAAAAGGTAACCCTTAGTCTCCTTCAGGGGATGCCCGACCAGGCTTGTCACGGCAGATCTGCGTGTTTCCTCGTCCGATGAGCGTAGTTGCCCGGTCAAGGCCTTTATTTTATCCACCTTCGACTCCATGAACCGTTACAGCCCCAGTTCCTGTTTTTTCCTTGCTATCAAATCTTCAAAAGCTTCTTCCAGGTACGATGTCCCACTTGTTATCTCTCCGGGGACCCGGCTTTGATAGAGCGCTCTCCCCTCCCCTATCTCGTCGGCCAGGAGCTGATAAAAAGTGCCGTTTCTTACCCCCTCCTCCACACTGGCCTGGTTGTAAAGAACAATGTCCGAAACGATATTGCGGGCGAAACGCCTCGCCTTTATGTGTGCTTCCGGGAGTTCCGGCTCCGCGGGAGGAGAAGGCAACGATGTTCCCATCTCTTCATCAAGTTTAAGCTCCCGGCGTGTAATCTCCAGATCATCCATTTCGCCCGGAGAAAACTCCTGGGGAGCCGACTGCGCCTCTTCTTCAACTTCGGCCATGGTGTCCGAAGGGGGCTCGGCCGGCTTCTGGCCGGAAACCAGACGATAAATCATGGCCGCCAGCGAATCGGGAATATGGTGTTTCTCTATGTAATCATCGGCGCCATAAAGTGAGAGAGGCGCACGCTTATACCTTGTCTTGTCATAGATGGAGGCGATGAAGATCACCTTGACGGAAGAAATTTCAGGGGTTTTTCTGATCGCGTCACACACCTCGAATCCGTACATGGAAGGGAGCGCCACATCAAGGAGAACTACATCCGGCTTCAGTCGCAGGATTGCATTGAATGCTTCCCTGCCGTCGTTATATGCGGAGACGTCGAATGACTCCCGGGCCAGCACATCCGAAACCGTCTTGCAGAAAGCAACGCTCTCGTTCGCCACCACCACCTTTATGGCAGGAAGAGGCGTTGAGGGGGGAAGAGCGGGGAGGGGCGCCGCCACCTGTTGCGGGCTTTTCCTGATCACACGGAAAATGGCATTGCATTTGCCGCAGCGCAACTTTATGCCATCCGCTCCGACCTTCTGCTCATCAAAGCTGAATCTGGTCTTGCACCCTGGACATACAATCAGCATAACAGACCTTTCATTTTCAGATTCATGTCAACTCCAATCCTCCGGACAGTTCTTTCACTTCTTCCATTCCACCCGGCTCGTCCGCCTCGCTCCAGCTCAGGAGGCGGTCCGGATCCAGCAACATGACCAGATCATCCTGAACCAGGCATACACCTACCAGGTATTCCGCACCCACACCGTGGCTAACCTGCGGAGGAGGTTTTATATTCGCAACAGGGACGGTAATGACCTCGGTCACTTCATCCACGACTATCCCCAGGGTGCGCCCGGCCAGTGCAACGATCAGAAGCCGCCTGTCCCGGTCGATTTCCCGCACTGGCATATCAAACCTCTTGCGCAGATCGACAACAGGAATCACGGCGCCGCGCAGATTTAAAACGCCTTCCATAAATACAGGCGCCTTGGGTAGCACGGCAAGCTTCTGCGGCCGGATTATCTCCTTGATCCGCATGATGTCGATTGCATATATATCCTCGCCCAGGCGAAAGCAGGCGACCTGAATTTCACGAATGTCGTTTTCCATTCAATTCCCGTTCTCTTTTCTGCCGGTCAGATCCTTCCCTGATATTTCAACACAGGTTCATGTCGAGAATTTTCTCCAGGTTGAGCAGAATCAGCATCTGCCCGTCAAAAGTGCCGATGCCTCCCACAAAATCCCGGTCAATCCCTTCAAGCACCGCCGGTGGCGGTTCAATAGCCGCGACGTCCAGCTTTGCAACCTGGATCACCTCGTCCACCAGCACGCCACAGAACTCCTCCCCCATATTCACCACGATAATCCGCTCTTTGCCGGACTTTTCCACGACATCATGCCCGAGTCTTTTATGCATGCTGAAAACCGGGATAATTATTCCACGCAGTGAAAGCACCCCGCTGACAAAGTCCGGCATCCGCGGGACCTCGGTCACTTCCCGCGGCTTTATGATCTCCTTGATCTCCATAATATCAATCGCATATTTTTCTTCGGCCACCCTGAAGCAGAGCAATTCCTGAAATTCGATTTCCTCCAGCTCACCGGGCAGAGCAGCCGTGCTCTTCGTTCCATAGGTGGCGCAGGCGGCAGCGCGCCCTGCCAGCAAAACGGAAAGGGGATCATATTCCTGTAGGACGGACGCTGCTTCAGGGTGAGATGGAGGTTTGGGCCGACTCTCCGCATTGCCGCAAATCTCCAAATCCGCGGGTGGATGCGCCGCGCTTTCTTCGGCAGGAGCCGAATCCACCCGTGGGAGATTTCCAGGGGAGGAGTGATCAACATCGGCATTGCCGGCTCTCTCCTGTTGCGCCTTTTTCCTTATTTCCGACAGATTCATGTTAAACCTTCGCGCTCGTTCATATATTCAGTTCATCGGCCATTTCTTCGACAATGTCGGCGTCAATCCATGACGCGTCCCTGCCGAAACCCTCGAGCAAAGAATTGGTTGCAACTACATTTATTTTCCGGGGCACCCCTCCGGAAAGCTCGTATATCCTCTGAACGGCATCGGGAGAAAAGAGCCCTGCGCTCCCGCCCGCCACTTCCATCCTGAAATCCAGGTATTCCAGGGTCTCCTCAAGGTTGAGGGGGGAAAGATGGTAATTTATGGCAATCCGTTGCCTGAATGGCTCATAGATAGATTCGGCCAGGGTCCTGCGCAGTTCCGGCTGGCCCATGATGATGACGCTCAGCAGGTTTTTGTCGTCCAGCTGGAAATTGGTAAGCAGCCTGATTTCGTCAAAGATCTCACGGTCCGGGATCATCTGCGCTTCATCGATGACTATGACCGGACAACACTTTTCATTATGGAACCGGTAGAGGGCTTCGGTGATACTTCCGAGCAACCCGTCCTTGCCGACCGGGGGCGTCGTTACATTCAGATCCCTGGCTATGACACGCAACAGTTCAAGGGCAGTCAATCGCGGATTGAAGATGAAGCAGAAATGGTATGCGCTCCCCATTGAATCCATGAGCGCCCGCGAGATAGTGGTCTTGCCGCAGCCGATGTCGCCGGTCAACAGAGCGAGTTCGCGCTCTTCCAGTACATACTGGAGTCGCGCAAGCGCCTCCCTGTGCCCGGCGCTCAGATAAAGAAAGCGGGGGTCCGGTGTCTTGCTGAACGGTTTTTCCCTGAGGCCATAGAACTCTTTATACATGTAAATCCCGTGAACTGTTTAACTGTTTAACTGTTTAACTGTTTAACTCTCCTCTGCCTTTACCCGTTTCCCCTGGTCGCCTCGTTGATAATTCCACCCGCGTCAAGGACAAGGATGGTTCGCTGGTCCCCCATGTCGGCGGCGCCGGTAATACCTTTGCATCTCCTGAAGGTCTCTCCCATGGACTTGATGACGATATCCTGCTGGCAGAGCAGGTTGTCAACCAATATCCCCAGCCGCTTCTCCGCCAACCCCACGACCACCACATAAAAGTTTTCCGGCCGGTCCGCGGCCCCTTCGATATCGAAGAAATCCCCCAGACGCAGCAGGGGGAGGGTGGTCTCGCGCAGCTGGATCACCTCTTTCCTTTCCACGGTAAGTATCTCCCTGCTCCCGATCATCATGGTTTCCAGAACCGATGTAATGGGAATTGCGTATGTCCTGCCGGCGGAAACGATAATAAGGGCCTTTATGATGGCAAGTGTGATGGGGAGAGTTATGATGACCCGGCTGCCGAGGCCGTATCGGCTCTCTATATCCACCATGCCGGAAACAGCGGCTATATTGTTTTTCACCACATCCATTCCGACGCCGCGTCCGGAAATATCGCTGATCTCTTCCCTGGTGGAAAAGCCGGGCAAAAAGATGAAATCCATGGCGTCCCGATCGGAAACCGCATCGAGGCTGACAATGAGCCCCTTTTCAAGGGCCTTGCGCCGCACTTTAGCAAGGTCTATACCCCGGCCGTCATCCTCGACCTCTATTACTACGTGATTTCCT
>Ga0210377_10003770_pt1 | contig 12935 bp, 14 predicted proteins | sample PLM4_65_b1redo_FD_155480 | JGI IMG/M metagenome (GOLD analysis project Ga0210377, IMG submission 155480) | Groundwater sediment microbial communities from an aquifer in East River, Colorado, USA - PLM4_65_b1 redo | ecosystem: Environmental > Terrestrial > Soil > Riparian zone | place: USA: East... | reverse complement strand
GGGTCGGGCCGAACCCGGGGAGGACATTCCTATCCATTTTGAAGCCTATTATGCGCATGATTTCACCAGATCTCTCCGCTTCCAGCCGGTTTTATGCATAACGTACATCCCTTCCACCCCTCAGCACACAGATCCATCTCATTCAGCTTGCGGCACAACTGCCCCAGTGAGCGCCGGCAGTGGATTACGGGGATCCCTGAACCGGAGGTATCCGCTTTGACCTTCTTCAGCATCTTGTGGCTCAGGGAATCATAAAGGATCACGATCAGCTCCGTACTTTTCGGCACGCGCCTGCGCAGGTCTCCCGGCTTGCGGCCGTTCCAGTGCTCGACCCGCTCCACACCCCTGTCGGAGATGGCCTTCCTGAGAGATTCAATGTGGTCTCCGCCGATAATCAGTGCGGTCATGTCGATTCCCCCTCTCCCTGCCTAACCCGTTACTCTTTACTATGGGGTTACGGAGACACCGGGTTTCCAGTGTCTCCGTATTTAATCTGCTACTTGCTCGGTGTGTAGATCTGGTCGAACAGGCCGCCGTCAGCGAAATGGGCCTTCTGGGCCTTGCGCCAGCCGCCGAAGACCTCGTCTATGGTGATGAGCTTCACCTTGGCAAAGGTCTTCGCGTGCTTTGCAGCCACTTTCTTGTCGATCGGGCGGTAGTAATGTTTTGCGGCAATCTCCTGCCCTTCCGGCGTGTAGAGGTATTTCAGGTATTCCTCCGCGATTTTACGGGTTCCCTTCTTGTCAACCACCTTGTCCACCACGGTGACCGGCGGCTCTGCAAGGATCGAGAGCGACGGCACCACAATCTCGAACTTGTCTTTACCCAGTTCGTTGACCGCCAGGAACGCCTCGTTTTCCCAGGCGAGCAGCACATCGCCGAGGCCCCGCTGAACAAAGGTGGTGGTGGAGCCGCGGGCGCCTGAGTCGAGTACCGGGACGTTCTTGAAGAGTCTGGTAACGAACTCCTTCGCTTTCTGCTCATTACCACCTTTCTGCCGGAGGGAATAGGCCCAGGCGGCCAGGTAGTTCCAGCGGGCCCCGCCGGATGTCTTCGGATTCGGTGTGATGACCTGGACACCCGGCTTTACCAGGTCGTTCCAGTCCTTTATTCCCTTCGGGTTCCCCTTGCGCACCAGAAAGACGATGGTGGAGGTATAGGGGGAGCTGTTGTGTGGGAGGCGCTTCTGCCAGTTCGCCGGGATCAGTTTGGCCTTGTCGTGGATCTCGTCAATGTCGTAGGCGAGCGCCAGGGTCACCACATCCGCATCGAGGCCGTCGATGACGGCCCGCGCCTGCTTGCCGGAACCGCCGTGGGACTGTTTGATGACCACATCCTGCCCCCCCTTTACCTTCCAGTGCCTGGCGAATGCGGCGTTGAACTCCTGGTAGAGTTCACGGGTCGGGTCGTAGGAGACGTTGAGGAGGTTTACTTCCGCCAGAGCTGTCAGGGGAAAAGCTACTGTAATTGCTGCAAGAAGCAGGGCGCGGAAAAAAAGATTCTTTTGCATGATAATCTGTTCCTTTCTTTTAAATATATGTCTATATATTTAGTAGATTAATAGGCCGAAAAAATATCCCGTTTATCAGAATGTGATCTGCGCCTGAACCCGGTACTGCTTTTCGTCGGTAGGTCTGGCCGATGTCTGTGTATGGATGTTCCCCACATCCGCCTGTACCTTCAGGTTATGCTTATCAAAGTAATATGAGAGCACCCCGATCGTCTCAACTTTAAGATCGTTTGTCACATCGCGGTTAGGGTCGAGCCAGGAGTACCGGAAGGCCGCCTCAAGCTTGCCCGGAATGATCGTGTAACCGGTTTGGGCATAGAAACCGTGGGCACGCAGGAGTTTATCCGTTGTCTGGTTTTCCGCCTGCCCGAGAAGGTATTCTCCCTGGAGCGAGATACCAAGCCACTTGAATACCGCGTCCGCGCCGTAGCTGTCCACGTCCACCTTCTGATTATCGGCGGCTGTAATGAAGTTGCGCCCCGCGGTTGAGCCAAGCCACCCATTGCTCCCCGCATAGTTGGAGGCGGCCCCTTCAAAGGAGGTCGTTGTCCCGGACGTCTGTCTCTTCAGGGTATTCCTGAAGTAGTTGGCGCCGATTGAGACAAGCGGTTTTTTGCTGTTATCCAGGTCCGATTCCAAATAGGCCACATCCCCCAGGGGATTGACCACAACCCTGGCGGCAAACAGGTTGTCGTTGGTGGCGCGCACAACACTCTGTCCCAGGCCACCGTAGACCCCCAGATTGTAATAGAAGATTCCCTTGGCGATTTTTCCGGCAAGCTGGGCGCCGATGTCACGCCCCGGCTTGAATGCATCAACCACGATGGAGCGGTCAACGAACTGCTGATTGGCGTCGGAGATCAGTTCCTGGCGGGCAAAGGGAACCTTGAACTGGCCGGCCTTGAGCTGCGCCTCGTCGATGAGACGAAAGTTCAACCATGCGTCATCGAGGATCTGTGGGGTGTTTCCCTTGGCGAAGTTGCCCTGTAGGCCGTAAGTAAGGTCCCTGGTGTAGGCATAGCCGTTCAGGTAGAACTTGACCTGCTTTGGCTCCCACTTGCTGAAGTCCTGCCCTTTGTCCGTGTCGGCGAAGGTATAGCGGAGCTGGAACCGCCCCCCCAGCGAAAGCTGGAACTTCTCATCCGTAGTCGTGAAGGTGAATCCCTTCCCCAGCTTGTAGTCGATCGGTTTGACCCTGGTCACCTCTTTGTAGTCCTCTTCCGTGATCACCCCCTTTTCCTTCAGGACATCCTCAAGGGTTTTGGCAATTGCGCCATTGGTAATAATCGCGGTTGCCAGGACAGCTGCTGCTGCAATTTTCAGTTTCATCATTCCCTCCTTGTTGTTTGTGATAACTCATCGGAATACTTACTATAACTGAGACGGTATCACTGAAAGCCATGCTTATATATATCTATAGAACTAGTAGACTAATAGAACATAAAAATTCAGATGTGATAATCCGTGGTTCCCAGTACCTGTTTCAGCGCCCGCTCCTCACGATCCAGCATGTCTGCGAGACTGGTCTTGTCTAGTACATTTGAAATGGCGTCCCTTACATCCTTCATCACTGAACGGATGCCGCAGGTCCGTTCATCAAGACACTCTCCGCAGCGGGCATATGCTGTTTCACTCACGCAGGGGACCGGCGCGAGCGGCCCTTCCAGGGTCCTTATCACATTGCCAACACTGATCTCCTTGGGCGCCTTGCCCATGTAATACCCCCCGCCCTTCCCTTTCCGGCTCTGGAGGATGCCGCTATTCTTCAGGGTGAGCAGGATCATCTCCAGGAACTTCTTCGGAATCCGCTCGTCCCGGCTAAGGTCGGCGATCAGGACCGGTCCCTGGTCGTTCCTGCGGGCCAGATAGAGCATGGCTTTCAACCCGTATTTTGTTTTTTTGGATATCATTTATTATCCTACTAATTCGATGGACTTATCAATACCATTCTCTCCCTGATCTTGTCAAGAACTTTTTTCAGGTTTCCATGAACGCCCTCTTAGCAACTCTCGGGCTATCATCAGTTGTCATTCCGGGTTTGACCGGGATCCAACTCTATTCGCGGCAAGTATGTGCATGCCGCAATCAACTACATTCCCCTCCATAAATCACCTTGCAAACTGAGTAGTTAGATGTTACACAGAAGTATCATGAAACTTTTGAGAAAAATATTTCATCCACTCTTCGCCCTGATTGCAATACAACTGGTCTGGGTGCTCCTGGTTGTCTTCTGGATCTACTGGTTCATCGGCAACCACAAGGCGTTCCGGAAGTTGGCGGAGATGTACAAGCCCGAATTGAAGGGTTACGGCATCGAATGGACGGTCCTGGTGGAAGGGCTGGCCATGCTCCTCCTGGTCCTTGCCGGTGTCTATGTAATCTTTCTTTACTGGAAACGCCAGTCCGATCTCGTGGTTCAACAGAAAAGCTTCATGTCCCAGGTAACCCATGAGCTGAAATCGCCCCTTGCCTCGATTCAACTCCATCTGGAGACAATAAAACTCCGCAATCCTCCCCCCGACAAGATGGAGCGGTTCCTCGACACAATGCTTTCCGACACCGACCGACTGAATAATCTCATAAACAATCTGCTGTTGGCAGCCAAGTTGGAAAACCGGGTTCGCGCCTTCCAGTATCCGGTCATCGACTTCTCCCAGTTGGTAACAAAGACAATGGAGCAGAAACGGGGCAAGCTCCCCGAAGGTGGAAGCATCGCCATCGAGGTGGAAGAGGGGATTAAGGCGGCTATAGATGCGGAGAGGATGGAAACGGTACTACGCAATCTCTTTGAAAATGCCTGCCTCTATTCACCGGCATCGCCGGAAATCAGGGTAAGCCTTGCAAAGAGAAGACAACGCTGTCTCCTCACATTCCAGGACCACGGCAAGGGGATTGAGGCAAAAGACCTGAAAAAGATATTCACGATGTTTTACCGGGTGCGCCTTTCTGGAGAGAACATCCGTGGCACGGGGCTGGGGCTCTACATTGTCAAGTCAGTGGTCAAGGAGCACGGAGGGAGGGTAAGAGTCACCAGTGAAGGAGCGGGGAAAGGGACGACGTTCCTGATAACCCTGCCGCTGGCAAAGTAGCGTATAGCGTATAGCGTATAGCGTATAGCGTATAGCGTATAGCGTATAGCGTATAGCGTATAGCGTGTAGCGTGTAGCGTGTAGCGTTTAGCGTGTAGCGTATAGCGTATAGCGTATAGCGTGTAGCGTTTAGCGTGTAGCGTGTAGCGTATAGCGTATAGCGTATAGCGTATAGCGTATAGCGTGTAGCGTGTAGCGTGTAGCGTGTAGAAAAAATTAACCGCTAATCGCTACTCGCTATACGCTAGGAATAAACATGGCTGAAGAAAAACTTCATATACTCCTCGTTGAGGATGAAATCCACCTGGCCCGCGGAATATGTTTCAACCTGGAACAGGACGGATTCCGGATAAGCCACGTCGAAAGCGGCGAAGAGGCGCTGGAAAGGTTGCAATATGACCGTTTCGAGCTTATTATCCTCGATATTATGCTTCCCGGCATCGACGGTTTCGAGGTCTGCGAGAAAATCCGCGCGATGGACACCCGGGTGCCGATACTGATACTGACCGCCCGATCCGCGGAAGGGGATCGGATTACCGGGCTTGAAAAGGGTGCCGATGACTACCTGGTCAAACCCTTCAGCCTGAGTGAGTTCCTCCTGCGAGTGCGGGGAATGCTGCGCCGCTCCGCATGGTATCGGCCCGACCCGGTGGAGGAAGGTTACAGGTTCGGCGACAACGAGGTTTTTCTCCTCTCCTACCGCGCCAGGACCGCCCAGGGGGAAATAGACCTGACCGACCTGGAGGTCAAGATGCTTGCCCTCTTTTTCCAGAAAGAAGGAACAACCGTTACACGTAAGGCGCTGCTGGAAAGGGTCTGGGGATACTCTTCGGACACGGAGACGCGCACCTTGGACAACTTTATCGTCCGGCTCAGGAAATACTTCGAGCCCGATCCGGCCAATCCGGTCTACTTCCTTACGGCGCGAGGCGTGGGGTACAGGTTCTGCAGGGACAGGGGACCCGTGACCAGGGGACAGTGACCAGGGGACAGGTGCTGGTTAATTGTTGCGAGAAAAGGAAAGGCCGGTGGCAATTGAATGCCACCGGCCTTTCCTTTTATATAGGTTTTCCGGTCCCTTGTCCCCGGCCTCTGGTCTCTGTTCTAGATTCCCGCCTTCTCCCTTAGGATATCCACCTTGTCCTTTCTCTCCCAGGTGAATTCGGGCAGTTCACGGCCGAAATGCCCATAGGCGGCTGTCTTCTTGTAGATCGGGCGAAGAAGGTCAAGCTCCTCAATGATGGCGCGGGGGCGAAGGTCGAAGACCTCGCGGATGATCTGGGCGATCCGTGCGGATGGTATCTTGCCGGTCCCCGAGGTATCGACCATGACCGAAACAGGTTCCGCCACGCCGATTGCATAGGAAACCTGAACTTCGCATTTCTCGCAGAGTCCGGCGGCAACAAGATTTTTCGCCACATACCGGCCCATGTAGGCAGCGGAGCGGTCGACCTTGGAAGGGTCTTTCCCGGAAAAGGCGCCTCCGCCATGGGCGCCGTGGCCTCCATAGCTGTCGACGATGATCTTTCGCCCGGTAAGGCCGCAGTCCCCCATCGGCCCTCCGATCACGAAACGCCCGGTAGGGTTGATCAGAAAGCGGGTTTTGTCGTCCATCAAATGCGCAGGTATGATCTTCTTTACGACCTCCTCAATTATCCCTTCCTTGATGGTCTCATAGGAAACTTCCGGAACGTGCTGGGATGATATGACAACCGTATCGACCCTTACCGGCCTGTCATCCACATACTGAATGGATACCTGGGACTTGGAATCGGGACGTAGGAAATTCAGCACCCCGTTCTTCCGTACCTCGGCGAGCCTTTGGGTCAGTTTGTGGGCAAACATAATGGTCATGGGCATCAGTTCCGGAGTTTCAGAGCAGGCATAGCCGAACATCAACCCCTGGTCGCCGGCCCCCTGATCCTTGAACATCCCTTCGCCTTCGGTTACCCCCTGGGAAATGTCGGGAGACTGCCTGTCGATGGAAACAAGCACGGCGCAGGTCTCCCAATCAAAACCCATGGCCGAATCATTGTAGCCTATCTCCTTGATGGTCTCACGCACCACCTTCGGATAGTCCACCACAGCTCGTGTGGTTATCTCGCCTGCAATAACCGCCATCCCGGTGGTCACCAGGGTTTCGCAGGCGACACGGGACGTCGGGTCCTGGGTAAGAATCGCGTCAAGAATGGCATCTGAAATCTGGTCCGCGACCTTGTCCGGATGCCCCTCGGAAACCGATTCTGAAGTAAAGATATAGTCCGACATTTCCATATGCGGGTCCTCCTCTTATTATGTGAAACTTAAGGAAATTTCGAATAAAAGACTATATTTTATATCGCTATGGGGATGATTTGTCAAGGGTGAAACAGGTAGACGGAAGTACGGCATGGTTCGGGGGACATCAATTTATTAAACTTTGCTCTCTGAAAAAAGTGCCGCGATCTCTTTCTTGAGAAAGAGATCGACTTCCTGAGCGGTGGCAAATTTGAGGGCGCGGGCCACGAGCTTTTCCGCCTCGCTCTTTGAGCAGCGGCGCAGAATCTTCTTTACCCGGAGGATGGATACTGCATTCATGGAGAGCTCATCGAATCCGAGCCCCAGGAGGATCGGCAGGTACTCCGATTCGCCAGCCATCTCACCGCATATGCAGGAGTCTATACCGGCGGCGTGTGCGGCGTCCACCACCATTTTGAGCGACCGGAGAACCGCGGGGTGAAGTGGCTCGTAAAGACTGGAGAGGTGCTCGTTGGTCCGGTCGATAGCAAGGGAATACTGGATAAGGTCGTTTGTGCCGACGCTGAAGAAATCGACCTCACGTGCCAAAAGATCGGCGATGATGACCGCGGAAGGGATTTCGACCATGATGCCTATCTTGATCCACTCATCAAAGGTGATCCCTTCGTTTCTGAGCTCCTGCTTGACCTCTTCGAGAATGGCCTTGACCGCCCGGATCTCGCCAACACCCGAAACCATGGGAAAAAAGATGCGCACCTTGCCCAGTGCGCTCGCACGGAGGATAGCCCTGAGTTGGGGCTTGAAAATTTCCGGTTGGCGAAGCGACAGACGTATGGCCCTGAGCCCCAGGGCAGGATTCAGCTCATCTTCCAGATTTAAGTCGGCGACAAATTTGTCTCCCCCCACGTCAAGGGTGCGGATGGTGACCGGCTGGGGAGCCATGGCCCTTACCACCGCGGAGTAGATTTCAAACTGCTCATCTTCACCGGGAAGTGCCTCCCTGTTAAAGAACAGCATCTCGGTCCGGTAGAGCCCTATCCCCTCGGCGCCATGATTCTTTAGGGAAGGGATCTCTTCCAGAAATTCGACGTTCCCCTTGAGGACTACCCTATGACCGTCAGTGGTCTCGGCAGGGAGATCCTTGATTTTCAGGAGTTCCGATTCCAGGTATTCGTAATGCTGCTTTCGCCGGAGATAATCCTGGAATGTGTCCCGATCCGGGTTTATCACCACTAGCCCGGTCGAGCCGTCTATGATCAGAACATCGTCATCGGTGATCTCCGATGTAACGCGCTCCAGCCCCACTACTGCGGGGACCTCCAGGGCGCGTGCAAGAATGGCGGAATGAGAGGTCTTTCCCCCCAGGTCGGTAACGAAACCTATCACCTTCACCTTGTTGATCTGCAACACATCGGCGGGTGAAAGGTCATGGGCAACGATGATTGACTGGCCTTCTCCGGCGTTCAGCGATTCCTGGAACTTGCCGGCCATAATGCGAAGAATCCGTTCCACCACGGTCTCCACGTCGCCGCAACGTTCACGCAGATACTCATCCTCAATCCCGGCAAAAAACGCCTGAAATTTCCGCAGGGTCTTTTTCAGGGCGGCCTCGGCGTTTATCATGTCGTTTTCAATAAAACCCAGCGTCTCCTTTACAAGCATGCCGTCTTCCAGGATAAGGAGATGGGTGTCGATCACATAGAGATGCTCTTCTCCCTTATCAACCGCAAGCTGCTTTTTTAATGCCTTGAGATCTTCTTTTGCCTTGTCGAGGGCGGTTCTGAACCGCTCGATTTCTTCCGGGAGCTGTTCCTTTGCCACTGCTCTTTCATGCACAACGACCCGGCTCCGGTCGGTTATGCGGACCTGGCCTATGGCAATGCCCGGGGATGCGCCTATCCCCTGCATAACCCTGTTGTTAATCTTCTCCAAAGCCATTGTTGATCAATTCTCCCAGGGTGGACATTGCATCCGCCTCGTCTACTCCCGTTATCTTCAGCTTGATGACACAACCTTTGGCGGCGGCAAGCATCATGATTCCCATGATGCTCTTGCCGTTCACCTCTATCCCTTCACGGTCGATCTTGATATCGGAGTTGAAGCGGATGGCGGTCTTGACCAGAAGGGCCGAAGCCCTGGCATGCAAACCCAGTTTATTCTTTATGAGAAATTCACGTTCGATCATCAAATATCAGGGGGGTCGGTTCTTGACCCCTTTTCCTTATTTTTTCAGATATTCACCAGCCACTATAATACTTTCCCGACCACACTGCTTCAACTTCTCAGCCAGTTCGCCAACACCGAACTTTGATCGGTCCGCGACAAACTTTATCATCATCGGCAGGTTAATGCCGGTAAGCACTTCAATATGATTTTCCTGGAGGAACGACAGGCTCATATTGGAAGGGGTCCCGCCGAACATGTCGGTCATGATGATGACCCCGTCACTGTCGACCTTTTTTATGGCCCCGGCAATGGCGTCACGAATCAGATCAACCTGGTCATCCGGTTTAATGCTGACAGCCTCGACCCCTTCGATCTTTCCCATTATCATTTCGGCTGCGCCCAGAAACTCCTGTGCAATCCCGGCGTGCGCCACCAGTACAAGTCCGATCATTGTCATACTCCCTTTTCCGCATCACGGTGGGTAATCCTGAGGTTTACATTTTTCCGTGTGAAGAAATCCCTTAAAGCCTCGACAACCACCACGGAACGATGTCTCCCCCCTGTACAGCCGATGGATACCGTCAGATAGGACTTCCCCTCGCGGCGATATCCCGGTAGGAGAAACTCCATCATATCTTGAAATTTCTCCAGAAAAATCCGCGTATCGGTTTTTTCCAGAACAAAGTCCCTTACCTTCGGATCGAGCCCGCTGAATTTCTTCAACTCCGGTATGAAATGCGGGTTCGGCAGAAACCGCACATCCATGACCATATCCGCTTCGAGGGGAATGCCGAAGCGGTAGCCGAATGACTCCAGATGAACGGTCATTTCTCTTGCGCCCTGTTCACCCTTGATGCGCGCGATTATCAACTCTTTCAATTGATGGACATTAAGTTCCGAGGTATCGATAAGAGTGGTTGCAATACGGCGCAATCCGGCAAGCTGTTCGCGCTCGAAGCGTATCCCCTCCGACACCGACCCGCTGTCCAATGCAGGGTGGCGACGGCGGGTTTCGGAAAAACGCCGGATCAGCACCTCATCGGTAGCATCAAGAAAAAGTATTTCCACGGAGTGTCCCGACTCCCCGATTTCCTGTATGACCTTCTCATAACCCTTGAGGAAATCGCGGCCACGGATATCCATGACCAGCCCCACGTCACGCACCCGCTCCTTGGCGTTGTCAACCAGCTCGATGAACGTCGGGAAGAGCGTGACCGGCAGATTATCGAGACAAAAAAAACCTTCGTCCTCCAGGGCGCGCACCGCATTCGATTTTCCGGAGCCGGACAGTCCGGTAATGATGAGTATCCGCATCTATTCCACCTCATCTCCAAGAGGACGGAGTTCGAGACGCGCCAGGAGCTTTTCGTGAAACTCCCGCGCGGAATGATAGCCCATACCTTTTAAAAGGAAATTCATGGCGGCGACTTCGATTATGGAAGTCAGGTTCCGGCCCGGACTGACCGGAATGCGCATATGCGGCAGGTCAACACCGAGAATGGTATAAACACGGTCGTCAATCCCCAGGCGGTCATACTCCTGTGAAGGGTCCCAGTCAACCAGCTCCAGCACTAGGTCGATGATCTTCTTCTCGCGGATGGAAGCGATTCCATACAGGTCTTTTATGTTGATGATTCCAAGACCGCGAATTTCCATGTGATGATGGATCGCCTCGCCCGCCTGTCCGACAAGCGCCGCCGGCATCTTCTTTTTTATATGGACAATGTCGTCCGCTACAAGCCTGTGGCCACGGATAACCAGATCGAGCGCGCATTCGCTCTTGCCTATGCCGCTTTTCCCCAACAGCAGGACCCCAACACCCAACACATCCACAAGCACTCCATGAATGTGTGTGTTCGGCAGGAGCCTCTCTTCAAGGAATTTTGTTATCAGTGATATAAAGGTGGATGATCGAAGGGGGCTTACAAGAAGGGGTATCCCTGCATTCTCCATCGCCAGTTTCAAGAATCCGGGCGGTTCAAGCCCCCTGGTGATGATCACGCAGCAGAGCGGAAAAGAGCAGAGCTTGTCGATATTGGCAATGGCCTGTGGCTCGTCCATGCTGCGCAGGAAGGATATTTCCGTGTTCCCCAAAATCTGGACCCGGTCCATGTGAAGGAACTCGGTATAGCCGGTCAGGGCTAGACCCGGTTTCTGCAGGCGCGAACTGCCGATCCGGTTCGACAGTCCTTTCCTACCCGCGATCAGATGAAGCCCCAGACCGTATTCCTCGTCCTTGAGGAGATCATCAATGGCAAGGTTGATGGTATTCAATAACGATTGTCCTGTTCCTGGATTATACTATGGATTGCAGTTGCGTCCGGCGCTTCAAGAAGGCTCCTGCGCACCGCCGGGTCTTTTAGTATTCGCGAGATCCGTCCCAGCATCTTCAGATGGATTCCGAAGGCGTCCTCGGGAGCAATCAGCAGAAAAAATATAAAAGCTTTTTTCCCGTCAAGGGCATCAAAATCGACCCCTTTCGTGCTACGTCCTAATGCCAGAACAAGACCTGCCGCCCCCTTCAGTTTGCCGTGGGGAATGGCGATCCCATCGCCGACACCGGTGCTTCCCAACCTTTCCCGCTCCAGCAGGACCTGGAATACATCCGAACGGCTCATTGGCGGGTGGCGTTCCTCAACCTTTGCCGCCAGTTCGAGAAGGAGCTGCTCTTTTGTCTCGGCCGCAAGGTCGGGAATGATGTCTTCTTCCTGCAAGAGCCCGTTGATTTTCATCTATAAATCCGTGACTGGTGACTCGGAAAAAGGGGATCGGATTTTCACCAGCTACCAGTTACCAGCTACCGCCTTTCACCCCTTTTGCGGTTCGATGAGGCCGTAATTGCCGTCTTTACGGCGGTAGACCACGCTTATGCTATCGGTCACGGCATCGGTAAAGACCAGGAAATCCTTATGGAGGAGATCCATCTGCATGACCGCTTCATCCACCGACATCGGTTTTATGGAAAATGTCTTGGTCCTAATGACAACGGGCTCCTGCTGTTGATCGATGCTTTCAGCCGCCACGATACTTTTCTTTACCTGGCGGTCAAGGGATTCACTGGCGGGCTTGTGGTTCTTGATCCTCTCCTTGTACCGTCTCAATTGCCTCTCGATCTTGTCCACCACCGCATCAATCGCCGAATACATGTCGTTTGTTTCCTCGGACGCCTTGATGGTGATACCCTTGGCGGTGATGGTGACCTCGGCGCAATGGCGGATCTTTTCCACAGTCATGAAAACCTGGGCGACAACCGGCTCGTCGATATATTTATTAACCCGTTCCAGCTTTTCTTCCGCGTAGCTCTTCAAGGGATCGCTCGGATCCAGGTGCCTGAATGTCGTTGTTATCTGCATGATAATCCTCCTTTTGAATAAGTTTCAAGTTTCAGGTTTCGAGTTTATGCTTCAAACTTGAAACTCAAAATAGTCTTTTGCGTTCCGATGACGAGCCGATGCGCAGCATTTCCCGATATTTAGTGACGGTGCGCCTGGCGATGTTTATATTATGGGTAGAGAGAAGTTCGGCAAGTCGCTGGTCGCTGTATGGCTTGCGGGGGTCTTCGCCGACAACGATCTCTTTGATCCTGTTCTTGACGCTTTCTGAAGCGATGAAATCGCCTTCATTGGTGGAAATGCCGCTGTTGAAGAAATATTTTAATTCGAACAACCCCTGGGGGGTCTGAATATACTTGTTAGTGGTAACGCGGCTGATAGTGGATTCATGCATCCCAATGTCCTCGGCAACATCCCTGAGAACCAGCGGCTTCAGAAACTCGATGCCGTGGTCGAGGAAGTTGCGCTGGAATTTTACAATGCTCTTGGACACCTTGTAGATGGTGCGCTGTCGCTGGTGGATGCTTTTTATGAGCCACATTGCGGAGCGGACCTTGTCGTTGATATACTCCTCCGCCTTGGCGTCAAAATGCTGGCCGT
>Ga0210377_10003769_pt1 | contig 12938 bp, 33 predicted proteins | sample PLM4_65_b1redo_FD_155480 | JGI IMG/M metagenome (GOLD analysis project Ga0210377, IMG submission 155480) | Groundwater sediment microbial communities from an aquifer in East River, Colorado, USA - PLM4_65_b1 redo | ecosystem: Environmental > Terrestrial > Soil > Riparian zone | place: USA: East... | reverse complement strand
GCGCTCCATTTATAAGGCCCTCATTATTGCGTCCCGTCGCCATCATCAGTGCCGCGTTTTGGAATGTGAGAACGAGCCAGTCGTGTGCGGCGAGTGCTTCGATGATGGCGTGCGCCAATGCAGCGAGGCTGAGAAGAAAGAATTACGGCAGGAGATCGGGCGGCTAGAGCAGTGCCACCGCGAGGGATGGCGCTACGCCAAGGAAATCGAAGACGAGTACCGCAAGCGAACCGGCCATGGCTTCGCTGTCGAGCATGGGAGATGAGCATGGATAAGGCCCTCATTCTCGCCGGCATCCTCGCGATCAGCGCCCTGCTGTTCGCGTGGCTGGACTACCGCCGGTTTCTTCGCAAGCGGGACTTGTCGCGCTACCTGACGCGTCCCGATGAGCGCGTGAGCGCCAATCGCTTCCCGAAGTGGCAGAAGTGAACAGGAGATTTGAATGAGCACCATCGAACACGAAGTAGCCACTGTCGAGCAGTCGCACGCGGTCACCGTATCGAATCCGCTCGATATGGACATCGCCGTGTTCAGCGCGGCTCTGTCTCGCCGTGGAGAGAATCGTCGCGCTCTGATGCAGTGGGTGCGGGAATCGCTCGTCGAAGGCGTGGACTACGGCCGCATCCACACGATGAGCAAGCGCTATCGGGAGGGCCGCGAGCACTGTCAGGACAGGAACTGCACGTACGAGAAGAATCCGCACCACTGGTCGAAGCACTGCTTGTACAAGCCTGGATCGGAAAAGATCGTCGGCATGCTCGGCTGCACGGCGACGTTCCCCACGCTCGGCGATTACGAGAAAGCCGCGCTCACTGGCGTCGAGCTGAAGCAACTGATTCTACGCTGTCACATGCTGGACCCGGCGGGCCGCATCGTCTCCGACGGGATTGGAGCTCGCTCGCTGGATCAGGACTACGGCGACATCAACAAGGCACTGAAGATGGCCGCGAAGTCCGCGATGATCGACGCGACGCTGCGCATGGCCGGACTGTCCGAGGTGTTCACGCAAGACCTCGACGTGATGCAGGCCGAGAAGGAGGCGCGCGAAGCTAAAGGGCAGACCCCCGCCGAAGCGGCGGCAGACAAACCGCCCGAGAGCGCTCCCGACCCGAACCTCGTGCCCGCCGGCAAGCATCGCGGCAAGAAGTGGATCGAGGTGGCTGAGGACTATCTGAACTGGTGCGTCAATGCTGGCAAGGCGCCCGAAGCCCTGAAGGCTGGCGCTCAGAAGGAACTCGAGCGTCGCGACTTCGAGCGCACCAAGGGCATCGACGGTGACGAGAAAATTCCACACTGATATGGCTTGCCAGCATCCCGAATCAGTGAAGCGACGGCGTAGGCGTCTCAACCGAGACGGCTACCCGTACGAGGCTGTCGTGTGCCGCATCTGCGCGAACGCCGTTGCCTTGCGTGGATATCACCGCCGCAAGCTCCTGAGACGAGTGTGGCGTTTGCTGGCAACCATGCCACGGCCCTGCCTATGAGCGGCCTATCCAACGAGGATTGCGATGCGGCGCTGGAGTTCCTGCAAGACTCCTGCGAGGCGATTGCGGCCAGCAAGGGCGAGCTGGAGCGCTCCGAGATTCTGCGCAAGCGTGCCCGCAAGCGAATCTTTCTCGGCGCGCCCGATGGTCCCGTGGCTCAGCGCGAGGCATACGCGGAAGTTAACGAGGAAGTCATCGCAGCAGACGAGCGTCACATCGAAGCCGTGGTGGCCTATGAATCTCTGCGGGCGAAGCGGGAGCTGCGGGTGATTCAGACCGAGGTATACCGCACACAGGAAGCCAGCCGGCGGCAGGTGAGGCCGTGAACCCCAAGGCTCGCGAACATCGCTATACCCGTCTGCGCGAAATGCTGTGCATCGCCTGCACCCTTGAGGGCATGCCGCAACCGATGTTCCCCGAGATCCACCACCTCAACGGTGGCGGGCATGCTGGACAGAAGAGGCGTGGCGATGAATTCACGATTCCGCTATGCCCATGGCACCACCAAGGCAGGCCACCTGATCCGATGACGACGATTGCCGGCGCGTACATCGAGTACGGTCCGTCGCTGAAGCATCACTCTCGACAGTTCCGCGAGAAGTACGGAAGCGATGACTACTTGCTTACGTGCGTGAACATCGAGATCGAACACCGCGACCGAATCGCACGGAGAACCGCATGCTCCTAAGCCGCCCCGCCCGCAATCGCATCAGCGCCATTGCAAACTTTCTGGACCGCTGCGCGCTGCGACTTCGCAGAGTAGTCCGGGATAGTACGCCGCGCAGAAAGCGCGGGGCGAAGGCTGAAGCGGAGCGCATCGAATGAATTGGTTCTCTGCATTTCTGGAACTGCTGTTCATTGCCGTCTACGTAGCCACGACTGCCGCGCTCGACTGGCTGTTCAGCACAGACACTAAGCCGCTGACGCTGCTCTTCGGGTTGGTGTGCGTGAACGCGTTCCGCAACGGGCTTTTCAAGCCAAAGCGCAACATCCCATGACCCCTTCTTCCGCACTTCAAGGAGGACGTATGAGCCCGCGTGAGAATCTGCTGGATCAGCGATGATCCGCTATCACGGCCTGCCAATGACGCCGATCGACACGATGATCAATGCATTGGTCAGTAAGAACGCCATGGTCAGCTACGCCAATCCTGAACAGATGGAAGTCGCGTGCCAGAAGTGCTCGTCGGTTGCGATCGATTGCGGAACGTATACCGCCTACGTGGCCGGCGAGAAGTACAACCCAGAGGGGTACCTTGAGTTTGTAACGCTCTGGCTACGTCATCCCTGCGTTGTGTGGGCCACCATTCCGGACATCATCGACGGGACCGAAGAAGAAAACGATGCTCTGATCGATGCTTGGCCACATGACAAGGCGCTTTCAGTTCCCGTCTATCACCTGCACGAGGATCTGTCGCGGCTGGAGCGGTTGATCAAGGAATACCCCCGCATCGGATTTGGCTCATCCGGAGTGTTCAGCGATCCGAACTCGCCACCATGGTGGAAACGGATGCGCGAAGTCATGAAGGTCGCCTGTGACTCCGAAGGCTACCCACTACGCAAGTACCACGGCTTCCGGATGCTCGATACCGGCATCTTCTCGCGTATCCCGCTCGCATCTGCCGACTCAACGAACGTCGCGCGAAACATCGGTTTCGATACTCGATGGAGTGGCACCTATGTTCCCCGGTCAAAGACCGCGCGGGCTCTCGTGCTGATCAGCAACATTGATCACCACATAGCAGCCGATCGCTGGAACTTCGACGAGGACGGCCTCCAGAACTTCGAGTTACTCGGATGACAGTTGTAACCGACGACCTGATCGAAGCGCACCGTCGCTTCGCAATGCTGGAAGCTCTCGCGAATCACCTACGGTACTGCAAGGTATGTGCGCAGAACGATGTCGAAAACTGCGAACTGGGAAAGCAACTGTGGCTAGCTTCTGGCCACGAACTGGTTCCGTTCACATGACCCCTTCTTCCGCACTTCAAGGAGGACGTATGAGCCCGCGTGAGAATCTGCTGGACGCATCCTGTCGCCTGACGATGCAGGCGCATCGGGCGAACGAGCACGGCGACCGCGAGGAAGGCATGCGCTGCGGCTGGATGGCGATGTACCTCGACGCGAGGGCTAGGGGACATTCCAAGCACAACGCCAGCATGCGGGCGAACGTGTACGAGCGGCGGGGGGATTTGTAGTGGCCGCAAAGCGCTTGATCGAGTGGCACGGCATCACCCTCGGGATCGCAGAGTGGGCGAGGAAGCTTGGGATACTTCCCGCCACGATGTCGGCTCGCTTGCTCTCAATGCCAGTCGAGAAAGCCTTTACGATGCCCACGCAGGCTTGCGGCGGCAGCGTGAAGCGTATCGAACCGTCGCCAATGTTCGGCGAGTACACCGCCGAAGAAGCGGCTCTCTACGGACTAGTGGACGCTGATGAATACCTCGCGCTGTACGAGCGGCAATCAAGGAATCGCAAGTGAAACTCCTCCTCCTGTGCCTGCTGCTATCCGGCTGCACACTTCACGCGAAGGCGCGCGAGTGTCGTGCCTTGGGCCACGAGGTCATGCCGATCGTGGATGAGAGCGGACGCACGGTGGATGTGCGATGCCTTTACCGGTAGGAGCGGACAGTGTTTAAGGTCTACGAAACAAAATGCGATCAATGCCTTTTCTCGAAGGACAGGATCGTCAGCAACAGCCGGCGGGTGGAAGTCTTAGCCGAATGCAAACGGCGGGACTCGCACTTCATCTGCCACAAGGCGACGCTCTTGAATCAGGACGTGTGCTGCCGCGGATTCTTCGATACGCAGACCTCGCAGCTAATCCGCATCGCCGGACGGCTCGGCGCTATCGAGTTCGTACCGTTACCTCCACAGAGATGACGTGAGCACCCTCGGCCTGCAACAAGCTGCCCGCCTGCTGCGCATCAGTGAGGATGCGTTGATGCGCAAGGCGCGCGCGGAGTCGGAATGACCACGTGGACCGACAAGATGAAGCGCGAGCTGGCGGACGTGCAGATTCTGCCGCTTGAGCAATTGCGCGCGCTGCCGGCAGAGTTCGGCGACTACGACGGCGGGATTTACTTTCTGTGGCTCGGCGAGGAGCTGCAGTACATCGGCAAGTCGCGGCAACTCTGTAACCGCCTGAACTATCACAAGGTGAAGTTCGACCGCTGCACCCTCCTGCTAATCGTCAGCGACGAGCGTATCCACGACTTCTCGAAAGACCCCGAAATGCAGCGGCTGGAACGTGCCTACATCGCGCACTACCAGCCGCCGCACAACTGCCTGCATCAGAATCCTGGAACATGAGCGAGCTGAACGAAAACGACTACTTCACCGTGCGACAGGCTGCCGAGTACGCGCGCTGCTCGTATAGTCATTGGCGTTCGCGCATTCAGCCGCACTTCCCGCCGGGCGAGTTCTTCGGCAGACTCCTGTATCGCAAGGCCGACGTTCAACTCTTCGTCGAGACAAAAACCAGATGGCCACAATCAACTGGCGACGCGGGAAGGCGGGCGAGTTCGCGCAGCTCAACTGGTCCGAGAACGGATGCCAGCACCGAGTCACCCTCGGTCGGATCTCGCCGCATGACGCGGAGCTCCGGCGCAAGGCCAAGGAAGTTGAGCTTGGTACCGGAGAGCCGATCTTCGTCCCCTCCATGCGATTCATCGACCACCGCAGGGACTACCTGACGTGGCACGAATCAGAGTTCCCGGACAGTCACTTCCGGGTGAGGCAGATCCTCGAACAGTGCTGCGCGACCTTCGAGCCGAAGGCGCTCGCGCAGGTGACGAAACGCGACGTGGAGGGGTGGAAGGCTACACGGGTCAGCCGGATCGGCGTGAATCGCCGCAAGGAACGCGCGAAGGTCTCACGCAGTACGGCCGGCAAGGAATTCCGAACGGTGAAGGCGTGCTTCTCGAAGGCGGTGGATTGGGAACGGCTTCGCAAGAGCCCATTCGATGGAGTGGAGGAACCGAAGAACCTCAAGAGCGCGCCACCGCACTGGTACCGGAAACCGGAACTCGCACAGCTCTACGCCTGCGAGTCGTACGGGGATACCTGGCGAGTGATTGCGAACGGCGGACTGCGCCGCGCCGAGGCATTGCAGCTCCGACCGGAGGATGTGGACTTCGCCGGCAAGGCGATCCATGTGCTCTCCACCGAGGACGATCGGACGAAATCCGGCGAGTGGAGATTGGTGCCTCTGTCCAGAACCGCCGCTGCGGCCCTACGCCGGCTCATCAAAGCGGGCGGCAGATCGGCCTACGTGATCCCGCATGTCACCGGCCCGAGCCTGTCGCGGGCCTTCGCGCGCGATGTGGAGCGACTCGGGCTGAAGGGGTCGCTTCACTCACTGCGGCACAGCTACGGGGCGCATATGGTGATGGCCGGCGTTCCCTTGCGAACGCTGCAGAAGCTGATGGGTCACGCCAACTTCGAGACCACGGAGCGCTACGCCCACGTGGCCGACGACCACATGAAAAAGCAGGCCCGAGCGGTCAGTTTTTAGCACTCGGAATAGCACACGGAGCCGCAAGTGATTGTTCCACGTGAAACAGTGATAGCCCTCTCAAGGCTGGAACACCGGTTCAAATCCGGTTGGGAGCGCCATGGTTTCAGAGGCTTAGGCGAATCTTGCCTAACGCCTCTCGGCTCATCCACGCCAAGAAACGCCACTGTGTGCTACGAAAACAGCACACAAGCACGCGCCATGTCGCCTCCCTCCCGCCGCGTCCACACAGGAGCCCTGACATGAATGACCTCGAGCCTCTCGCCCTGTTCGGCCGTATCGTGCTGGAGGAATCGCGCGACTGCTGCGACCTCGACGGCGGCTGGCTGCGAGAAAAGGCAGTGGAGTGCGGACTGTTGGAAGCGTTTGCGGTAACCGAGCCGTGCAATCCCAAAGACTGCCGCTGTGCTGAGTGGGACGGCTTCCCCGCGACGTGCTACCGACTGACAGCCGCCGCGCGCGTGGTGAAGGTGACCGTCAATGAGTGAGTCCACGACTACCCATGAGCAGCTCCCGGACGACTATTTCGATGACGAGTACGAGCCGGACGAATGGGAAGAGGAAATGGCCGACTGTTACGGACACTTTGAAAGTCAGTCGCCTAATGCGGTCTTCTTATGCGGCGCGGTTGGCTCTGAAGATTGCGACGAGTGTCCCTGCTATGCATGGCTCGGCCTCACCAATCAACAGATCGATGCGCTCGACACTTTCGAGGGGGACATCCTGTGAGCGCTCCCCCTGAACCCGAAACCCTCGTCGACCGCCTGCTTCAAGCAGCGCCAACATGCCGTGGATGGGTTGAGTGCCACTTACTGCGAGAAGCCGCCGCACACATCGACTGGCTTCACGAACGGCTGGAGGTGCGCGGCAGGGACAGCCATGGAGGTATGGTGTGGCTCGGCATTGGTGATTACGACGGCATCGCGTGCCGAGACGAGACGATCAGGAAGCTTGACGATGTGATAGCGAGGATCAGGTGAGCGCAGATCGGCAGTGCAATTGGCTGGTCCACTTCGCGCAGTCCATGGCGCTGCGGCTATTCGGTGCCAAGCGATGGCTGTGGCATTGCGAACGCTGTGGCAGGAGGGTTTCGTGACCGAGGCATCAACCTGCTACGCCTGCGGGCGGGATAAGGACGAGGGCGACCGGCTGCGCGCCATAATCGCGGAACTTGAAGGCAAGCGCATTCCCTGGCGTTGCGGCGTGTGCGATTACCTCAACGGACCCAACAGCCCCAATTGCCTGTACTGCCTGCATGCACGGGGCAATGCGTTAACGCCAGAGGAGCTGAAGTGAAGCCGCGCCGAATTGTGAAGATCACGCACACCCATCCACTTGACGCCCTTGTCGATAGCGTCATGCGCTGCACAGTCTGTGGCGCCAAGATGGGCGAATGCGACTGCTGGACGCGCTGCGGATGCGGGTGGAGCTACCGCAAGGGCACGAGCTGCAACAATCCAGCCTGCGATCCGTCAGCGCAGCCATGATGAGCGAAGCCGACCAGCGCCGTGCGTGGCGCTACGCCGATGAGCTGCGCAAGTACGTCGCGCTCAACGCGGAGCCCACGAGCGGGCTGCTGCTGGGCGTGGCGGCGTTGTTGGAGCGACTCGTTTCACCACAACCTGCGGAGCCACGATGATCCTCGACGCATGGCAATTACTCGCTCGGCGCATGGCTTACCGTCGCTGGCGCCAAGGCAGATGGGTCCAACTGGCTGACGGCCGATGGCTGCGAACGATGCAACGGTATGGCCTGAGGTACGACGCATGCGAATGGTACACCGACATATGAAGTGCCCCCGAACGGAGCCGAAGTGAGCTGGGCCGTCGAACGCGACAATGCTGGCAGGCCGGTGCGGCTGATCTGGCTGGGCCGTGATGATCGGTGCGAGCCGAAGGAACCGCGGCAGCTCGTCCACGGGTGTCCCGGCTGCGGCTTTCACTTCGGATGGCACAAGATGGGATGCAAGCTGAAGGCTACCAAGTGAAGCGCCTATCCCTCGCGCTGCGTTCCCTGCGCGCCTCCGTGGCGTGGCTCAACACGCACCCGCGCATCGATATAGCCCCGACCCGCAAGGAGGCTGCGCGCGTGAGCTACCAGCTTGGGTTTCGAGCGGGGTATCGTGCGCGAGGGCGTGGATCAGCAGGTGATGCATGAGCCAGGAAGTCAGCATGATGAACTACTACGCCGGGCGCTTCGAGGCGCTAGAGAGGCGCGTCTCTGACCTTGAAAACGAACTGCGTCAGGCGCGACTACTCATTGAAGCGCTGTGCTCTGGAAATACCTACCCGGCATCCGGCGCTCTTCCGTGAAGGGTGAATCAGTGATGACCAAGATCGACCTCGCATCCCTGCGCGTGTACGCCGTGCTCGACGGTGAGCGACTAGCGGCGCTGTGGGCGGAGATAGAGCGGCTGCAAAGCCTATGCGAATCCTTGGCTGATAACGTAGAGCGGCTGGCGAAAGAGAATGCCGGCCTCGTTGCCGACTTGAACAACAGTTTGCCTGAGCGTTGGAGATGAATCATGAGCATTGAGTTCCACGTTGATCCAGACCTTTGGGCTGTCTTCAAGGCTGTCACTGTCCAGAAGGACGCTCTCTCGGATGAGAACGCCGCCCTTCGTGCGCGTGTTGCGCAACTTGAAGAAGAAGCGCGGCTCCTGCCGTTCTGGCGCAGACGCGCAAAGCACGCGACCAAACTCTTGCTCGCCCCGAAAGGCTGCAACTGCGCCACCCTCGGCGGCTGCAGCAAGTGCTACACCGGCCCTGTCACTGACTTACGCGCTCTGAGAACCACATGAAGATCGAGAAACTTGAGCAGATTGACGAGCTGCTGCGGGCTGGTGGCGAGCTGGCAATCTCTGGCTACTCAGATGTCCTGCGCATCACGGAACAGCCCCGGAAGTTCCATGCGCGGATATGGAAGCGTGGCCGGCCGGAGTCCTCGCACAACTACATCGGCGACAACGCCGTGGACACGCTGGCTGGCCTTGAGAACTATCTCGTGCAACACGCTGGCCGGTCACGTGATGCTGGCGCTTAAAGTCGTCGGGATATTCCTGCTGGTGGCAGCGGTCGGCTATGCCTTTATCCTGCTGCTTACTGACAGTTGAGAACCGCATGAAAGTCTTTGCAAGCAGCGCGCTGATTGCAGCGTGCGCATTGGCCATCTTCATGGCTGGCCTATACATTCTGTTGCGCCTGTTCTTGTGGCGACAGGCTCGGCGTCGATCACTGTGAGTCCCAATCTGCAAGAATTGCGGAAAGGAGGAGACGGCCCCCCGGTCACTGATCGCCCTTTCGGGAGTGCAACCTTTCAGCTGCTCGTGATGGTCCGGCGCATGACCGTCTCACGCGAATGGTACGCCGTTAAACCCCCGTAAAAACCCCCGTTCCGACGGGGGAGAAATGTCATGTTCGATGCCCAGTGAGTAACTGTATGGATGAATTCGAGCGCGGTGTGGCCATAGGCAAAGCCGTAGAGTCGGCAGAGGGTTGCATTTGCCGTGGCAATTGGCGAGCTATCGTGAAGGAAAGCCAGCCGCTGATCGACAAGCGCTTCACGGACCATCGCGGACACGAATTCAGCTTCTTCGGAGTCGTCCATGGTGGCGACGATTTCTACTACGGCATGTGGAGCAAGGAGCACGGAATGCGATTGCTATCGTGCGTGGGCTCGCTCGAAGCCCATGGATTTACTATGAGCACCACATGACATCGTTCGTCCGCGTACTGAACACCGGAGCGGTGATCGTGGACCTTGCCGGCTGGCTGCGTACACCGGCAGGATTGGCACAGCTTGCTGCGATCAGTCGTCTGAGGGATCGCCTTCGTGACGCCACGAAAGGGATATGAGGGTAGTTCACAGGTGAGAACCGCATGTTAGTCGGCCCGGTCATGGGAAGCGTTTGGGGCGTTCGCACGATGAAGCCGGTGGGACCGACCTCTCGCCGTCGTTGCTTCTGCGGTTGCGGCAAGCGCGCCACGCACCTCGGTCTAGGGGATGGGGTTGGCCTTGTTACCGCCTGCGAACTCTACATCCGCCGGTGGGTTCGTGACGGTGTCAAGACTTCGCGACTCGCCGTGTGTCGAACAAAGCTGAGCACCACATGAAATCCGTGATGGGGATACACACCGAACCGACGAACGAAGAATTCTACGACAGCGAGATCGCGCCGAAGTTGCTTGAACTAGCGAACCAGTGCGGTGATCGCGGGATGTCGTTTGTGTCGGTTGTCGAATACGCTCCCGGCGAGCGCTCCACGACGAAGCGATTGATGACCGACGCGGGGCTGGCGATGGTCATGCTGGCGCACTGCGCGAAGATGGGCGAGAACGTGGACGGCTACATTATGGGGCTGATGCGCTACTGCCGCGAGAAGAGTATCGACATTAGCGCAAGCATCATTCTCAGCAAGTTCACCGGATAGCGGAACAGCTACTCGCTGACCAGATCTGAGAACCACCACAACAATAAAAAGGGACGACACCATGATATGGGACAGGATCAAGGGATCAATACGCGCGATGATTCGGGAGGAACTGAAGGCGCAGGAGTATCGCCAGGCACGCAGCATCGACTACGGCCTGCGCATGAACGCCATCATGGACTCCGCGCGCTTCGTAGAGCAGAACATCCCGCTTTCCAAGCGTTTCTCGTCAGAGGATCTGCGCAGGCAGGCGATCCAGACGGCACCGCCCGGGATGATGCTCGAGTTCGGGGTGTGGAAAGGCGACTGGATCACGCGGATGTCGCAGATGGCGCCGAGCTTGCACTGGTACGGCTTCGATTCGTTCGAGGGGTTGCCGGAGGCGTGGTCGATTCGGCAGGCGGGATTCTTCGCGCTCGATGCGCTACCGGCGGTGCCGGCGAACGTCACGCTCGTGAAGGGCTGGTTCAAGGACACGCTGCCGAAGTTTCTGGACGAGCATTCCGGGCCGCTTGGCTTCAGTCACATCGACGGGGACCTCTACTCATCGACGATCGAGGTATTGGATCTGCTGGCCGAACGGCTGCAGGTGGGAACGACGCTGGTGCTGGATGACTTTCTCGTCGAGCCAGGCTGGCAGCGCGAAGAGCATCGGGCGTGGTTTGAATTTCTCGGCAAGAACCCGCGAATCCGGTGGGAGTACCTCGGCTACCAGCCGGATCTCTTCGGGTCGGTTGGGGTTAGGATCACGGGGGTCTGAGACGGCGTCGGAGAAGAGAGCCATGAGTTTTACAGGCTGGGAAGGCAACACGGCGAGCGGTAGTGCAGGCGAAGAACTTAACGTCAGACCAAGCCATCGAAGTGTTGCGCGCCGCGCTGCTCAAGGCGAAGCGCTCGCACTATTTCTGCGAAGACTGTTGGTATACCTGTCCAATGCACCCGGAAGGTTCTTGCAACGAGCGCAAGGCGAAGAAGTGCGACTGCGGCGCCGGTGAGTTTAACGCGGAGATTGACCGCGTTTTGCTCTGCGTCAAGGAGCGGAGCTATGAAAATTTGGGCGCTGCAGTCTGGCGGAAGTGACGGAGACGTCATCGTCGGCCACGTCATCCTGCCGGACGGACTAAACATTCGGGCCGAGCTAATCGAATACAGAGCGTGGTATCGCGATGTGTATTGTGCGAAGGGTGCGCGCGTACAGTATCAGACGTTTCAACGCTGGCTTACGGATCGTGGCGCGCGAGAGCCCACGCCGGACGAGCTAGAAGTTCTTGAAGAATACTGAGGCGCTGGCAGGGCCTGAACTTAGCGTCCCTCTGACACCAGCCCGCCATTCATAAGCGCGGCTTGCTTGCGATACCACGAAACCCAGCCCGCTAATCGTTCAGCGTCTCGCTCGCACCGTCGAGCAGTATCACTAAGGCTTGCTGAAGCTCGCTCGATGCGTTCGTCGCTTCCGGTGGACTCAGGAGCGAGGCTGGGGCTTCCGGGAACCGCGGGCATTTGGCCACCGTTGCGATTGGCGTTGTACTGGCGCAGGAGGTGAGCGTAGCGGCGCTGATAATCAGCAGCGCGAGAGTCAATGGCCTTGAGTGCTTCGGCATGACGGGCTTCCTGTTCGGCGGTGAGACGTTCTGATGCAGTCTCTAGAGTACGGGTGCGTTCCTCGGCTCGGGCCTTGGCGAGCGCGGCGGCAAGAATGAGCGGCTTGTAGTGGCCTTCTGTCGCCTCTACACCGCGTTCGTAGGACCAGTGGTAGGCCGCGAGCAGCACGAGGCCGACGATGAGGACTCCGGCAAGCGGCTTCCAGAATTTCAGCGCGAGCGGTAGGAATGGAATCACGGCTGCGGCTCCGACTGTCGCGAATTGAAGTACCCGCGCCATGCGGTGAGCAGGCCGGATGCGAGCAGAATCCACTTGAGCGCTTTGTCCGTGAATACCCCATCGGCCACCGCGAGCACGCCTACGGTGACCTGCGAGAAACCAATCGCCTTCGTGCCGTGCGAACGGAAAAAGTCATAGATGGTTTTCAATGCCGTCATCATCGGGCCCCCGTTGCGAGTTGTTTTGCGACGGCCTTGGCCCTCACCGGTGTCTGCTTGGCCCATAGGCTATCGAGAGCTTCGGACTCGGCTTCCGTCCATACCTTGGCACGTATGGCGATCAGCATCTTCTTGAAGCCGCGCAGGCGGTCCATGCCCATCTGGTAGGCCATTTCGATCAGCGCCTCGCGCCGCATTTCGTCCAGGTCCGGCCAGAAGTCGAATACCCGCGCGCATTCCAGTTCAGTCGCCTCAAGCTGCTTCGTCATCAGCCAGTCGGCACCGACGACGGAGATCGACACGGTGAGCATGTGATTGTCGAGCAGGAACTTCCATTCCGCTGGCGACAAGGGATTCGTTTCAAGACAACGCCCCTTGGCGAACGTCCACAACCCTTCCGTGTCCTTGTAGGGATTGGTACGGAATCCCTCGTGACCGGATACCGATTCGAACAGGCTCATCGTTCATCTC
>Ga0210377_10003768_pt1 | contig 12938 bp, 12 predicted proteins | sample PLM4_65_b1redo_FD_155480 | JGI IMG/M metagenome (GOLD analysis project Ga0210377, IMG submission 155480) | Groundwater sediment microbial communities from an aquifer in East River, Colorado, USA - PLM4_65_b1 redo | ecosystem: Environmental > Terrestrial > Soil > Riparian zone | place: USA: East... | reverse complement strand
CATCATCATGACCGCCCAGGCAACGATGCAGAACGCGATCGAGGCCATGCGGCGCGGCGCCTTCGATTATATCACGAAGCCCTTCGACCTCGACGAGGTGAATATCCTTCTGAAGAAGGCCATCGAGGTCAGGAGGCTTTCGCAGGAAGTGACCGCTCTCCGCGCCGAAGTGCGGGAGAAGTACGAGGGCGGGCTTATCGGCAACACAGCCGCCATGCAGGAGATCTACAAGACGATCGGCCGCGTGGCGGAAAGCGATGCCACGGTCCTGATCCACGGGGAAAGCGGCACCGGCAAGGAGCTGGTGGCGCGCGCGATCCACTATCACAGCAGGCGCGCGGGCAGGCCGTTCGTGGCCGTGAATTCCGCCGCCATCCCGTCGGAGCTGCTCGAGAGCGAACTATTCGGACACGAGAAGGGTGCGTTCACCGGCGCGATCGGCCGCAAGATCGGTAAGTTCGAGGCCGCGTCCGGCGGGACCCTGTTCCTTGACGAGATCGGTGATATGGACCTGCCGCTCCAGGGGAAGCTGCTGCGCGTGCTTCAGGAAAAAGAGTTCGACCGAGTGGGCGGTACCGAGCCGATCAGGACCGACGTGCGGGTACTCGCCGCGACTCACCGGAACCTCGACAAGGCCGTGCGTGAGAAGCGGTTCCGCGAAGACCTGTTCTATCGCCTGAACGTGATCCAGATCAATATCCCCCCGCTCAGGAAACGGAAGGACGATATCGTTCCGCTCGCCGAGTTCTTCATGCAGAAATATCAGACTGGAGATACCGGAAAAAAGCTGCTGACGCCCGAAACCCTCAAAATCCTCCGCGCCTATGACTGGCCGGGCAACGTGCGCGAGCTCGAGAACGCGATCCAGCGCGCCATCACCCTGTCCCAGGGCGACAAGATATTTCCCGACGCGCTGCCGCCGCAGATCTTCAAGCCGGGACAGGGCGCCCACCTCTCCTTCGAGAACTTCCTTGAAGAGAAGCTCGCCGATCTCGTGGAGCGCATGGGAGGCCTCGATCGGGGAGACATCTACTCCATGGTGCTCCAGCGCGTCGAGAAACCGCTCATCACCCTTGTGCTCAAGAAGACCGAAGGGAACCAGGTGCGCGCCGCGAGTCTTCTGGGCATCAACCGGAACACCCTCAGGAAAAAGATCAAGGAACTGGGGATCAGGGGCCCTGTTGAAGAGCGTTATGACAATACGGATGAGTAAAAAGAAAACATCTGTGCCCAGCTGATGCGGGGCACCAGGGCGAATGACAACCCCTCACCCTACCCTCTCCCCTCGGGGGAGAGGATAAAGGTGAGGGGGATTTCCAGGTGGAAAGAGCTGTCGTCCGTGTGCGGACATTAGTTTTTTAGTTATGCGACCATTCCAGCCCCCTGAAACGTTCACGCGTTCGTCCGGCTGTCATTGCGATGTAGTGGATCGGCTTTTGATCGACACCTCTCCCGCCATTGCTCAGCTGCGGGAACGTCCATTGCGCCCATGAATACGCTCATTAAAACGATCGAGATACTCGGCATTATCGCTTTTGCTCTTACGGGGATTTACCAGGCCCGAAAGAAGGGGATGGACATCGTCGGCGTCTATTTCGTCAGCATGGTCACGGCCTTTGGCGGAGGTACGCTGCGCGACATCATCCTGGACCGCCGTCCGCTGTTCTGGGCTGAGCACTACTGGTATCCGTTTCTCCTTCTGATGCTGTCGGTCCTCTCGATCGTTGTGATCAAGGACGTCCTGAACCGACAGGGCGTCGTGATGTTCATTTTGGTGCTGGACGCGCTCGGGCTGGGGCTCTTCAGCGCCTCCGGCGCGTCGCTCGCGAACGCTTTCGGGTATCATGTATTTGTGTCGGTGCTGATCGGGGTCATGACGGGAGTTTTCGGCGGGGTGATGCGAGACATCATCTGCAACGAGATCCCGTACGTGTTCACGAGGACCGAGCTGTACGCTACCTGCTCCTTTGTGGGCGCCTCGACCTATCTCCTTATTGTCAAAACGAACGCCAATGAGATCGTGGCGGTCATCTCCTGTATCTCCGTCACCTTTCTCTTGCGGATGATCGCAATACGATATAATATCAGGTTGCCGATTTAGGGCCCGTGAGCAGTCGGGCGAAAGAAGCGAGGAAACAGGGCGACGAGGGCATACCGCCGGATGAGGGATCGCGGGAGGTGTCAATGCCGTACGTAAACATCAAGATAACCAGAGAAGGCGCCACGATTGGGCAGAAAGCGCAGCTCATTCAGGGTGTGACGAACCTGCTGAGGGACGTCCTCGGCAAGGACCCGCAAACCACGGTAGTGGTCATTGAGGAAGTAGATACCGACAGCTGGGGGATCGGCGGCGAGAGCATAACAATACGCAGGAAAAGGGAACGGGCAGAAAGAGCGTAATTTGTGCGCCCTGATCACATCCCCTTATCCGGCAATGGTGCGGGACGAGGGAATTATCATGACGACGGTCACGGTGATGGGATGCCGCCTGTCGCCATGCTCGCAGCCGGGCGCAGAAACAACCATGAAGATGATTGCCACGAATGAGATTATCTCCTGCCGCATCGGGTGCGGCGCCTGTTGTATTGCACCGTCGCTCTCGTCACGGATCCCCGGCATGCCGGATGGAAAGCCCGCAGGGGTCAGGTGCGTACAACTGTCACCGGACAACCAGTGCGAAATTTACGGCAGGCCCGATCGGCCGGCGGTGTGCCTGTCCTACCAGGCATCGGAATCATGTGGAACGGACCGGGAGCATGCACTGCGGTACCTGGAAGAGGTTGAATTGAAAACGTGCGGGTGATCGTCTTCATGTACGCCCCGGCATCAGGGTGAAAGGAGCGAAGGAACGTGCCATGGTCGAAACAATAACTCGTGATTCGGAACAGCTGATAGCGGAAAGAAAAAAGCGCCTTCTCATTGTTGTCGACGGCGATGCTTCGCGACTCTACTATACCAGTATTCTGCTGCAACGGCTCGGCTATAATGTCTATACGACGAAACTGGCTGAAGATGCTCTCGAGGTCATGAGCATCACTCTGCCCTCGCTCGTTCTGACGGACGAGACGCTGCCGGCAATGAGCGGACTTGAACTCATGAACAGGATGAAACAGAATTCGGAGACGCGGGAGGTCCCGGTCATATGCTACACCTTGTCGACAGATCCCTCCGAAGAGGGAAAATGTCTGCGCGACGGGGGCGCTGCGTTTCTCAGCAAACCGGCTGAGCCGGACGTGTTGTTCGCGGCCATTCAGAAAGCGGCGGAGATCACGCCGCGCAGGTATATCCGGCTGAGTGTCTGTCTGAGCGTGATCGTAAACAACGAGTCCGCTGCCGATGGTTTACCCATTGATTGTCTGACCGCGCTGTCGGAGAATGGCATGTACGTCAGCACGCTCAACCCGAGGATGGCCGGAGCCGAGATGCCGTTTACCATTTTTTTACAAAAATACGTGATCAGGGTGGTGGGGACGGTCCTTCACAGTTATAAGAGCGGTGAAGGGCCGCTTCGGACCCCCGGCATGGGGATTAAATTTACGCAGATCAAGCCTGAGGACCAGGCAATGATCCGGGCGTTCATCAACAGGCAGCTTATGCAGGACCTGGCCGGGGGAATGGAGTAGGGCGACGGTCTGGTATATCGAGCGCAGGAGGCATACTCTTTTAATTCTCAAAAAAAGCCACCGGTTTCAACCGGTGGCTTTTTTATGAACAGTGTTCTTAACCTGATCCTATGGTTTTGGCTGTTCCGGAGTTGGGGCTTGCGGTGCAACAGGCTCCGGAGCCGGCCCAGGTGTGGTGGTTTGTTGCGGAGCCGATTCGGAAGGTTTGAACCGGGTCGGTGAAAAGTTCGGGTCTATCTCGTACGCCCGGTCGAAATTTTCCAAAGCCCTTTGCCGATTCTCCCCGTCACTTTTTTTGCTTTTCATATAGTACGCGTACCCGAGGTAATAGTAGGCTTCTGCTTCCGGTGAGATCGAGGCGGACTCATCGAATTCGGTTATGGCCGCATCAAAATCTTTTGCTTTTAAATGGGAAATACCCTGCTCCAGGTGTCTTGAAGCTGTTGCAGTGTCGAAGACCTCCTCCGCAGGAAATGCCGGTGCAGCGGCCATGCTGAGCATGGCAGTGAGAACATAGATCAATGATCGGTTATACGCCATAGCCTCCTCCTCTCTTGGTGTTTCTACCATAGCACAATCATTGTTGTGATGTCAACCAATCCTGCTGTAACAAATGCATGCTACGGCCTGCCGCGGTACCAGCGCAACCCTGTCAGCGTGCGCTGACCCTGATGTTCGCTCTTCCGCGGAGTTCCGCCAGGTACTGGGCCAGCTGTAACCCCATCTTTTTTTCCATCAGAAGCGCGGATATCATTTTCTGGACATCCTGGAAACGCTTGTCCTTGAACTCCGCGGCATGTTCGTTGAAATAACTCTCTGCTTCTTCCCGAGTCACCCGCACAAACAGTCCTACCTTCTTTTCCACAAACCGCTCGACCAGAAGCTGCTCGCCGAGCATGCGGGCGAGGTCCTGACGGGTCATGTCCAGTGCCGCCAGAAAATCGCCGAACTCCTTGTCGGAAGAGAATCGTTTAGCGACATTTTCGACCTCTGCGCTGAGCTCCTGTTCCGTTACTTCAACGAACTTGAGCCGATGAGCCTCCTGGACGAGCAGCCGCCGGTTGATAAGACCATCGAGGGTCGTTGCCTCCAGTGCCAGCCGGTCCTTATCGGCGTTGCCGAGCCGCTGGTTGAGCGCTACCGCGCAGCTGAGCTCGCTTGCGGTGATGACCTCGGTATTGACCGTGGCAACGATGCGGTCCACGAGTTCCGCCTGAAGGGCGAAGGGGAACATGAGGATGATGACAAGGAGTGTTGTCAGTATACCCCAATGAAGCATTCTGCTCATATGATCTCCGATTCCACAAATCTCATGGATTTAAATTTCAAAACCGCAATTGTTTCCGCAATGGCCAAGAAGAGGGCCACGCTGATTTCTTTGAACATTATACTGCGTAATCTCTATTCAGAACGTATTGCCGATATTGAAATGAAGCTCTCCCGGACTTTCCCCGGGAAGCTGGTGTGTCTTCAGGCCGTAGTCGATCCTTAGGGGGCCAACGGGCGTGCCGTATCGGATCCCTGCGCCGCAGGCGGACCGGAGGTTTCCAACGTCGATCTCTTGTCCCACCCACACATTACCGGCATCGCAAAAGAGGACGACGCCGAATCCCTCTCCGGGATTCAGACGGAGTTCCACGTTCAGTACCAGCATGCTCGATCCTCCCGTGGGGATCAGGTCCCCGTTCGCATCGAGGCCGCTCGGGCCGATGGAGTCCTGGGTGAAGCCCCGCACCGTGGTGCTGCCGCCTGCATAGAACCGCTCGTGGATCGGGACCTCTGTTGTTTCGCGGAAGGGCCATGCCATGCCCGCACGTGCTGATAAAGCGAGCACCGCGGTATCGATAGGCAGGAACCAGCTGCCCTGGACGGTGAGTTTTGAGAAGTCCGCCTGCGACCACAGCTCCTTCAAAGCCTCCTTCAGAATGATCCCGTAGAGAGCCCCTCTCCTCGGATTGAACACATCATCGCGCAGGTCCCAGATCAGGGCAGGACTCAGACTGCTCACCAGCACGCGGCCGCTGTCCTCAGCGGTGAGCTCAGCCGCCTGCAGCACGTCATAGTTGACGACATTCTCGAACTGGTACGTCAGGGAAGGCGTCAGATTCTTGAAGGTCTTTTCAACCCCGAAGGAGGCAACTGTCTTGCGCGATTTATAATAGATCTCGCGGGTGTCGGAGTTCAGCTTCTCGGAATCAGACCACACGAGGCTGAACTTGTTCTCAAGTTTATAGCCCAGGATCCAGGGCTGCTGAAAATTAAAGATCGCGCGCTTGAGGATGTCGCTCTGCTCGTACCGAAGGCTCGTGTACCGTGCCGTGCCCCAGAGGTTCCGGTGCGAAACCTCCACGGAGCCCCGGAGCCGGTCCAGGTCGCCGTAGCCCACGCTTAACGTCACAGCGCCCGCAGGCCTTTCTTCGACCGTGAACAGCATGTCTGTAATGTATTCCTTTTCACCGGGATGAACGGGATCGAACCTGGCCACCCGGAAATAACCGAAGTGGTAGATCCGCTGCTGGCTCGTGAGGATGGCCCCGTAGTCGTAAGGGTCACCCTCTTTTACCAGCAGCTCGCGCATGATCACGTCGTCCCTGGTCCGCACGTTCCCCCGCAGGATGATCCTGCCGATCGAGACAGGACGGTCCTCGGTGATCCGGTAGTGGACGTCTACGGTCCCGTCATGAGGGGTTTTTTCCACATCCACCCTGGCATAGAGGTATGCCTTGTTTGAGTACGCCATCAGGATCCGGTATTTGTCCTCATCTGTGAGCCGTTCGTTGAACGGTGCGTCCGGTTTCAGGTTTACCGTGTCCAGCAGCTTTGCCGCGGTGAAGGCGGTGTTCCCTTCAAAGGTAATACTGCCTGTCCTGGTCTGCGGTCCTTCGACGATCTCGATCATCACCACTGCCGTGCTTTTGTCGCTGCTCATGACGGTGTTTTGATTCACGGCTACGGACAAATAGCCGGTATCAAGATACCGGGCGCGGAGGTTTTCGACGTCCTTGTCCAGGAGGTCTTCCTGATAGGGATGTGATGTGAACCAGCCGGGTTCCCGCAGCGCCATCTGCTTTTTGATGTCCCTGGCTGTGAATACGGTGTTTCCCCGGATCGTGATCTCCTTTACCATCACCTGCGGCCCTTCCTGGATTTTGAATACCAGTTCGAGCAGGCCCGGTTGCTCTGATTTTATTACGTCTATCGTCACCTCGGTATAACCCTTTTCCCGGTACAGGGCCTTGATCTTATCTACGCTGCTTTCGACGACGGAGTCCGATATGTCATGCTCCGACCAGATCAGCAGGTTTTTTGTAAGCGTCTTGGTACTGAACTCGCGGTTGCCGGTGAACCGGGTAATGACGTGCGGGCCCTCGTCGCACTGGATGTGCACGAATGCACGAGAGTCCCTGAAGCCCGTGTCGACGGGACCGACTTTCGCCGCCGGATAACCCGCGTCGAAATATTTTTTCAGGATCGCTTCCCTGTCCTTGACCAGGAGGATCTCGCGTTTCAGCGGCGATCCTTTTTTGCTTTTCATGGCCCTGAGGAGTTGTTTGTCCTTGAACACGCTATTGCCGGAAAAGGTGATGTCTGCCAGAAGGGTCGGAATTGACTCCCGGATATCTACATGGAGGGCAACACGATTCGGTTCTTTGAGGGGTTCGCTTCGGAAGGCCACGGCCGCGTCATAAAATCCTTCTGACTGGTAAAAGGCAAGGAGGTCTGTCTTAAGCGAAGAAAGCTTCTCTTCGCGCAGTTCCTTCCCCTGGATACTTGCGAGCATGTCCAGGATCGTGCCTGTGGACACGGCGCTATTGCCGTGGATGGCAATCGTATCCACGACCGTGATCGGCGTCACGACATATTCGAGCCGCACGCCGCCATCGTCGGGAAAGGCCTCGACCCGGATGTCTTTAAAGATCCCTTTCAGATAGAGCGTCGCGATCCCTTCGCGGACAGCAGAGCCGGTGAGAAGGTCACCTTGCTTCACCACGATGAGCGGCAGCACTTGCCCGGGCCTGGGCCAGGGTTCGCCGCGGTCGTCCTTGACCTCGATCCGGGTTATCGTCATCCCGGAATAGGAACCAGCTGACGCATGGACCGGGGAGACAAGCATGATCATCAGGAACCACCCGGCAAACCAGCACAATGATTTCATGAGGAATTTTTAGCATAACACGACAGGAATGTAAAGGAAGAACCGATGGGCTGCGAAACAACGAATAACCAAGGATGAACCCGGCACATCAAAAGGGTTGCGAAATGAGAGATTCAGTCTTTCAGCGATTCACGAACCCCCTTGATGGCCTCGTAACGCGCGCCTGACGCGCCGCCTTTGGCGCGTCGTTGTCGAGGCGCTGGTTGGAATCTCTTGGCTCGGGAAGCGGCCATTCAGAGGAATAAACACAACCCCCAAAGAGACTATTGCTTTCTGTCTTTCTCAACAGAAGAAGCAATGCGCTCAAGCAACTTCTCAACTTTATCCATGTGTTCATTCTGTCTTTTCATGTAATTACCATACGTACCTGTGCGCATTTTGTATATGAGAAAGACCGCCATGAGGATGAGAGGCGCCCATGTATAAAGGAATGGCCTCATATCATCTTGAGCCGCAAAGGCTATGCTTGGATAGACTATAGCTGTTAGACTAGCGAAATAGATAGAGCAAACATTACGACGTTTAGTTGTTATCATACAAGTTACCTCCATCGGTATTTTTTAACAAGTTGGTTGGGATCAACGGCTTCAAATATAATCTTCGCACTCTCCTATGCAAGTCTGTGTGACTTTTGCCAGGTTATTTATTTTCCGACTTTGTAACAACAACCATTAGCGACTTTGTTGGAGCATATGGGTGCTCTTGAATCATCACATTCACGTGGTCACCTTTTCCAATATTATCTTTGCCTGTACCCATAACGTAAAGGTCTTGGCCGTTATATTTGACCAGATAGCCTTTGTACCGATATTCGCCTCGAATGATTTCACTCACATCTGCAACGATGCCCTTTTCACCTGAGCTTTGGCTACTCTGCGCCCATTGCTTACCAGTTTTTGTTGCCTTTGAAATAAATGGCGCTGCCCATAATAGGACGGCTATAAGTGCTATATGGAGCACTATGGATGAGGCCATCAGATACATTTTGACGTATTTCATTTGATCTCCTTTGCCAACATTCGCGTCACTCGCCGCTTTAGGCGAGTCGATGTGGACGCGAAGGTTATAAATACAGCTCTCCTTTAGAATAGAGAACCGCATTTCCCGAAATTTTTACGCGATCTCCTGCGTTTTCACAGAATAATTCACCACCACGCTTAGAAAGCTGAAAAGCGTGTAAGTGATTTTTATTTAGACGAGCGGCCCAATATGGAATTAATGTACAATGCGCGGAACCCGTCACGGGATCTTCGGGGATACCGGCATTTGGCGCGAAGAACCTTGAGACAAAATCTGACCTTTCGCCCCGCGCAGTTACGATGACTGCAAAAGCGTCCCTGATTTCTTTTAATTTATCAAAATCGGGATTCATGCCTCTTACGGTAGATTCGTCTTTGAAGACCACCAGAAGATCCCTGGATTTCAGGACATCCAAAGGCTCTGCTCCGAGGGCTTGAGAGATGATAGGAGATTGTTCTGTTGGTTCAGGCTTTCTGGCCGGAAAGTCCATGGAAAGCAACTCGCCTGATTGGGTGACAGATAATAGGCCGCTTTTGGTCTGAAAATCGACTGATGGCAAAGAATTATCGATAAAAGATAAAATTACGAAAGCGCTTGCGAGTGTTGCATGGCCGCAAAGATCGATTTCGACTGTGGGGGTGAACCACCTGAGACCATATTCCCCTTTTGATTTATGTACGAGGAAAGCCGTTTCAGATAAATTATTCTCTGCCGCAATGGATTGAAGCAACGTATCGTCAAGCCATGATTCCAAGAGACATACAGCAGCGGGATTGCCACCGAATATCTTTCTTGAGAATGCGTCCACTTGGTAAAATGGTATATTCATACTTCATTCCTCCTGCTTATAATGCCGCGGTCAGGAGCTGCACCCCGTAGGGGTGCGTCTCTCTGGACTGCGTTGTTCCCCGGCGCGTAGCGACGGGGATGCAGTCCGCTCCTGACCGCGGCATTCCCTCGGTTGGTCGCGAAGCGACCGAGGGAACACGGCGCTGACGCGCCGACTTTGGCGCGTCGCTGTCGAGCGCCAAGTTGGAATGGACTTTCTTGTCAAAATGAAACGCATCTGTAGACACAGAAGATGCGTTCTCATGTACTCCACTTTGTGGAATTTTATCAATCCCATTCTATAGTCGCTTCAAGTATTTTCCCTCCTTGTGCCCCACCTTTTTTGCTTTCTTTAGGCAGAAGGGTCACTCTTGATTTCCCACACTTAGGACACTTTTTAGAACTAAAATCCATACTCGTTGTATTAACTATAAATACTTTTCCGCAATTCTCTACAGGGCAGAGAAACGCAGCGTTGTTTCCATGTATGTCTACTTCATCATATTTATCATCGCAATGGTATTTCTTAGATGGCATGGGACCTCCTATTTTTACGTACCAGCTGGTAGGTTGGGCTGAACGGTTCTCGTGAAGCCCAACGCATTCACGAGTGAAAGATGTTGGGCAAGGTGACCCTTTTGCCCAACCTACCAACTGTCGACCCGCAGGTTATCACTTTTTCTCTATTCAAGTCGAAATCGGCCTACAGACAACCTTGTAAAATACCGACGATAATCAAAAGAATCAAACTGCTAAGAAGACTCAGCCAGATGTGCTTATTGTATTTTTGTACGACGGCGTATCCTTCTTTAAAGTAAGCGTCGTCAATTAGCCGAGCACTGTGGATTTGTTGTAAGCCGATATCGGCCTTCATTATTTTCCGAACAATCCATGGCAGCGAATTCCAAGCGCTAGGATGTTGTTCTTTCACCCAGCGTCGAAGTCCTCTGGCATTTCTTTCCTGCAGGAACGAACTGACTATCGTATACAAGATCGACAAGATAGAAATTCCGAAAAGAATGGTGGATATGCTTGTTCGCATGTCAGTTTCTCCGGGATCGCGGAGGTGAGACGCGTGCCTTTTGCGCGTCGTTCTCGACCGACAAGTTAGCTTTCAATATTGTTTGAAATTTAAAAAATCAGTAATCTTATTAACCAGTGTAATACTCATACTCTGTATCTGACTATATTTATCGTTTATGTTCTTACTTATAATTTCATAATTATCTCGACTGACCGAAGAATCAAAAGTCATGTCACATAAATTTTCGACCTTAACAGTTTCATCATTAATATTATCTATGAGCCTTTTAAGTCCAAACAGCAAAGATTGATAATCCACATTGAAAATCGACAACTCTGACAAGTTCAGGTCGGTAAAAGTTGCATTTATTTTCTTAAGACTCAAACTCTTCGCTGATTTTTTTTCTCGCTCAGATTTAACGTAGGCAGCAAGCGCCGCGTCATCAACTTCTTCTAAAAGTTTCTTAACCACCGGCAGAGTTGTGTCGATAATCCCCTGATCGCCACTATAAACTTCAGCATTCAGAATAAACCACTGAAGAAATTTTCTATCAAATTCACCGGCTTTTTTCCCTAAAATGTAACAATTGAAGATAAGTATATATCTCAACTCATCGAATTCTGTACAAATCCCCTTGTGCAGGGCCTTTTTGGTGTATTTTTTCTGGATATTGCTGACTATCGTCGGGCTTAGCATTCCCAACAACCATCCCATTAATATTGAGAGTGAATCCATTTAACAACTCCTTCGTGTTGACAGTTAACGCGCGGGTGAGGAGCGTGCTTTTCGCGACTCACTCGACCCGCTCGTTATATCATTTATGTTCTCTCTTTAGTCTTTCAATTTCAGCATCACCTTGCTTCTTCATGACCTCAAGATCGGCAGGTGTTGGCCGAAGATCATGCGGCATATAAATAACAACTGCATCCAAGTTGCATGTTCTGCTCGTTATACTGGTGTTGTTTTCTCTTTTTGTGATATATCGGAAACCATACCTCACAATATTCTTGTCTTTGTCTTCCCAGTCGTCCATCCACTGATGGACATCCATTCCTTTTTGATCTATAAAAAAGCCCCACTGGCGAAACTTTTCTCCTGTCCAATTAAGCTTCAAACCGGGATTTAGGTAATCTTCTTCTAATCGGCGCCAACCCCTCTTTGACATGTGTTCAACGGTAGAATTGATGAACTCCTCAGCAGGCCAGCAAATATTGGCCTTGTAAATAACTTGGTATGTCCCTTCCATTTTATAGTACTTGATGTATTCGTACTTTCCCGGAACATATAAGGTGTCTTTTACTATCGGAGGCCAACTATTGGGGCTTTTTTCGCAGCCAATGATTAGCAGGGCTATGAAGGTTTGAAGCATCAACAAGCAGATGACTTTCTTCATCAGGTTTCCTCTCAGATATAACGCCCGCGTCACGCGCCGCCTTCGGGCGCGTCGCTGTGGACGCGGTCGTTAGAATCATATTACAGTGATCGATATCGACTTGCTTGTTACTGCTTGTCTCCAATACGCCAGACTGTATATCTGACTCTTTTTAATACAGGCGGCATCACCAATAGAAAAATTAAAACGTTATACAGAATAACCATGGTAAAGCCCATGCTGAAGAAATCACTAACGAAGTCGAGAACGAAAGTGATTGTTAGACAAAGGGCGAGCCCACCGAGGTAAGTGTTAACAAAATTATCACTTTTAAGACGCGAACCACATTTTGCACAATCGAGTTCTAATTTAAGCTTGTACCATGGAATATCATTTTCACATTGAGGGCAGTTCATGAGCTCTTCTCTTTTTACTCTCCAATAAATTCGTTGCTCGGGCTTTTTATGAAATCATCGCTCAGTGGGAAATAGGAACTCCATACCGTCGTCGATTGAGCACTTGACTCGAATATTCCCGTTCGCCTTGTCATCCCAAAATGCTTCAATCTCAAGATTATATAGAACGCTAGACGCACCTCTCACTTGTAAGATTATCGGCTTTGCCTTAATCAATTTCGTCAACTCGGCGTATGGCCGGTTTCGATAGGCTTCAAGATTCTTTGAAGCTATTTCTTTTGCTTCTTGCCTGTTCATCTTCGGATATAACATGCGGATCACGCGCCGCAAGGCGCGTCGCTGTGGATCCGCTGGTTGGTCTATAGCATCAGTTGTGAGACGCTGCGGCGTGCAACTTCAGCCCGAGTGCATCCATGACTTTGAGGATGGTGTCGAAACCAGGACTACGCTCGCCGGAAAGCGCTTTGTAAAGACTTTCGCGGGACAGGCCGGAATCACG
>Ga0210377_10003766_pt1 | contig 12945 bp, 14 predicted proteins | sample PLM4_65_b1redo_FD_155480 | JGI IMG/M metagenome (GOLD analysis project Ga0210377, IMG submission 155480) | Groundwater sediment microbial communities from an aquifer in East River, Colorado, USA - PLM4_65_b1 redo | ecosystem: Environmental > Terrestrial > Soil > Riparian zone | place: USA: East... | reverse complement strand
ATACGCGGGCAGCGGGGCGGCGGTGCGGTCTGCTCCGTGACCGCGAGGGCCGCCGGTGTGCTGGTACCGCCCCGCCGCCCCGCCGCCCCGCGTATATTTCGTCTCATCCGCAGCCTTCGAGCCCCCATGCAGGTGGAATGGACGTCCTACAACTCGCCCATCGGTTCGCTGACGGTAGTGGAATGCGAGGCCGGACCGCTGGCCGTCGAGTTCCCTCATCGCGCCATGACGATCAAATGGGCGGTGCGGCTGCGGGCCGCGGTGCCTGAGCTGCACATCTCCCAGGGCACCTGCCGGATCACGACCACATGGCTCGACGAGTACTTCGCAGGATCCTCCCGTCCCTTTCCTTACCCCGACTACCTCAAGCGCTGGTTCGATCTCTCGCCGGCCCAGGTCGCCGTCTTCAAGACGCTGCGAAAGATTCCCCTCGGCGAGACCCGCTCTTATGACGACGTCGCCCGCGCCACCGGACTCCACCCCCGGCAGATCGGGTGGCTGGTCTCAGCCAATCATCTGGCGATCCTCATCCCCTGCCACCGCGTCGTGGGGAAGGACGGCGGTCTCGTCGGATACGGCGGCGGTCTCGCCAAAAAGCGCTGGCTCCTGGACCATGAGCTCCGCGCGGCGGGGGTGGTCCTGAGGTAGGCGGGGCGGTCCGAAGCCTCGCCGCCCCACCGTATTGACAATTTTCAATCCGCGCATGACCTTAGGCCATGCGTAGCGCGGTCTCACCTTTGCATTCTTGACTCATCCATGGCCGGTCGGACACCCGAGTCCGAGCGGCTTTTTTCATGGGGCTTAGTAACCCGGCCACGAGGGCCGGGGGTTTCCCCGGAGCCTGCGGGCTCCCCTGTCAAGAGGTTGCAACAATGGCGAAGGGCACGGTCAAGTGGTTTAACGATGCAAAGGGGTTCGGTTTCATCGCGCAGGACGGTGGCAAGGACGTCTTCGTACATCACACCGCCATCATCGCCGAAGGCTTCCGCTCGCTGTCCGAGGGCGACAACGTGGAATTCGAGGTCGTCGAGGGGCCCAAGGGGCTCCAGGCCTCCAACGTCCGCAAAGTCTGACACCCCGGCGCTCCGCGCCTTTCCCGATCCGACGCAGAGCCAAATCATACCAGGCCCCCGCCGCTCAGGCGGGGGCTCTCGGTGTCTGCCACGTCACCGGCGAGGTCTTCGACGCATGACGCACCCGCTCCGTGCGCCCGCGCTGGCGCTGGCGCTGGCGCTGCTCTCGATCGCCGCCTCCGCTTCGGCCTCGCCCACTGCCGCCGCGCAGGATACATCCGCGCTCCAGTTCCACGGCTTCCGGGCCGGCGCGCGGCTCGACGAGCTCGATGGACTGATCCGTCGTCTCGACGGCGGACGCCTGCGCTGCGATCGCGCCAAGCGCGACCGCCGGGTCTCCGAGTGCCGCGGCACGGTGATGGATTCGGCGATGGGTGGCGCCGTGAAGATCTGGGTCTCCGCGATCGATAGCGTGGCCGGCGTCATCACCCTCTCCGCCGGTGTGGACGGCGAGACGCTGGATCGCTGGCGGCGGCGGATCGAATCACGCTACGGACGGGTGGGCGCGCAGGTGCAGGGCAGCCAGTGGATGATGCAGTGGGTTCGCCGGGGGCGGATGCTGCGTCTCACCTGGCGGACCGATCGCGGCGAGCGAACCGCCTCGGTGAGCCTGGTGGACGGACGGGTGCTCGATGAATGGGGGCGGAAACCCGCGGCGGCCTCACCGTAGCCGGACGAGGAAGCTCCCCTCGGAGTCTTCCAGCAGGTAATCCCGCACCACCGCGCCCTCGTCGCGCATTCCCCGCAGCAGCGTCCGCACCCGGGTCCTGATCGGTGCCCCTCCACCACCGCGCCCGCGGCCCGTCACTATCCGGACCACGGCCCCGGGACGCGCCTTCCGTTGGGCGCGGAGAAACCGCTCCGCGTTCGCGACCGCTTCGAGCACCGTCTGGCCGTGTAGATCGAGCTCCGCATCAGGCCGGCGATCGGTCCAATCCAGCATCCGCCCTCTCCCTCCGAGTAGTACGCAACTTGCACTTCCTGTCTTCCGTCCGCCCGTTCGTCATCGCTAAGTAGCTCACACTCAAGGCGTTAGGCTCCGGAGCCCTCTTTGGCATCGTTCCGACGTCTCAGGCTAATTGCGCCGCGATTCGCCGCGGCGATGGTGGCGGGGCTGCTCTCGGGATGCGCCGCCGCCGACGGCGGACCCATCCGGATCGGGGTCGCCGGCTCGTTCAGCGACCCCATCGGGCTCCCCATGAAGCTCGCCGCGGAGTTGGCGGCCGAAGAGATCAACGCGACCGGCGGGATCAACGGGCGGCCGCTCGAGCTGGTGTCCCGCGACGACTACGCCGACCCCGACTCGGCGGTCTTCGTCGCCACCGACCTCTACGATTCGGACGTCGCCGCGGTCGTCGGCCATCTCTTCTCCGGCACGACGCTCGCCGCCTCGCCGGTTTACAACGGCGGAGCAGATCCCGTCGCCGCGATCTCGCCTTCGTCTTCCTCTCCCGAGGTCTCCACCGCCGGCGACCACACGTTCCGGGTCTGCCCCAGCGACCTCGCCCACGGCGCCGCACTGGCGCACTGGGTACGCGAGCGCCTCGGGCTCGAGCGCGGCGCCGTGCTCTACCTGAACGATCAGTACGGCCGCGGCATCCGGCAGACCTTCGTGGATCAGTTCGTCCGGCTGGGCGGCCGGCTCCAGTCCATTGACCCGTATCTCGGCGACAAGCCGGACGTGGGGCCGTATCTCGATCGCCTCGCGCGGGACAAGTGGATCCAGTTCCTGATCGTGGCCGGCAACCGGGGCGAGGCCGAGGAGGTGATCCGGCAGGCCAGGCGCCGCCGACTGACGATGCCGGTCCTCGGCGGCGACGGGCTCGAAGGGATCGAGGGCGCCGGCGCGTTGGCCGAGGGTGTCTATCTCACCTCTTCCTATTTCCCGACGCTGACGACCGAGGCCAACCGGAAATTCGTCGAGGCCTACCGCCGCAAGTTCCCGGACGCGGGCATGCCCAACCAGCCGGCGGCCGCGACCTACGACGCGATCTATCTGCTCCGCGACGTCATCGCCCGAGCCGGGACCGACCGGCAGGCGGTGCGCCGCGCGCTCGCCGCCGTCGGCTCCGAGACTCCGGCGTTCGAGGGGGTCACCGGGGTGGTCGCGTTCGACGCCGCCGGCGATGTGCCGGACCAGAACGTGTACATCGGGATGGTGCACGGCGGGGCGGTCGATGTAGTCAATCGCGCCACCGACATCGCCCGGGGACGCTGACCATGATGCGCAGCCTTCGCAGCCGGGTCGTCGGCGGGATGGTGTTGCTCATCGGCCTGGTCTTCGCGATCGCGCTCCTGGGCGTGAACTCGATCCGCGCCCTGGATCAGTCCGTCGAGCGGGAGCTGTCCCTCCTGATGGAGAGTACCGACCTCGGGAGCGGCCTGGTCGCTTCGGTGGCCGCCGAGATCCGCTCCGCCGAGCAGTACCTTGTGCGGCCGGCCAACCGGCTCCGGCTCCAGGTTCTTGAGGAAGGAGATTCGGCGTACGCCTTCCAGCGTCGGTACCGCGGGCTCAAGTCGCTCACCACCTCCGACCGCTATATCGTCAACCAGATCGCAGACAATCAGGCCAAGATCGAAGTGGCCTATGCGATGGCGCACGCCCTCACCGATCTCGATCGGCCGGACGACGCGCGGCGGTACGCCGAGCTGGCTCGCTCGCCGTCCGACACGCTGCTCGGCGATGTGCGCGGGCTGTCCCTGGCCCAGACATCCCGGTCCATGGCGCGTGCCGCCGACCTCGGACGTCAGGCCGATCACCGGCGGCAGATGCTGTGGCTCCTGTTCTTCGTCTCGCTCCTCATGGGCATCTCGATCGTCTTCTGGACCGTGCGGATGGTCGACCGGCCGCTGACCCAGCTGGTCGGCGCGGTCGAGCGCTTCGGGGGCGGCGACCTGCGGCCGGTCCGCCTCGGCGGAATGCCGACCGAGCTCGAGCGGCTCTCGCGGGCGATGGACGACATGGGCGGCCGGCTTCGGACGGTCGTCGTCGCGGTGGTCGGCGAGGCGAGTCAGATCGGGAACAGCGCGAGCGACTTCTCCGCCATGAGCGAGGAGCTGGCGGCCAGCAGCGGTGAGATCTCCACCGCGATGGTCAAGATCGCGGCCAGCGCGGAGCAGCAGGTGAAGGGGATGGAGAAGGCCGACGCGCTGCTGCACAGCCTGCGGCAGATCACGGAGGCGAACGCGCAGGCGGCGACGCGAGTGGGCGAGCTCGGCGGACGGATCCAGGAGCTGGCGGCCCGCCACCAGGCCGACGTGGCCGCGGCGGGGCAGACGCTGCTCGACGTGAAGGAAGTGGTTCGCACCTCGGCCGGACAGGTCAAGGAGCTGACCCGCCTGTCGGAGCCGATCACCGACTTCATCGATCTCATCAAGCAGATCTCGTCGCAGACCAACCTGCTCGCGCTCAACGCCGCGATCGAGGCCGCGCGCGCCGGCGAGCACGGCCGGGGCTTCGCGGTGGTGGCCGAGGAGGTCCGGCGTCTCGCGGACTCGAGCGCCACGGCGGCGGAAGACGTGGCGAAGACGGTTCAGTTCATCCGCAATCAGGTGCGCGAGGTGTCGCACACCATGGAAGCCGGCTCGGCGAAGGTCCAGGGGATCGAGACGGTCGCCGCGGCGGCGGCACGGGCGCTGGAGCAGATCTCCAGCGCCGTCGGCGAGGTGCACGGGGCCGCGGAAGAGGTGGAGCGCGAGGCGGTGGCGAACCGGAGAATCGTGGAGGAGCTGGGTCTCCGCACTCAGGAGGTGAGTCAGGCCGCCAGCGAGCATGCCTCCGCCAGCGAGCAAGTGACCGCCGCCGCCGAAGAGCAGAGCGCCAGTACCGAGGAGATGGCGGCCTCGGCCGGCGACCTGCTGCAGGGGGCAACCCGGCTGACGGCGCTGATGCAGGAGTTCAAGACGTAAGGCTTACCGCTTCTTGGCCTTCGCGGCCTTCTTCACCTTGACCTTCTTGACCGCCTTCACCGCCTTCATGGAGCGGATCGGCTTCGCCTTCGCCCGCGCCTTGGCGCGCTGGGCCTTTTCCCGATCGGCAGCGCGGTCCAGCCGCTTCTGCTGCGCCGCGTGAATCTCGGCGAGCAGCCGGTCACCTTCCTCCTGGCCCATCAGGCTTCGCCTCGTCGCGTATCGAACCAGCTCTTCGGCGTCGGCCACGTTGAACTCGGAAAGACGAGCGGCGGCGCGGATGACGTTGTTCAGAGCGTCCGCGACCGGGCTGCGCAACACGTTGGCGATTCCCGGCAGGGTCTCCAGCAACGTCAGGATCTGTGAACCGCCAAGTTCCGATGCCACAATGGCCTCCTTGCCTGCAAGTCACCCTGTAGAAAGTGCCGGCTTCGTCAGCCGGAATTCTCGCATGGCGGGCGACGAGGCGCTAGTAGTATGTATTACTACTAATCCGAGAACCGGGAAAATACAAGGCCGGAGCCGCATGCCCCGACCCTGTATCGATTCTGAGTAGCTCCCGGTCTACTCGACGGTCAGCTCGCCCCGCATGTCGTACGCCCGGTGCGGGAGGCAGAAGAACTTGTATGTGCCGGCCGGCAAGCCCGCCGGCACGACGATCCGGTACTCCGCGCCTTCGGTCAGCAGCGGGCTGCTGAGATCACCCGCCCGCCGGGGGAGCGCGGCGTTGAGCGCCTGACGCGCTGGGGCGGACATGTCCTTCCCGTCGAATACGACGCTGTGCGGGGCGCCGCTGACGGCCTTGAACAGCAGCACGTCGCCCTGCCGCGCCGAAACCGACGCAGGCTCGAAACGAAACTCCCCTTTCCCGTCGGCCACCATCCGGATTTCGTGCACCTGCTGAGCAGCTGCCCGCGTCACGCCGAGGGCGAACAGCCCCGCGAGCACCGCGAACACCCGAGAATATTCCCTCATTCGACCTGCTCCCTTGTGAGCGGACGGGCGCGCCACTGTGGCGCGCCCGGACTGAGTCCGATAAATTTCTAACATGTGTGGGGTCAGCCAGTTTCGTGCCACCAGACCCCATTGGAAGGGCAGGCTGTGGGACGCAGGGGCATCAAGGAATACCGCGCGCCCGAAGCGCTGATACTGATCGCCGCGGATAGGGACCAGAAGCCGTTGCTATGCCCCTCGTGCGGCGCCGCTTCGGTGGAGCGCATCCCCGAGCGCTCCTCGCAGGACGACGCCCCCGGCGGCAAGGTCACCCTCCATTGCACCGCGTGCAGCCGCACCGCCGCCTACATCCCCCGTATGCTCAATCGTTCGTCGCTGCCCGAGGCTCCGCGGCCTTCGGGGCACACCTGATTCGCCTCACTCGGGCGCGCTGAAGATCCTGTCCCACCGGACGGCGGTGAAGAACGGAAGGGACCGCCAGCTGGCCGCGTCATAGCTGAAGTACACGACGAGCGGGCGCCCTCTGACGTTCGTCCTCGGCAGGAATCCCCAGTAGCGCCCGTCGTACGAGCTGTCCCGGTTGTCGCCCATCATGAAGAACGAATCGGCGGGCACGACGATGGGACCCCAGTCCTGGAGATCGGGCTGGTAGTTCGCGGTGTCCCGCTGAGCGAGGTGTGAGAGCTGCCAGTGGCGCATCTTCGCCCGCTGGATCGGATCCTCGGAGCGGTCCGGATCGGTGTGCACCGCGTAGGGCTCCTCCACCCGCTTGGCGTTGCGATAGAGCACACCGCCCTCCATCGCGAGCGTGTCGCCCGGCATGCCGATCAGCCGCTTGACGACCTTGAGTCCCTCCTCCTCCACCGAGTCGAACACCAGGATGTCGTTCCGGACCGGCTCCCGGACGGCAGGCAGCCGCGTCTTGATGATCGGCACCTCGGCGCCGTACAACGCCTTGTTGACGAAGAGGAAGTCGCCGATCAGGAGGGTGTTTTCCATGCTGCCCGACGGGATCCGGAACGCCTCGATGAGGAAGCTCCGCAGGAAGAACCACACCACGAGCGCCACGACGATGGATTTGGTCCACTCCCAGATCCAGGCGACGAAGGAGCGAGTATGGGGACTGCGTGCGGTCATGCCGGTATCCATTGGAGTTGGGACAGGGGGAATATAGCCGTCCCCGGGGCGCTCAGAGCGCCTCCCGGAGTGCCGCCAGGACGCGGCCGGGATGGGCTCCAGCGTCGGAGATCTTGGCCCAATGCCGCCGCACCCGGCCGTCGGGGCCGATCCAGACGGTCGACCGGATCACCCCGGTGACCTTCTTGCCGTACAGCGTCTTCTCGCCGTAGGCCTCGTACGCCTCCATCACCTTCCGGTCCGGATCGGAGAGGAGCTGGAACGGCAGCCGGTATTTCTCGGCGAAGCGCGCGTGAGAGGCCGAGGCGTCCGGAGACACGCCGATAACGACCGCGCCGAGCGCCTGGAGGTCGTCCCACGCGTCCCGGAACCCGCAGGCCTCCTTGGTGCAGCCCGGGGTGTCGTCCTTGGGATAGAAGTAGAGAATCACGTGCTTCCCGGCCAGGTCGGCGAGGGAAACGCGTCCGCCGGCCGGGTCGGTCAGAACGAAGGCCGGCGCGGGCTCACCGGTCTGGAGCATCGGGTCCTCCTATCGGTCGGAGTCGGCCGCGGCCGCGACTACTCGCCGCGAGCGCAGGATTGGGTAAGGCCGGCCCGGCGCCAGCGCGCCGTCGAGCAGATTCCAGGTGACCACGCCGTCCTCGGAAGCCGGCTCGAGCAGGTATGCGGCCAGCACGCCGAGCGGCTGCGCCGTGCGTACCAGGTACCATCCGGGCGCGGCGCTCTCCGTGCGTCCTTCACTCCAGCCCCCCTCGACTCGAACCGGGTGATGGCCCTCGAAGAGCGGGCCTCGCAGGACGCTGTCCACCGTGAACGCCTCGAGTGGGCCGGCAACCCGTACGCGCGTGCGCTCGACCGCGATGCCGTGGCGCCGAAGCAACTCGACTACCTGCGTCAGGCGCCCGGGAATCAGATACGCCTCGGGGATCGCCTCGCGCCGAGCCGTGACGAACCGGTCGTACACCGGCATCTCGATGGTGCGAAAGACCCCGCTCCGGCGCCGGCGTGCGTACCCACCGTTCCCTTCCCCGGCCGGCTCGGTGATCTCCGCGATCACGCGCTGCCTCGTCGGCGGACCGAGCACCGCGCGCACCGCGACCGAGTCGGGTCGCCGCGGCGCCGCCGCGGCCAGCGCCAGTATCGCCGCCCGCTCACCCGCGACCGCGCTCAGCAGCTCCCGCACGAAGTCGTAGGTGGACGCCACCCGGGTCCGGAAGTCGTCGTTGCTGTACGCCTCGCTCAGCACCGCCATCCGGCCCCGGAGCCCGATCCAGTTGGTGCCGAAGCGGGGGCGGGCATCGTAGGTCTCCCAGCCCTGCGCCAGCGAGTCCGGATGCTGGCTCCGGAAGTTGCCGTACGGGAAGGCGGCGCGGCCGCGCCGCTCGCTCATCCGGCTCCTCACGGCGGGCAGCAGCCGGTCGCGGACGAAGTCGTTCGCGGCGGTGGTATTGGGATTGAGGCCCGGTGAGTAGGTGAGGGCGTAGCCGTGGTAACTGCCGTTCGTGGTGTGGAGATCCACGAACAGGTGCGGATTCCACTCGAGGAGAAGCTCCCCGGCGCCCCGCGTCTCGGGCGCCTCCATCTTCACGTAATCCCGGTTGAGATCGAGACCCTGGCCGTTGGCGCGGCGTCCGACAAGGGCGGGGCCGTTCTGGCCCGGCCTGTTGGTGTCGCCCGGGGCCAGGGCCTCGTTTCCGTCCACGTTGTAGATCGGCACCACCAGCAGCACGAGGCTGTCGAGCAGGGACGCGAGCGGCCCCAGCGTGAGATCGCGCAGCAGCATCTGCGCGGCCTCCTTCCCCTCCACTTCACCGGCGTGGATGTTTGCCTGGACATAGACCACCGGCTTGCCGCTCCGAGCCGCGCCCTCGGGGCCGTCTGCGAGCGGTCGGGAGGCGACGACGTACGGGACCGCCCGACCCTCGGGACTGAGCGCGAGCGTGTCCAGTCCGATCGGGGCGCCACGGGTGCGGAGAGAATCGAGGAAGGCGAGGACGTCGGCGTACGTAGAGGTCTCGCGATACTCCGTGCGCTCGGCGCGCGTCGTCTGCGCGCCGAGCGGGGAGCCGAGCTGGAGCAGCAGCGCGGCCGGTACGGCTGCCCGACACCACGCCCGCGCGGCGCTACTCCCCTTCGGCCGCACCCGCCTCCCGGGTTTCCGCCGCCTTTGCGGCGGTCGTGTCGGCCTTCGCGGACGTCGTGTCGGTCTTCCCAGCCGTGTCGGCCTGCCCGGCGGTCGTGCCGCCGACGCTTTCGCGGCCGCTCGCCGGGGTCCGATCCACGACGGTCGGCGCCGCCGGCGCCCCCTCGGCGAGCCGCTCCTGGCCGCCGACGACGACCTGCTCGCCGGCCTCGACGCCGGTCCGCGCCTCGACGAACCCCGGCGTGCGGACGCCGAGCTCCACCTGGCGGCGGATCGCCTTTCCGTCGATCACGACCCAGACGAAGTTGGCGCCCTGGAGCGGCAGCACCGCGTCCTCGGCGATCACGACCGCGTTCGGACGCACGTCGGTGGCGAGCCGGACCTCGATGAACATCCCGGCCTGGAGCTGGCGGCGTGTGTTCGGCACCTGCGCCTTGACGGTGATCGTCCGCCCCGGCAGCTGCACCACCGGGTCCACGAAGTCGACCCGGCCGGTGAACTCCCTGCCGGGGAGCGCGGCGACCCGGAAGGTGACCTGCTGCCCCAGCTTCAGCTTCTCGGCGTAGCGCTCGGGCACCTGGAAGACGGCCCGCTGCGGCGAGACGGTCTGCAGCGTCATCAGGTCGTCGCTGGTGGTGACGTAGTCGCCCAGGCTTACCATCCGCCGGCCGGCCACTCCGGTGAACGGGGCTCGTACCGTGGTCCGGTCGAGGCGGACCTTGAGCAGCTGGTACTGCGCCTCGGTGCTTCGCGACGTCGCCTCCGCGCGCTCCAGCTCGGACTGGCTCGAGGCCTTCTGCGACAGGAGCTCGCGGGTGCGGGTGAGCGACTGCCGGGCGAGATCGCGCTCCGCCTCCGCCCGTGCCACTTCGGCCCTGAGCTCGGCGTCGTCCACCTTGATGAGCGCTTGGCCACGGAAGACCCGTGTCCCTTCGCGCACCAGGATCTCGGCGATCCGGCCCTCGATGTCGGGCCGCAGCTCGATCGACTGTACCGCCTCGATCTGTCCGGTCGCCAGAATCGCGTCCACGACGGTGTCGCCCCGAGCGACCACGACCTCGACCGGCATCGCGGGCGGCCCTCCACCCTCACCGCCGCCGGCGTCGCCGCCCTTGGGCGCGCCCCCGGCGCTGTTGCATCCCGCGATCCCGAGTGCCACGACGGCGAATATGCGTGTCACGGTGCGTCCTTGTTCGAGAAGAGTCTGCGGCCGAGAATCGCCTCCAGCCGCGCCAGCGACAGCCTCGTCACGTACCGGGCCTGCACCAGGCCGGCCTCCGCCTCGGCCAGACTGACCTGGGAGTCCAGCAGATCCAGGATGGTGCTGGCGCCGGCACGGTAGCGCATCTCCTGCATCCGGTAATTGTCGCGCGCCACGGCGACGCCGACGCCGGCGAGCCTGACGGCCTCTCGACTGGTCTGGTAGGTGTCGAACGCGGCGGTGACGTCCCGGCGCACGGCGCGCTCGAGATCTTCACGGATCGTGCGCGCCACGTCGCGGGCGACCCGGGCGCGGCTCACCTCGAGCTCGCGCCGCCCGTTGTTCCAGATCGGGAACGACACGCTGAAGGTGACCGAGGTGACGTTGGCCGCCCCCGGAAAGATCTCGGTGTCGTAGCGCTGGTGGAGCGCGCCGATCCCCAGTCTCGGGAAGTAGTCGCTTCGCTGGGACTTGAGCGCCGCCTCGGCGGCGCGCTCGTTGGCCCGGGCAGCCCGGTACTGGGGGCCCTGGTCGAGCGCGGCGCGCAACGCGTCGGGCAGCCCGATCGGGAGATCGGGCGCGGGCATCGTGTCGAGCGGCACCGCGTCCACTGCCCTCGCCTCGCCGACGCGGCGGCCGAGCTCGAGCTGCGTAGTACGGAGCGCGTTCCCCCTCACCAGCACATCCACCTCGGCGCGGGTCATTTCCAGCACGAACTGCAGCGAGTCGGTCTGCACGGCGGCGCCCGATGCTACGCGTGCCCGGGCCACGAGGAGGCCTTCGCGCGCCCGGTTGACCCGCTCCTCCGACACCCGGGCGAGCTCCTGATTCACCAGCACGTCGTAATAGCTCGACTCGGTCTCCAGCGCCGCCTGGAATCGCTGCTCCAGCTCGCCCGCCTCGGCGCTCGACAGCTCGGCGCGGGTCCGGCCCAGCTCGGCGAACTTCCGCAGGCTGAACACCTCGTAGTTGGCGCTCGCCGTCCCCACCACCAGCGTGCTGGTCGGATTGGCCGGATCAGCCGGATTGAAGAACTCCTGCGAGTACTTGGTCTCGTCGAGCCCGAGCGAGAGCGACGGCACGAAGAAGGCGAGCGTGGCGGCCCGCCGGCCCCACTCGGCGTTGTCGATGTTGCCGAGCGCCCGGACGTAGTCCGGGTCGAGCCGGGCGGAGCGGCGGATCGCCTCCGCCAGCGTGACCCGAGGCAGCGAGTCGACCGGGACCGCATCGGCCGCCGCCGGCACGGTGGCCTGGAGCGCGAGGAGCAGCGCCGCGATCACTCGGCCTCCGCCGGTGTGAGCGAGCCCCGGTGCACCGGCTCCCGCCGCCACATGCGCGCGAGCAGTCCGTCGAAGATCACGTACACCGCCGGCACCACGTAGAGGGTGAGGAGCGTCGAGAACAGCAGCCCGCCGACGATCGCGTACCCGAGCGGCCGCCGGCTGAGCGAGCCCGCGCCGAGCCCGAGCGCGATGGGGAGCGCGCCCATCACGGTCGCGACCGAGGTCATGAGGATCGGCCGCAGGCGGATCCGGCCCGCCTCGACCGCGGCCTCGATCGTCGCCATTCCCTTCTCCTTCAGCTGGTTGATGTACTCCACCAGCAGGATCGAGTTCTTGGTCACCAGCCCGATCAGCAGGATCATCCCGATCTGGCTGTACACGTTGAGGGTCGAGCCCGCGAGCTTGAGGGTGAAGAGCGCGCCGGTCACCGCCAGCGGCACCGCGAGGAGCACGGTGAAGGGGTGCACCAGCGACTCGAACTGGCTCGCGAGCACCATGAAGACGACGACCAGCGCCAGGATGAAGGCGAAGTAGAGCGACGAGCCGCTCTCCTCCAGCTCCCGCGATTCCCCCGCCAGCGCGGTGCTGCTGCCCTTGGGCAACACCTCGGCGGCGATGCGGTTGAGCGAATCAATCGCGGCTCCCAGGGTGAATCCGGGGGCGAGGCTGGCGGTGATGGTGGACGCGCGCACCCGGTTGAAGTGGGCCAGGTCGCGGGGGCCCACCTCCTCGTTCACCGTGGCCATCGCTTCGAGCTTCACCAGCTCGCCATCGCGGCCGCGCACGTACAGCCCGGTCATGTCGCTCGGCGTCGCGCGGGCGCGCGGGTCGAGCTGCACGATGACGTCGTACTGCTTGTTGGCCCGGGTGAAGGTGCTCACCTCGCGGCCGCCGAGGAGCACCTGGAGCGTCGTGGCGACGTCGCCCACGGGGACGCCGAGGTCTTCGGCGCGATCCCGGTCGAAGCTCACGGTGAGCTGCGGCTTGTTCACCCTGAGATCGCTGTCCACGTTGATCAGGCCCGGCACCATTCTCGCGCGAGCCAGGAGGGTGTCGTTGCCCTTGACCAGCGTCGCGAAGTCGGGGTGCTGGATGACGAAGTTCACCGGGCTGCCCCAGCCGAAGGCCGGGGGCTGCGTCGCGAAGGCCAAGACCCCGGGGATGCCGAAGTACTGCATCTGCACGCCGCCGATGATGTCTTCGGACGACCGCTCGCGCTCCGACCAGTCCTTCAGGTTGCTGAAG
>Ga0210377_10003764_pt1 | contig 12948 bp, 12 predicted proteins | sample PLM4_65_b1redo_FD_155480 | JGI IMG/M metagenome (GOLD analysis project Ga0210377, IMG submission 155480) | Groundwater sediment microbial communities from an aquifer in East River, Colorado, USA - PLM4_65_b1 redo | ecosystem: Environmental > Terrestrial > Soil > Riparian zone | place: USA: East... | reverse complement strand
GGAGCACTAGGCTTGACCCTTGCGAAGGAAGGCAGAGCCGATCTTATCCTGCTGCAAAACGGGGTCTATTTCGCGCAAAAGGGACGGCTTGGATCTTTTCCCGGCGCTGTGTATGTGCTGGATGACGACAAGAGACTCCGGGGTATCAAGGATTCAGAAATAGATGCCCGAGCTAAAACCATCGATTACGACAAGTTGACGGATATAATTACCGGGGGCGATAAGGTGGTTGGATTGCTCTAAATTTTGAAGTACCAGGGGAGGCTATATGGCAAGGATCGTTATATTAGGGGGGTCGTTCGGGGGGTTGACCGCGGCTTTTGAACTGAAGCGGCTGCTGGGGAAAAATGCCGACGTAACGGTTGTTAGTGGTGATGACAGGTTTGTGTTCCTGCCGTCCCTGCCGTGGCTGATCATGGGGTGGAGGAAGCCGGAGGACATTTCGCTCAAGGTCAGCGATATTCTCAAGCCAAAAGGGATATCGTTCATCCATGAAGCGGCAAAGCAAGTTGATGCGGATTCCTCCAAGGTTTTTACCACTACACAAGAACTGCCCTATGTTGATGCAGATTCCTCCAAGGTTTTTACCACTACACAAGAACTGCCCTATGATTATCTCGTGATCTCCACTGGTCCCCATCTTGCCTTTGATGAAATCCCCGGCCTCGGACCGGACAAGGGTTACACCGCCTGCACGTTTACGCTCGACCACGCGGTGAAGACCGCCCAGACGTGGAGAAAGGTCCTCGAAACGCCGGGGCCGATAGTGCTCGGTTCGTCGCAGATGGTGAGCTGCTTCGGTCCGTCCTATGAACTTGCTTTCGAGATGGATGCCGAACTTCGGAGGCTGAAGATGCGGCATAAGCTCCCCATTATCTACCTCACCTCAGAGCCCTACCTCGGGCACATGGGTGTGGGCGGGCTCGGCAACTCGAAGACCTTCATGGAGCATGAGTTCGCCGAGAGGGACATCAAGCCGCTCGTGAGCCAGGCCATTCAGGAAGTCGTGCCCGGCGAGATCCGTTTGAAGGATGGGAACAAAATCCCCTTCAAGCTTGCTATGATAGCCCCGCCGTTCAAAGGAGTTCCCGCAGTTGCTCCCCTTGGCAATCCGCGAGGATTCATCCCGGTGGACAAAAATTACCGGCACACGAAATTTAAAAATATATTTGCCATCGGCGTTGCGATAGCAATTGCTCCTCCTGAGGCGACTCCGGTGCCGACGGGTGTTCCCAAGACCGGGTACATGACGGTCAAAATGGCGAAGATTGCAGCAGCGACCATTGCCTCCGAGGTCACCGGGAAAACCCCACCCATCGCGGACGAGCTTGGCGTGGTCTGTCTCATGGATATGGGGAACACGGCCGCGATCATGAAAGCATACCCTATCCTTCCTCCGAGACAGAGTTCCTACATGAAAAAAGGAGTCTGGGCAAAATGGGCAAAACTTGGATTCGAAAAATACTTCTTGTGGAAGATGAAAAGGGGGCTCACCAATCTGCCATGAAGAAAGAGATATTGCAGCTGCATGCTGATTTTTGCAAGATATTTTCCAATGCCATGAGGCTTGAAATCCTCTGCCTGCTGAGGGAAGGCGAGTTGACCGTCAACGAAATTACCGCGAAGCTCGGTGTTTCAAAGCCGAATACGTCCCAGCATCTGTCCCTCATGCGCATGGCGCGCATACTGACGTCAAGAAGAGACGGCGTTAATGTTTATTACGGAATCGCCAACGCGAAAATCTGCCAGGCATGCAGCCTGATGCAGGAAGGCCTGGAACAGCTCTTTGGCGATAGTCAGACAAAGAGAAAAGGAATCGGCATGAATAAAGAGAGGCAATATGACAAAGATAATAAAAAATGTATCGATCATGTGTTTTCATGAGGAGTTGTGCCAGGTCTATAACGCCCTCATGACCGCGCTCAGTTTGTTGCGGGAAGGCTCGAAGGTGACTATGTTTTTCGGGTCGCGGGGAATCAATGCGGTACACAAAGAAAAGGTGAAGACGCTCAAATGCCTGCCTGATCAGCCGAAGGAAGAGGGCGACGCTGTGATGAGGAAGATGGATGAGATGAACCTGCCGAGCGTGGAAGACCTGTTCTTCATGTTGATTGCCGAGGGCGGGACCGTCCTTGCCTGTCCTTTGAATGTGTCGCTCTTTAATATCCAGAAGAGTGACCTGATCGACGGAGTTAAGGTAGCCGACCCGGCGCATTATTACAAGGAAACTGTGATTCCGGCGGACATGAACCTGACTTTTTAAAATTCAGAAATATGCAAATATCATGATGTTTCCATATAACAGTGGAGGGCGCATGCGTAAATTTTCTCTTGTCGAGTTCTCGGTCGATCATCCGAAGCTCATTGTAGCTCTATCGATTATCCTCACACTCCTCTTCCTGACCCAGTTCCCTAAAGTGAGAACGGACACCAATCCCAAGAACATGCTACCGCCAACTTCAGCCGTCCGGGTCGGGAACGATGAAGTTGAGAAGACCTTCGGCCTGTACGAGGATATGATCGTCCTCGGCATCCAGAATGAGCAGGGTATTTTGAATTCCGACACGCTCGGCAAGATACAACGGATCACCGACGAAATCCTAAAGATCAAAGGCGTAGCGGCCCGTGACGTGTCGAGTTTCACGACCATCGACAACGTGACCGTTGAAGGCGAGACATTGAAGGTCAGCCCTCTCATGACCACAGTACCGAAGAGCGACAAAGAGATGGCTGCCATGCGCAAGGCACTTTTTGAAAATCCGCTCTTTATCGACCGCATCATCTCCAAGGACGGAAAGACCACGGCGATATACGTTCCACTCGAAAAGGGCGCTAACGGAAAGGAGATCGCGGACAAGATCAGGGACATCGTCAAGAAAGAAAAGGGAACCGAGAACTATTACGTTGCCGGCGATCCCGTGGCGCGTGACACTTTCGGCGCGGACATGTTCAAGCTCATGGCCGTGTTCGCGCCCATAGCCGGAATGGTCATGCTGCTGGTCAGGTTCTTGATGTTCAAGGACCTTTTCCTCTCGATCACGCTCATGATGGACGCCATGATCAGCATCGTATGGAGCATGGGGCTTTTGATCGGCTTAGGGTTCCCGATCCATATCATGAGTTCCATGGCACCCGTGTTCCTGATGGCCATCGCAACGGACAGCATGCACATCTTTAATGAGTTCTATTTCCGTTTTCGCGAGAAGAAAGACAAACGGGCCGCGATCATCGCAACCATGCAGGCGGTCAGCCGGCCGGTTCGTAATACGGCTCTCGCAACAGCAGCGGGCTTCGGCGTGCTGCTGTTCATGAACATCATACCGGTCAAGGTTTTCGGCGGGCTTGTCGCGTTCGGGACGATAGCCCTTCGCATCCTGAGCTTCAGCTTCATCCCGGCAATGTTCATGTTCGTGAAAGAGGAAAAGATCGCGAAGATAGCGCACTCTGAAGACATCAGCGTGGGCGGGATGTCGTCGTTCCTGAAGAAGCTTGCGGGCGTCGGCATTCATAAACCCCTGACGACCGTTCTCGTCGGCGTTGTTCTCGTTATAGCGGCCATCGTCGGCATATCGAAGACGGTCGTGAACAACAACCTTGTTGAATGGTTCAAGAAGGGTAGCGATGTGCGCGTAGCCGACACGGTTATGAACAAGGCCCTGGGCGGTACGTCTCTCGGCTACATCGTGGCAATCTCCGACACGGACGATTACATCAAGACGCCGGAAGCCATGCGATACATCGAAGGACTTCAGCGACGCCTGGAAAAACTCCCGGTTGTGGGCAAGACGACCTCTGTCGTGGATTACGTGAAGAGGATCAACCGCGTGCTTCACAACGATAATCCGAAGTTTGACGCAGTCCCTGAGAACAAGGAGATGATCGGACAGTATCTGTTCCTCTTCGCGATGTCGGCAAAGCCGTCCGACCTCGATAACGTTGCAGACTATCCTTTCCGGAAAGCAAACATCTGGGTGCAGCTCAAGACCTGGGACGCAAAGGCAATGGAATCGGTCATAGCGACGGTCGACGACTACCGGAAGGAGAATCCGACTCCCATGGAGTTCAAGCCAGCGGGTATCGCATACTTCAATCTGGTCTGGAACCACGAGGTCCTCTGGGACATGGTTAAAGGCCTGATCCTGGCCCTTATCGCCGTGTTCGCGATTCTTGCGTACGATTTCCGCTCCATCAAATGGGCGATGATCGGCTATATACCGCTCCTTTTCACGATCCTCCTCATCTACGGCGTTGTGGGGTTCGTCGGGAAAGACTTCGACATGCCGATCTCGGTCATGAGCTGCCTCTCTCTCGGTATGGCCGTGGACTTCGCCATCCATTTCGTAAGCAGGCTGCGGCAACGAATGAACGAGACGCGGGGCGAATCATTGGCCGACGCTCTGCTCTGGACCGCTGCACGGCCGGGCAAGGGCATCATGCGAAATGCTATCCTGTTTGCCGCCGCCTTCGCGGTCATGCTATTCGCGCCGCTGACGCCCTACATTACCGTCGGCGCTTTCATCGTAAGCATGATGCTGTTAAGCGCGTTGATGACGATACTGTATCTGCCCGCCCTGATAACGTTGACGCAAGGCTGGCTTTTCAAGGGAGCAATGCGCTGAAAAGGTTGTAGATATTAAAGACGTATCGAATAATTTCAATAGAGGGAGGTTATGGCATGAAAGTACTGCAAGGCTTTTGGTTTGCGGCATTCTTGCCGGTTATGATAGTGACGGGTATTGTCAATGTAGGCAACGGTGGAAGCAGGGAAACTACAATCAGACTTCCCAAGACCGGCCAGGCGACTTGTTATGATAGCTCAGGCGACGTCATATCCTGTACGAATACAGGGCAGGATGGAGACCTGCAAAAAGGCGTTGTCTAGCCGAATCCGCGGTTCACCACAAACGCCGATACCACAATTGCAGACAATCTTACCGGTCTCATCTGGGCGACCAACGGCAATCTTATGCAGACAAGAGATCCTAATTGGAAAGAGTACCAGACATTCGTCGGAGCGGTTACATGGCAGCACGCCCTTGATTATGTTGCAAAGCTGAATGCTGAAAATTACCTTGGACATAAAGACTGGCGCTTGCCGAACTTCAAGGAACTAGGAAGCATTGTCAACAGCGCCCAGCCCAATACCGCTGAGTGGCTGAATAGCCAAGGATTCACCAATGTACAGGCCGGGGACTTCTATTGGTCGTCTACCTCGTATACCAACGATGCTGTCAGGGCGTGGGCCGTCGATATGACCTACGGCAACGTGAGATACATCAATAAGGCCAGTAGCAATTTTGTATGGCCCGTGCGTGGGGGCCAGTAGGTTATTCGAGTATTTGAGTTATTACGGGAATCCGGCTGGCGAAGGGGCGTGCATCATCCACACGACAGGTGCGGAAAGGGGCGGCCTGCCAGCTTTATCCATATTCGGCGATAGGGTTTCCATTTCCCCGCTGAATTTTTTAAGACCGAAATGGATGAGGAATTACTTTTTTGATGCGAATAGCAAGCATAGTTCTCACTCTTGGTTATTACCTGTCAATGTTGATCTTATTCGGCAATTATGCGGCTAAAGTATTGCTATGGCTAAAAAGCAAACCCCTGAATGAGACGATCTCCCGCAAGCCATCCATTAAAGCACTTTTTTTGGCTATCTGCGACATACTGTCATTCAGAAGACTCCTTATAGCGAATGACCTTTTGTGGATCGGAGAATGGATATTCCACGTATCTTTTGTATTCGTGATGCTCAGACATTTAAGATATTTCCTCAGTCCTGTGCCGCAATGGGTTTGGAGTCTGCAGCGTGTCGGGGTTATTGCGGGATATATTCTTCCTGTTTCGCTAGTCTATATATTAACGATCAAGCTTCCTGTTGAGAAAAAGAAGTACTTTTCAAGCTCCAATTTCTTACTTCTTGTCATGATACTTGTCTTGAGCGTAAGCGGGCTTCTTATGAAAACGATCTTTCATCCCGATATCGTTTCAGTAAAGACATTTATAATGGGAATGGTGACATTCACATTTGCCGCCGTGCCCGCCGACGCTTTATTTATAGTCCACTTCATCATGTTTTTGGCATTAATAGTAAATCTACCCACGCACATCTTTGCGGCTCCGCTCGTGCTTATAGGAGCACGGGAGCGGGAAGCAAATTTCAATACGGTGATCCATGAAAAGTAAGGATTGTTTTACCGGAAATCTCACCTCGCAGCAGCTCATCGAGCTCGATGCATGTACTCAATGCGGTGAATGTCTCAAATTTTGTCCTATTCAGGACGTTACCGGTAGACCCTCGATTTCGCCGCCCGAGAAGATACGGGTCTTCAAAGAGTTCATTCGCGCCACAGAAGGACTCAGGGCGAGGCTTTTCGGGCCGCGAGAGATCGATCGCAAGTTGCTCGAAGAGTTTACCAAAGCCATTTTCGAATGCACGACCTGTGGCGCATGCGGACAAAACTGCACTGTCGGCATCTTCACTCAGAGGCTCTGGCCGATGATGAGAAAAGAGATGGTGAAACGGGGGCTGGGACCGATCGGCGGGCAGGCCAAAACGCCCGAAATAATCAGAAGAACCGGCAACCCCTATGACAAGCCGGCAGCCGAACGCTTCACACCGTGGCTTCCGGAAAGAACGAAGATCGCTGAAAGCGCTGACATCGCCTATTATGCCGGATGCACCGGCGCGTACTCAGCTCAGCCCATGGTGAGAGGAGACGTCCAGGTCCTGAATGCGATCGGTGAACCTTTTACGATGCTTTCCGCCGAGGAGGAAGTTTGTTGCGGTTTCCCCCTCTTTATCACGGGCCAGCACGATATGCTCGAGGATCTGGTCAAGAGGCTTGTAAACGGTTATAAGGCAAAGCACGTAAAAGTGCTTCTCTGCTCCTGTCCCTGCTGCGTGAACATCATGACCCGCGATTGGCCTTTGTTTTACGGCAAGGAACTGCCCTTCAAAATAAGACACATCACACAGTATGTGGTCGAGGCGTTAAATGGCGGAAAATTGAGGGTCAAAAAAGAATTAAAGGAACGGCTGATCTACCATGATCCCTGCTACTTGAGCCGGGGTGTGGGTATCATCGAAGAGCCGAGAACCGTCCTCAGGAGCATTCCCGGGGTCGAGTTGCTTGAGTTTGAGCGTCACGGGCTTTCCTCCCGATGCTGCGGGGCGGGCGGCGCTGCAAGAAAGGTCTTCCCCGAGAATGCCAATGCGATGGGAAGGTTGACTATTGATGAAGCAGTCGCCAAGAAAGCGGACAGGCTTATTTTGAGTTGTCCCGCCTGTTATGCGCTGGTTAACGAAGCGATGCAGGGTCATGATAAACAGACAAGAATCATGGATATCATGGAATTATTGGGAAGTCTTCTGGAAGAATAATAGTTTGATGAATAAAACTCATATCAAGGAGGAACTGAAGATGATACGTTACCTGGTTCTATTATTCGTTCTGTTTATGCCGTTAAAGATGTATGCCGCGGACAACGGGATTGAGATCATGAAAAAATCTCAGGCCGCATTTCTGTATGCGGGCAAGGACTTTAAAGCCCGGGTCATGATGAAGCTGGTGAGCAGCGGAGGCCAGGAGCGGATCCGCGAGATGACCATGATCCGGAAGAATTACGGCGGGGTGGGAGCAGAGCAGAAGTACTTCATGTATTTTTATCAGCCCACCGACGTAAAGGACATGACCTTCATGGTCCAGAAGCATCCCGGAAGTGACGCGGACCGCTGGCTGTTCGTTCCGGCCATCAGCATGGTGCGACGGATTGCAGCCAGGGACAAGAGTTCGAGCTTCGTGGGATCTGATTTTTCCTATGAAGACGTGTCCGGACGCTACCTGGAGGACGATACGCATGCCGTCCTCAAGGAGGAGAACGTCGGCGCAAAAGACTGCATCGTGGTCAAAAGCACACCCAAGGCGGAAGACGTGGACTACAGCTACAAACTTTCCTGGATCGACAAGGCGAACTTCTTGCCGCTCAAGGAGGAATACTATGACAAAAAAGGAGACCTGTACAAGGTCTTCACTGCCGATGAGATCAAAGACGTGAAAGGATTCCCGACGGTCACAAAGCGTACAATGAAGAACGTCCAGAGCGGCCACACGACGGAAGTCACGTTCACGAAAGTAGATTACAACATCGGTGTCGAAGACAGCCTGTTTTCGGAACGGTACCTCAAACAACCGCCGAAGAGATGGATTGAATGAGCGATGCTGCTTCGGTATTCGACCAGTATGCGGAAAACTATGACCAATGGTATGACAGCCATGAGGGGAAAGAATTATTCAGGTCGAAGTTGAGGCGATTAGACTTTTGATGATGGGACTGGAGCGTCCGTTCCTGGAGATCGGCGTCGGCACCGGAAGGTTCGCAGAGGCACTAGGATAGATCTCGGTGTTGATCCATCGGCACGGGCGCTTGAATTAGCTGAAAAGCACGGCATCAGAGTATTGCAGGCAAAGGGCGAGGCCCTGCCGCTTGAAAACGAATCAGTCTGCGCTGTCTTTCTGCTTTTTACGCTCTGTTTCGTGAATGATCCGGCGGCAGTGCTCCCTGAAGCGAAAAGAGTATTAAAGCAGTATGGTGCATTGATCGCCGGGATAATCAATAAAGAAAGCCCCTGGGGATCTCTGTATGAAAGAAAGAAGACCGAAGGTCATCCCCTGTACAGGCATGCACGATTTTACCGTGTCGACAAAGTTGAAAAGCTGATAACGGATGCAGGGCTGAGCATGGAGACTTATTCTTCCGCGCTGTGCCTGCCCCCATCCAGTATGGCCCATGATGAAATTGCCTATGACCGATTTGCTCAAGATGCGGGTTTTGTATGCATGCGTGCGAGAAAGCTGTAAGGGAGAGTTAATGAACAAAAAGCGTTTAAGGGCCATTGTTAGTCTCGTTGCAATTCTCATTTTTACACATACCGCTGCATCGGCAGCAGATGTTTCCCTCCACGGCTTTCTGCAGGGGAATTATGCACGAGATACTTATACCGACAATCCCGACGGCAAAGACTATAAGCTGTCCGAGGAACGGGTGCAATTGAAACTGGACGCTTCCGCAGACCGCCTTCACCTGCTCGTAAAAGGCGACGCCTTTTACGACAACATGAAAAAAATATCATCCACGGAGCTGCGAGAGGGCTATTTCGATTATACGGCAGAAAAATGGGATGCGCGCGTGGGCCGGCAAATCGTCACCTGGGGCGTCGGCGACCTTTTGTTCATCAACGACGTGTTCCCGAAAGACTACGCCGCGTTCTTCTCGGGCAGGCCGCTGGAATACCTGAAAAAAGGCGTGGACGGCGCCAAGATAGGCCTCTATCCGGGATTCGCATCGTTCGAGTTCATAGCCATACCGTATTTTGAGCCGAACAATTACCCTGACCCGCAAATATTCTGGATGTTCGATCCTATGGCAGGTATCACGAACAGGGAAACACAATATCCGTACAGAGACTTCCACAAGGCTGAGACAGCCTTGCGCGTGTATCGCGATGTCGCCGGATTCGATACTTCACTGTATTTCTATCATGGCTTCTCACGGCAGCCGTCTGCCTTACGCGTGTATCGCGATATCGCCGGATTCGATACTTCACTGTATTTCTATCATGGCTTCTCACGGCAGCCGTCTGTAATCCCGGATAATCCCATGACGCCGACACAGCTCACCCTGTTTTATCCCGAGCTGTCAGTATATGGCGTTAGCGCTCAGGGCCGGGCCTTGGACGGCGTACTCAGTTTTGAAACAGGCTACTATGATTCCCGCCAGGACCGGCACGGCACGGACCCCATGATCCCCAATTCCCAGACGAGGTACCTCGTAGGCTATCAGCGGCAGCTCTGGGAGGATTTCACGCTCGGGCTTCAGTACTACGGCGAATACATGCAGGATTATTCAGCCTATGTACAGAACCTGCCCTCCGGTTTCCCGCAGGAGAAGCGTCTCACTCAGCTTGCGACAATAAGGCTCACTCAATTTCTTATGAACCAGACGTTGAGGCTGTCCTTCTTCGCGTTTTATGGACTGTCTGACGGAGATTACATGCTGAATCCCGAAGTGAAGTACAACCTTACTGACGCCCTCTGGATAGCGGTCGGAGCAAATGTCTTCGGCGGAGGCAAGCCATGGAGCCAGTTCGGGCAATTCGCGAAGGACGACAACGTTTATACGCAGCTGAGATATGAATTTTAACAAAGTGTGAGGACGATGAACAACCCTCGCATCGTTTTAGGTTTGAGCGCCAACTGGCGACAATTTACGTTGCTGGTGATCATCAACGCCTTCGTCGGAGCCATGGTCGGCATGGAGCGTACGGTTGTTCCGTTGATCGCGGGCGCAGACTTCGGGCTGACCTCGAAAGCGGCCATGCTGTCGTTCCTCGTCAGCTTCGGACTCGTCAAGGCATTCGCGAATCTTTTTGCCGGTCGCATGTCAGACCGAGTAGGCCGCAAACGTATTCTCGTCGCTGGTTGGCTGGCAGGCTTGCCTGTTCCGCTCTTGATCATGTTCGCGCCAGCTTGGGGTTGGGTGGTCTTCGCCAATCTTCTTCTGGGGATCAATCAGGGGTTGTGCTGGTCGACGACGGTGATTATGAAGATCGATCTGGTCGGCCCGAAGCGGCGTGGGCTTGCGATGGGACTCAATGAAGCGGCAGGCTATGTCGCGGTTTCACTTTCAGCGCTTCTCACCGGCTATCTGGCGTCTGCATACGGTCTGCGCCCCGCGCCGTTCGTGCCGGGTGTCGTCTTTGCCTTGACCGGTCTTTTGTTATCAATCATCTTCGTGCGCGACACGCGAGACCACGCACAGCTCGAAGCAGAACTGGACACCGCCGGAGCTGCTGCGCATACAAAGATGGCCGGACAGCGCTCATTTGCCGAAGTCCTGCTCCTGACCAGTTGGCGAGATCGTGCGTTGTTCGCGGTCAGTCAGGCGGGCATGGTCAACAATTTGAATGATGGAATGATCTGGGGACTATTGCCGATCCATCTGGCAGCGCGCGGACTGCCGCTTGATCAAATCGGGATCATAGCAGCCGTCTATCCCGGTGTATGGGGATTAAGCCAACTCTTGACCGGTGCGCTAAGCGACCGGCTGGGACGCAAACGAATGATCGCCGTTGGGATGTGGGTACAGGCAGTCGGAATCGGGCTCTTTGTGGTCGGGAAGAGCTTCAGCATCTGGCTGGGCGGCGCGGTGCTTCTGGGTCTGGGAACGGCGATCGTGTACCCGACCCTCCTGGCCGCCGTCTCCGACGTGGCCCATCCCGATTGGCGCTCATCGGCAGTGGGAGTTTACCGCTTGTGGCGAGACGGAGGTTACGCAGTCGGAGCGCTCTTATCGGGCCTGCTGGCAGATATGTTCAACATTCCGGTCGCGATTGCCGTAATCGGCGGCGTGACGTTTCTTTCGGGCGTGGTTGTCGCCATCGTAATGTATGAGACGCTACCCTCGCGGCGGATCGCCCATACGCGTTAATGTTTTCACTTGTACTATCTGACTCATCCAAAGAATAGCTGGCTGCAGAAGTTCAGCAGATAATGCCACGGTTAGTAATCAAGAGAAACGTAACATGAGGAACATTTATAATCTGGTCGAAATATTGTCTTACTTCTTTTTGCTAAGTTGTAGTTCATCAAGTCCTCGTCTGACTGCCCGGGGCGAATTAGCGGGACAGAAGATCGACACAACTGTCGATTCGCAAATTGCCAAATATTATCTTGAGTCATATTTGAGAAATAACAGGAGCAATTCGGAATTCGATAACAAGATCGATACTCTTTTTCAAGGCCAAAAGGCCACGATACCAAGTCGCGAAGATCTCCAAGGCCTTTCCCATGAAACTTCTGTAGATTTTGCTACCCTCTATCTGGCCAAAAGTATCGTCGAGATTGAGGCCAATCGAGGTATTTATTTAGAATTTCAAAAGGAACTTTCAAGATTAAAAACTGGAATCGAGACAGGTGAGCGACACTTATATGCTAACTCCGACTCTTATATTTTTTTGTTTGTCCCGGGCTGGGTCTATAAATCAGAACGAGGAAATGGGGCGGATTTTGCAAATCCTCGAAAAATTTTGACACAACAGGGCTTTGATAACTACTTGATTGAAATCGATGAAACCGGAACGATGGAAGAAAATGCTGCGTATGTAGCCAAAGAGATCGTTCGCTACAATTACTCGAATAAGAATCTTATTTTAGTCAGTGCCAGCTCTGGAGGACCTGCTGTGATTCAGGCCATCGGGGAACTTCTGAGCCCATCTCAATTGAAGAATGTGAGAGCGTGGGTTAATATTGGGGGGATCTTAAGAGGAAGTTTTCTTGCAGATTCGGGGGTACGTTGGCCGAAGCGCTGGCTCGTCAAATTGTTCCTATTATTCAAAGGATGGGACTATGACAGTATCGAAAGCATGACCGTGAAGAGAAGTCATGAGCGGATTAACCGAGTGAATATTGCTGCACATATCTATTGCTTAAATTATGCGGGGATTCCTTTATCAGGACATATAACGAAGCGAGCAAAAGGCGGCTACTTGGATTTGAGAAAACATGGCCCAAATGATGGGTTGACTCTCATAACTGACGAACTGATGCCAAACAGCGTGACGATAGCAGAAATTGGCTTAGATCATTTTTATCTTGACCCGGAAATTGACTTAAAAAGTGTAGCGCTTGCCCGGCTTGTAATAGATCACCTTGAAGGTTCAAAGTAGGCTGAAATGGTTTGGACTTCAATCTGATAATTGGATCCTGATAGACCTTGTGTTGACGAAGGCAAACAGTTCAAGGTCAAATAGCAAGTTACAACTTGAGCCTCCCCCGATTTGATGGACACTCCGAAAAGTTGTAAACTTGTTCAAGGAGGCCAAGATGGGAGGAAAGACAGGTCATCGTCAGTTTAGCAAGAGAGTTTAAAAGAAATGCTCTTCAACTA